>Ga0209232_1000259_pt1 | contig 33706 bp, 19 predicted proteins | sample ETNvirenome_2_60_FD_184066 | JGI IMG/M metagenome (GOLD analysis project Ga0209232, IMG submission 184066) | Marine viral communities from the Pacific Ocean - ETNP_2_60 (SPAdes) (version 2) | ecosystem: Environmental > Aquatic > Marine > Oceanic | place: Pacific Ocean | collected 2013-06-22
TATTTAAGAGAAGTATGGCAACAAACAACAGAGAAAGACGCTTTAATAGGCGTCTCGATGACTGGGATAGGCTCGGGCACGGTGTTAGGATACGACATGAAGAAAGCCGCAAGTGTAGTCAAAAGAGAAAACGCAAGAGTCGCGAAGCTGATTGGAATTAATTCTGCAGCTAGATGTACAACTGTAAAGCCAGCAGGGACAACATCTCTGGCACTAGGAACGTCATCTGGTATTCACGCATGGCACAACGATTATTATCTTCGCAGAATCAGAGTTGGTAAAAACGAAAGTATATATAAATATCTACTTGAGAACCATCCACTATTAGTTGAAGATGAATTTTTTAGACCTCATGATACAGCTGTAATTAGTATACCTCAAAAAGCTCCAGCTGGATCTATACTTAGAACTGAATCACCTTTTCAACTACTTGAACGTATAAAAAAGGTAGCTACAGAATGGGTTGTACCTGGTCATAGAAAAGGATCTAATACTCATAATGTTTCTGCTACGGTTAGTTTAAAACCTGAAGAGTGGGAAGACGCAGGTGAATGGATGTGGGTTAATAGAGATAGTTACAATGGACTTTCTGTATTACCTTTTGATGGCGGAACTTATACTCAAGCTCCTTTTGAGGATATTGATGAAGGAACTTATATAAATAGGTTACAACAAATAACAAGTATAAATTTAGAAAATGTACTCGAATCCGAAGACAACACTGATCTTAGCGGTGAGCTTGCTTGTGCTGGTGGCGCTTGTGAAATTAATTAATACTATGGTTCCAGGATAATTGAGCGCGCATTCCATAGTATAAACAATAAAAGGGAGGTCTTTCGGCCTCCCTTTTTGGTTACAGGAACTTTGGGTATGGTGCCCATTATTTTCGTTCCTTATTTTACATTTCTATACATTTTTCTATGTGTAGGATCTTTTATAGCAAAAAGACCTAGCTTACCTTTAGCTTTTGCTTTTTTGCTTCTAGGTATTCTGTAGGCTTTCATTTGATATTCTTTACCATCAATTTCTACCCCATGGGTTTTTCTTTTTAAAAAGCCACCCCAGTCTTTATTCATTTTTTTATTTCTATGTCCCATAATATTAGCATTTCCATCTTTTTCTAGCAGCTTTACCCCTTTCGCCAGTCCAACTTTTTGACCTTGCACAGAAAGCTTTTCTTCTTTTCCAAGCTTTACTACCTTTTTTTACCTTACCAGTTACGGCGGTTTTAAGTTTACTACCTGGATTTTTCTTCCTGTATTCAGCAACACCTTTCTTAGTCATACCAGCTCCTTCTTCGGTTGTTCTAAAATTACGACCTTTTCCTTTTGTAGTTTTTCTAGGCTCAGACATTACTTTTTCTTTTTAATAGGTACACAATTAGGCACTTTTTTCCCTCCTTTTTTCTTCATACCTATAGCTTCATATCCTTTCCAACAAGGATTTTTCTTTTTACTCTTCTTCATCTTGACATTCTATTAAACTTTCTATTAAGTTTTTTAGCTTTTCTAGCGTCCATACCTGTACCACTTTTATTTGTAGCTACTAAAGTCTTTTTAACTTCTCCTTTTCTATTATATATATCCAAAGATTTAGCTGATGGTGTTTTTACCATTTTACTAGTTGTGGTTACATCTAAAAACCTAGGATTACCGCTTGAAGAAAATACCTCTTTTTGTCCTGAATAATTAGTATTCAAAACTGCTTTTACCTTACCTTTTTTAGTATATGTTTTAGTTTGTCCTCCAGGTTTTCTTTTACTACCCTTAGTTGTTACTTTTTTCTTAGCTGGTTTCATAATTATTTTTTACTTTTTTTATATATTTCTTTATCAACCTCTCTACACCAGTGTAATATTTCATCCACTTTTTCTTCAAGGTCTTCTATATGATCTGTTTGCCATTCTTGCTTAAGATCGTATTCTAATCTTTTAATTTCTGATGGCGGTAATTTTTTAGCTTCTTCAATGTCAGAAGCAAGAGTATAATACATGCCGACAAACATGGACGTTACTACTATAATACTTACAACAGTCTTTATATCTACTTTAAATTCTGTTCCTTCTCCTAGTTTCATTTGTTTTTCTTTTTATATAGTTCTTCTATTTTTTTAACTCTATCAGCTTCATACTTTAATGTATTAGCTACTGAGTCACTTAGCCCCAAGCTTATTAGGGTGTCTATTTGGTTTTGTTTATTTAACTTATATAATCTAGCCTGCTGTTTTGTTCTTTTACTAGCAGGTATTGGAGATGATTTTTTAAGTCTAGCAGGAATACTATCATTTTCCATTAGTCTCAATAGTTTATCAACTCTTTTTTGTTCTGTATTGTATTTCTCTCTTATAGTTTTTTTACTGAATCCCAAACTATCAAGCAATTCTACTTGTCTAGTTTTATTCATATCATAGTATTTTTTAACGTTAGCATTAGTCTTTTTATCCGCTTCACTTATATCAGTTCTTTCCTCTTCTTTAACGTAAGGAACATATAGTTTTTCTTCTTTAGGTTTGGAAGTTGTTTTAATTCTACTAGTATAAATCTTGCCAGATTTTTTTTCAGCTGCTTTTATAGTTGCTGCTCTCGTGCCTGAATTCTCCATCTTTTTAATGTCATCTTCACTATACCCATGCTGCGTAAGAATATCTATCTGTTCAGCTTTAGAATACTTAGTTGGATCCTCTTGGGCTTGTTGATATTTCCAATCTTCTTTTTCCTGTTGCCAAGTTTCGGTTTTTTCTTTTTCATTTTCCAACTGCCATTCTGGCCAACCTAATAAAGCTGCAACTTTTTGCCACGTCTCACTTTCCTCACTCATAGCATATTGAACGTTATCGATTTTTTGTAAAAATCTATCTAGTGGAACATTTGTAGTAGCTGAAACAACTTTGGCAAATGCTGTAAACGCTGGATTATCTAAACTAAAACCCTTATCAATCATCTCATCACGTCTTTGCTGTGTATCAAACTGCCAAGCAGCATTTTTAAGTTTACTAACTTTGTTTTTTATAGCAGGAGAAAATCCTAATAATTGCCAAGCTGCGTCTTGAAACTTAGGTTGTTTTTTACCTACTCTCTTGTAAGCATCTATAGCTGTATTCTTTAACACAGATATAGTCATTCCAGCAAATCCAGTACCTCTTAATATACTATCAAGCATTCCATTCCCTGTATCTAAAAACTTATTTTCAATTTCAGCATCCCCTAAGTCATCATCAAAACCAACAGCGAAAGCTGCTTGCTGCATAAAGTTGAACCACAGGTTTTGCATAGCTCCATAATAAAGTATCTTACCTATTTTAGGTAATGGATTTCCTCCACGTTTATTAATTATATCTTTTATCTCTGTAAGTTGCAGTCTATTATACTGCATAGGAGTGTTAACAAACTGTAATAATATTCTACCCATATCACCAGACTGTTGTTGAGATATCTTACTAGGATCACTTGATTGTTGAGATTTTTCAGAAATTTCCATAAACTCCCCAAAGGCTTTTCTTTTTGCTTCTGCCTCAGATAAGCCTTCTCTCTTCATGATATCATTAATCCTATTTCTATACCACATAGCACCACCAGAAGCAATAGCAAAACTATCAGCAAATTTTGTAGGCAAATACCCTTTTTCTAATATATAATTTACAGCTGCTTTAGCTTTATTACCACCAGTTGCAGCAGCGTCGGCAATCTCACTTTCAGATATATTAAGTTTTAAACCATTACGTCTATCAACCAAATAATCGGAGTTCATTATATCTACAAAATCTTTCCAATATTGTTTTTGGTTTGCAAAAGCTTTCCCCATTTTCAATGGATTATTAAAAGATGTGTTAGTATAGTTCGCCGAGGAAAGTGTTTGTAGTATAGCAGATCTCATGTTTAAGAACATGATAGTTCCTTGAGCATTGTTTATATAATCTAGTGCTCTATCGCTTAATCTATTACCACCTTGTATTCTGTTTTTACCAGCTTTCATTCTGGCTAAACTATTTTCTAAAGCTTCTCTATACTTTGGACCATAAGCCGCTTCTAACTTATTCATGTTCTTTTCAGAGAACATAACATCAACATTACTTTGCCACTCTTGTAGGTATTTACTTCTTTTAGTGGTGTTTAATAAGTCTATAAAATCAGTTGTTATAGTACCTGATAACCAATGTTGCTTAGGTTTTGCATAACCGTCACCTTTAGTGATTGATAATATTTGATTTGCAAATGCAGAGAGTTTAGGATCATTTTCTACTATTTTGTTTAACTCAACTAAATCTGTTTTAGATAAACCTGGCACTTCATAACCCATTTTATTATACAAGTTTACTCTTACAGCTTGCTCTTTAGTAAATCCAGATTTAGTACTTTCTCTTAAGTCTTTTGGTACATTTAACTCTTGCTTTAACTTTTTAAAATCTTGCATTAAGTTAACTCTATCTTGAGATAAAGATCGTTGAGCTCTATTGTAGGGTTTATATAATGTTTCATTATAAAACTCTCTTTGAGAGTCTCCAACCTTACCTTTTCCTAAAGTGTAATCTAACAAACCAGAAAAGTCTTGAGCTGATGGACCCATTATTTTATAACTTCTAACCTCAGCACCTCTTACTTTACCTTTTGCTCTTGAAAATTCTTTTTCAGCACCAATACCAGTTTTGCCTTCTATTATCTGGTTAAATCTTTTGTCTAACTCTACAGAACTTTTATTTATTCTAGCTTGTTGAACTTGAGACTTAACATCTATAGGTTCTAAAGCTTTTTTAACAGCGTCTACGTTAGCCATATGGTCATCAGCGAAGTAAAAGTCGTTGTAACCTTCTCCAGCTTTACCAACTAACCATTGTGCTTTAGCTTCACCCGTAGAATTACCAAGACCTACTATATTTTCTAAAGGTATATCAATTCCCATTTGTTTTAAAAACTCATGTATAGCTGGTGCCGATTCAGCTGCTCTAGCAGTTAAGATAAACATATCTCTATCTCCCTCTGCTTCTTTCATTTTCTTCATTAAGTCAAACAATGGTCCTTTTTTACCATCAACAACTTTGTTAAAATCAGAAAAATCCATTTTCCAACCAGCATCAACTAAGTCTTTCCCATTTTTAGCAAACTCTTCAGCTGTTAGTATTTTCTTTTCACCACCTTTAGTAGCAAACACTTTACTGTTTGTTCTAGCGACAGTATCATCAAAATCAAATACTCTAGCTTTTTTAACTGGTGCATCTATTTTTCTACCGTTCTCTAACGCTTTATCTGCTTTGTCTGTAATTTCTATTAACTCGCTTTTCGATTTACCTTTAGTTGCTGACTTACTCATATAAGAAATATTGTCTACAACTTTTCTATCATAGTCAGTTACCTTTTCATTACGTTCTATTTTAGCAGCTATCTCATGTTCTTTACCATATTTGGAAGCTTCAAAATCTTTTGTCTCTATATATTTTTTAAGATTTAACATAGCTCTAGCTCTTCCATCACCAAACGTAAACTTATTATAAGCACGAGGATATCTTTCTCCTCCTTTAACTATTAAAGATCTTCTAGGTGTTTCTGTTTTGAAAGAATCTTCTAACATTTTATCAAAACTGTTTTTATCACCTTTGGTTCTACTAGTTTCTACTAGCGCAGTTTCGTATTGTTCAAATAGTTTATTTATATTTTCTCTTGCACTTTGTTTAAGTTTTAAACCATTCCAATTATTTTTGTTCTGCATTTCAGCTACAATCCTACGTAACATTGGATCAGCAGCACGCTTGTGTTCTATTGTTAGATCTTTTAGCACGTCACCTTCGAATGGAACCATTACGTCAGCCAAACCAGCAGCTTCTCTTAAATGTGTTCTCATGTTAGAGTTATAGCTATTGAGCTTTAATAGCAACATCTCAGCATCCATGTTTCCTTTCTTAAACTGAACAAAATCATCTACAATTTCATCTACTAAAGCATCTCTTGACAATTCTGATTCTGCCACCCTTGTTTCGTATTCTTCTACTAATTTCTCAAACTTCTCAGGATTATTTTCAGCCCAGTTAGGATCTTTAGCTATTTCTTTTACGTAGTCTAATAAGTACCTTACGCTTTCTGGCTTTTGACTTTTCTTAGTTAAGTCTAATTTCTCACCATTAAGTTTTACTCCACCAGTTAATCTTCCCTTTTCGTTTGTTTTAAATTCTAACTCAACCCCTTTAGCTTTCAATATAGGTTTCATCCTAGCTAAAAGATCGGGCATTGCTTTAAAAAACTGTCCTCTATGACCTTCAATACCACCTGCTGTAACTAAGTGTCCTGCGTTATTTTTTAAATAACTAGTTACTGCAGCTTCTAATTCTTTACCTTCTAATCCATCAATCTTTCTGTCAAAGTAATCCATAGTTCTAACTATACCTTCTTCAGCTCTAAGATAAGCATTTTCCTTTAAAGTATATTGTGCTTTTTCTCCAAGCAGTTGTTTTGCCATTTTATCTGCTTCAGTTTTTTCTGCAGTAATTTCATCTAAAGCTTCTTTAGTCTCATACTCAAGTACGTCTTTTTCTATTTCTGATTTTATTTTCTTAAGCTCTTTACCTTCAGCTTCTATTTTTAATTTAGTAGCTTTAAAACCTTCTTGAACTTTTGATCTAACTTTTATAAATTCCTTAGCCATTTCATTAGCTACACCTTTTGTTATTTTAAAACCCTCAGCGTATTCTTTACCGACTAATTCACCATATATTTCTTTTACTTTGTCAGCATCCAGAGTTCTACCTAATTTAGGAGCAAGCTCCATCATCTTGTTATTTACATCTGATACGATATCTAATATAGAAGAAGCATTACCTTCTACATGTTTGTTTATCGCTTTACGAACAGCAGCACTCTTTCTAAAATTAGATATTTCAATTTGTTGATTTACTTTTTCTTGAAAACCTTTAACATCACCTTCTTTAAATGCTTGATCAAAACCTTCTATAGCATTACCTTCTGCCATTAGCCTTTTCACATCGGACATGTAATTATCTCTGCGTACGTCAAATTCTTTTCTACTTATTTGACCATCAGCTAATTCCATTTGAGATGTTTCAAAATCTTTTTCTGCTAAATCAAGTTTGTTTTCTATTTCATTTTTAGCATCTATTATTTCTAAAAATCTTTTACTACCATAGCTGTCTGCTATTTGATAAGCTAAACCATCTCTTTTAGCTTGCCATCTACTTGGCGCTGCGTCTTTTATAAACTGAGCTTTATCTAGCTCTGTAATATTGCTTTTAAGTTTCACTGCTTTAGGTCCTGAAGTAAACCTGTTGTCTCTTCCTGTTGAACTAGCTTCAGCGCTTTTTTCAACTAAGTATGGAAAATTTCTAGACAAATAACCTACAGGTAGCGTTTCAATTATACCTTCAAAAGCATTATCAAGATACCTTAGGTAATCAGCTTTCTTTTTACCCATAGTTTCAGCTACTGCTTTCTGTCCTTTAGCTCCAAAATCTTTTTTAAACTCTCTTATAAAGGGGGATATAGTTTGATTTTTACCAGCTGGAGTGTTAAAAGCTTTAATAAGTTTTTTAAAATCTAAATCAGCAAAAGTTTTATCTAACTTAGTAGTGCTCTCAGGTTTTAATTTAGTTTTAAGTAAAACCTGTTTAGACGTTAGAGGTTTATAAGCCGGTTTCACTGGACCTTCACCAAAAGTTTTATAAGAACCATCTGTTGGATCAAAGCCGCCATCTTCTTTTAATTTATCTAGCGAAAGCTCTGTATCAAATACTCCCATAGCTTTTTTAATGTTTAACCCTTTTTGATATATGTAAGAATTAATCCATGGGAAAAAACCTTTACTTCCGCTAGTAGTTTGTTTTGCTTTATCAAAACCCTTAACATGGTTAGTTAACTCGCCATAAACACTTTGTACAAACTGTTTATCTAGCTCTGGTGTCCAACCTTTCTCGTATCTATTAACTGGAAGTTGTGCGCCGATTAATTTATCAAGTAAACCTTTTTTAGTTATTTCTTGTAATGCTTTTCTAGAGCCACCTTCATTCCATGTATCTTTATACTTAAGGTACAATTTATTTATTTCAGGGCCAACATCTGCTACTTTTTTATTAGCACTTTTAAACAATTCACTAGGGTTGTTAAATTCTTTTACAGCTTCATTAGCTACTTTACTTGCTTTAGCAAAGTCTTTGCCTTCAGCTTTAGCGTAGTGTAGTAGAAAATCTCTAGCGTCTACTCCATCAGCAAAAAATTCTTCACCAAAGTTTTTATTGCTATCAGATATTAATTCGTTTAGTTTACTTTTAAAGTTTTTGAATGCTCTTGTTTTATTAGCTCCTGAGATATAAGGATCTAATCTACCATCTCTAACCATTTCAGCATATATAGTCATCCATTCAGATCCTCTATAACCTTGTTTATAATCAGGATGACTTTTTAATTGATCTAAAACTAATTCATACTCACCTGTTTGTTTTAAAACATCTACAAATTGATCAACTAGAATTTCACCTTTAGGCCCTTGAATATATCCCTCTATAACAGGATGTATCACTTCGTGGAACATAGTATTTTTCTTAGCTCCATCTATTATTTTAAAGTGGTTACCAGATCCAGCCTCACCAAACATAGGCTTACTTCTTTCAAAACCTTCTTCAAATTCTATTCTAGCTGTATTAGCTTTTGACTTATCAACAAAAACAAACTCCTTACCACCTACATTAAAGTTGTATCCATAGTTAGTTTCGGTAATATCACCAGCTTCTATACCTCTATCTTTGAATTTTTTAAGTGCTTCATTAACTTCAGCTGTAGTTTCATATTCTTTAACCTCTGCTTTATTAAATTCTCTTTTTAATGTTTCAATATCAGCTTTATTACTTGCAGCATTTTCTTTTATAAGCTTTCTTTCTACTTCTAATAATTCTGATTGTCTTTCTTTTATCATTTCTAATTCTAAATCTAAAGTGCTTTTAGATATATTATTAGCTTTATAAGATTCTCTTAAAGACTTTTCTCTAGCGTTGAGCTCCATACTTTCTTTTTGAGCTTTAAAAAAGTTCTTTTGTGTATTAGATCCTTCTTTAAATTGGTAACCATCTTGAACATCTGCTAATTCCTTACATCCGTCTACATAGTTTTTAGCAGCTTTTTCACTCATACCAGCTCCTTGCAACTCTTTAATCAACCTGTTTTGAGTATATAAATCTGTTTTTCCTTGAAAGTCTACAGCTTCAAAATTTAATTGTTGACCTAGCAATATTTGATCTCTTAAGTTTGTACTTTCACCTCTGGATATTCTATTAATAATTTTATCCATGTTGCTATTCATAGTACCTTCACCAAATACATGTTTTCTAGCTGCTGACTCACCTTCCATTCGGTATCCATCAAGAGCTGATTTTAAACCTAAGAACTTAAATATTTTATTTGTATTTTCAATCTCAGCCTTCTTTTGAGCGTCATTGAGTTTGTTATTATTGTTTATTTCTTGAATCTTTTTAGTCTGAGCTTCTGCTAATTGAGCTTCACTCCAGTGAGTTTTACCTTCACCATGATTTTCCTTACTCCATTTTACAAGTTTCGGTAAACCCATTTGTTTACCCATCATGTTCCATTTTTTAGTACCAGCATTACCAGTCATTGATGTAACATTATTTGAAATGTGTTTAAACGCTAATCTACCATCTTTAAAACTAGTTCTTGCACCCATCACCATCATAGCACCAAACGTTTCTATAAAAGAATCTTCATCTAAAGCATGATCCCAGAACTGTTGATAAGTCATCTCACCTTTCCATAGATCAGCAATACTACCAACCATCTCTCCTGCTTTTATAGTAGCTGTACCTATACCGGCTTGCAACATTTTCTTAGGCATATAGGAAATACCACCTACTAATAAAGGGTTTTTAGCCATTATTTCAGTAGTTTCTGTCCATATTTTTCCAACAGCACCTCTACCAAGTACACCTTGTCTTGCTAACATAGCGGCTTTAAAACCAGCGTAATTTCTACTAAGCATCTTAAAACCCATCTTAGCTCCAACAGCACCAAAAGCAAAAGATCCAACAGGCATTCTTTCTCTACCCCATAAAGCACCACCTATTTGATTTGATCCTTCAAGTATCATTGCTTCATGTACCATAGCTTTGGTCCAACCTCCCATAACGGTAGCGGCTCTTCTACTAAATCTAGGTGCTTTTGATGCTAATTTAGTTGCTCTAAATAAATACCTAAACATTCTAGTAGCTTTATAACCTATATTAGCTAAAGCAACCTCAGAGCCCATACCCACCGTAGCGAACTCTATAGCCGCAGTCTCTAAAAGCATTACACCAAACTGAGGAACTACTTTACCCACTTTGTAAAACATAGATTTATCCTCTATTTTTTTATTAAGCACATCCTGCAGCTTCTCTCCTTTTTCATTTTCATCTATTCCAAAATCTTCAGCCAGAGAATATACAAACTCTTGTTGTATATCTTCGTCTGTAAGCGCTACATGATTAAGTGGTTTTAAGCCTATAGCTTCTGGAGTACCATCGATTATACCTCTTAATAGTTTGCTACCACCATCTATTATATAGCTTTCATCTTCTGTTACCTTAGCATTATAATTTTTCATTGTTTTAAGTGGATCATAATTTAATAGATACACTTCTGAAAGAGCTCTTAATTTATTTAAGTTAGAATTATATTCTTGTACTGATATATGTCTAGAAGAACCTACTAAAGGAGTTAACTCTTCAAAATTTAACAATCCTGTTTTATCAAAGTTAGCTATAGCTTTATCAAAGTATTTAAAGTCATCAGCTGTTGTTTTAGAATCTAATTTAGTAGTTACATTAAAACTTTCAGAAAACTCTTGAGTAAAAGCTCCCACGCTGAAACCTTCTGTTTGTCTTAAATAACCTGCCTCATCATAAACGCCTCTAATGTCTTTTATATTAGTCATTAAAGCAAGTTGAACATTTCTTAGTAATTTACCTACTGTTTCGTTCGTGAAAATACCAGTATTATAACTATTAAATATTTCTTCATATTCTGTTAACGCTTTTTTACCAGCATCAGATAGATCTTCTTTCTTAGGATTTAATATGGTCTCTCCTGTCATAGGATCAATAATCATTTTTATTTCACCTAATTTTAAATCTTTAAAGCCTCTTTGTATTATAGACTTATACTTATCTCCCATCTCCATTAATTTAATGAAGTTTGGATCTTTACCAAGTTGTTCTGTCGCTTTAACAGTTGCCTCCATCAAGGCTTCGTTTCCTTTTTCTTTTTTATACTCTTCAGAAAAACCACTATATATTTCTTCGGCTTTTTTGTTTATTGCATTTTGATATTGATCTCTAAGAACTAGCGATTGTTGATTTAACGTAACTATATCGTCGGCATCTTGAGCAGTAAACCTACCTAATACAGATATTTGATTAGCAGAAGAATTATAAGTATCTAAATCTGTTATGGTTTTTATTGTTTTTACTTTCTTTTCAATATTTGCTTTAAAAGAATCAGTAGTCTCACCATCTAAATTAATTGAAGCATCTACAACTTGTAAATCTGACTCAACATTGCTAGCTATTAACTCCTCAGATTGTGTTTTGTTTGCTATTATATTGGCTTTAGTTATTTCAGTTTTTAATTTAGCACCTTCAGGAGATTTATTAAACCAAAATGTCATTAATTTATTAGTAGCATTAGCGTAGGCATATAATGTTTCATTATACAGAGATTCACCTCTTCCTTGGTCGTTTAGCGTAACGTTGAAAATTCCCATTCCTGTAAGTTCACCACGTTGAACCTTTTGCCAGTTGGTATTAGCTTCGTAATAATTTCCTAATAATTCTGAATATTCATCTCTAGTTTCTTCATTTGAAAACATTTGTAAACCATTAAAGAATTTAGGGTCTTCTTTTTTTATAGGCTCAATTGTTTTTTCATTCCACCAGGTGTTTACTATTTCAGGAGACATTGGCGTTCCATCATTAGAATTTAGGTAATTAGTAAGAAAACCTCCAAAACCAACACTTTCTCCTTGAGCATCTCTAGTTGATATAACACTACTTTCAAAACCTTTGTTAGTAGGTGACACAGCGTCTATTTTAGACTTGTTAGCATATACTTGTTGATTTCCTTTTAGATTTAAGTAAGCTACTTTATCTAAGGTTTCTTTACTTGCTCCAGCATTTTTAAGCATTGTTAAGTAAGTTCTAACCTCACCTATTTTATCCATATCCAACGCAAAGTCATGTGTCATTACTTTCCACGGTGAATTAGGTACTTTACTAAAATGAGAATGTAACATATCATCAACATCCCCTCCTTCATCACTTAGTTCAGGTAAAAACTTTAATGATGCGTTATGATACATTGGTTTCTTTAACGCTATTTCGTCGTCTATTTTATCGTCTTTTGGCTTTAATACACTTTGCAAAAAATCTTCTTTTGGCTTTAAAACTCCAGAATAAGCATTAACATCTCCAGTCATCAAATTTTTCATTTGTTGAGTAGAGTATTTAATGGATCTATCAATGCTATCCAAGTTGAAAATACCTGTTTTCATATTACCAATCTTACCACTTTTATAGGCGCCTATTATGTCTTCATCTGTCCTACCTTCTAATAACGGTTTATAAGTTGAGTAAAATTGATTAAACTCTTGTTGCTCTCTACTAATTTGTTTTTGAGGTTCACCTTTCCCTAAACCTTCTGTCATTTTTTTATAAAAATCTTGAGGTGTACTTACATCACCAACTAAATCATTATCATTTTCTTTTAACCATTTATATAAATTAACAGTAAAGCTAGAACTAGAAGATAAATCTTTTATCCATGCTTCTTTACTACCAGCTCGTTGTGCATAACCACTATCTCCGGCTGTTAATGAATCCCATATTTGATCTCTATAATTTGGCATATTTATTTATTGAGTTGTGGTTCAAATTTTCCTATTGTTGACTTTTCATTAAACGCTTCTATACCCTCAGTATTTAATTCGTTGTCTAATTGACCTGGAGTACTATTTTCGTAGAAATCAGGCATTGAATCAAATAGATTTTGCAGCATAAAGTATTTAATTTCATTTTTCATTTCAGTCGAACTCATACCATTGAAGTCTTTAAACTCTCCAGTTTGAAGTGCGTTTTCCATATAATAATCATCAGCATATCCACCTATTAAACCTTCTAATTGACCTTCTAAATTATCTTCGTTTATATATGTATCTAACAAAATACTACCACCTTTGTTTAAGTAATAATCAGCTATTTGGCCTTTATCATAGATTCTTTGTTTACTTACGTCACTACTACTAGGAGCTAGTTTACTATCTACTAATTTTGTTTTCTTACCCTTTCTTTCTTGAGTTTTACTAGCAAAAAGATTTGGATTTTTTGACAAAATCTCTCCATGCTTTTCTATAAAATCATTTTTTTCGATTTCTTCTACATGTTTGAAATATTGTCCTCCGTCTTTAATACCTTGTTTGTATATTTTACCTAATTCAACTATACCTATAGTTTGATCATACTTATACTCTTTATCGGTTCTTTGTCCTTTGTCATCATAATATTCGCTGTAATCACCAGCTGTTCTAGCGTTTTTATCTGTAAGCCTTTTTATCCTTTCATCTATAGCTGTTACATCGCCAGAAGGGTTTTTCTTTAAGGCCTCTTCTCTTTTCTTTTCTAAATCTTTTATTATTGGAGCGTTTCTTTCGCTTTCTTTTTTTATATCTTCGTCTGTTGTCAAAGGTACAAATAACCAATTCATAGGGTTAGCTGGATCTTGCTGAAGAATAATATCATCTCTACCATTATCCATGCGTTGAAAAAGCAATTGTAACTGAGGATCAGAACTTGCCAATATAGCCTTAGGATCACCAGGAGCTAAACCTTTAGACGCTGACCATTCTTGATGTGCTAAAGTTAAAGCTTCTAATTGCTGCTTAAGTGCTTGAACTTGAGACACTGCATCAGCTGTAGCTGTTTGTAAATCTAAAGCAGAACCATTTGGACCAATCTCATTTAAGGTTTCATTAAGTTTATCACCAACAACTTTTAAAGCATTTTGGATTTGGTTTTGCATGCCTAATCCTTCTTTAGAATCTTCAACCTTACTAGTAAAGCTATTTAAAGCTGTTTTAGCTTCAGCATACGCCTCGCTAAATGGACTAGCAACTCTGTCCATATAATCTCTATTTTCTTTAACTTGCTTTCTTCGTCTTTGTAAAGCAGCACTTAGCATCTCTTGACTTTGTGCCATTTGCTGTCTATATCTAGACATAGTTTGAGCCATTAAAGCTACATTTTCTGGTCCATATAGTTGACTGGGATTTTCGTAAGCATTTCCGTTTGCCATGTTTTTTTATTTTAATTTTGTTACTATCCGTTGCTAAATACGCTTTGTGAAGGGTCTAAAAGTGCTACTGTACCGCCTCCAGTAGGAGTAACGACCGCTGCTGTTCCGCTAGTGGTGCCAGGATTAGTAGATAGCGAACTACTAACCGGCCCTACTTTCCCGTGATACCAAGAGCTTTACTGCCTAATCCAGCATCTAAACCTAGTGACAACGCGGTGGTTCCTGCTTGTGTTACAGCTCCTGCTGCTTCCATACCTGCAGCTTGCGCCGCTTGATCATAAGCAACAGATTGAGCTCCAGCTCTATCAGCTAATCCAGCCATTCTATTACTTGTTCTAATATCCCTTGCTTCTTGTCTATCATATGCGGCTGTTTCTTCCGTTAGTGCAGCTTGTTCTAAAGCCATTTTTTGACCCATTACTTTTGCTTCACCTTCTACTCTTAATTTTTGATTTTGAAGTTCTTGAGTTTCTATAGAAGCTGCTACACTTGCTTTACTAGACGCTGCTGCCATAGCTAAAGCAGTAGCTCCACCTCCACCACTTGCTCTAATAGAATCTAAAGTGTTCGCTAAAGATTTATCTGTTTCTTCTATTTTAATATCAGCAGCTTTAGTCGCCACACCCATTTGAGCATATGGATTAAATACTTGATCCTTCATCGCTCTAATTTTATCAGCATTGTTAATAACAGGTTGTCTAGCGGCTTCAAAAGCTTTTAATCTTTTCTCCATTCTTGCTTGCTTTGCAGCTTCAATCATAGAGTTATTTTTATTTTTTTGAGCGTTTGCAATTCCCAAGCCAGCGCTTGTTAAAGCTCCAGCTCCAGCTACTATCGCTCCTACAACTAGGATAGTACTCATATCTTTTTATTTTTAATGTATTCTTGAAATTCTTTTTGATTCATCGCAACTATGTTTTTTTCTATTTCGTCTATATCTTTAGTATTAGTAGGGTTTTTGTGTATATTAACAAATATAGAATCTTCATTTGCGAATATAACTCGTTGGTCTCCTGGGCTAGAAACAACATAACAAGGAGCTATATAATCTTCCACCCCTTCTTTTTTAGCTATAGTTACATGACCTTCTAACAAAAACCATATATGTAAATGTTTATGTATAGCTCCTACAACTAAATTATCTTTTTTCAAATCCATTCGCCTGAGATATATACTATCGGCAAACTCATGCGAGATGGTTACTCCGGGCGCTTCTCTGACAATATCTTTGCCATTACCTACTATAGTGCTACCATCTTCATTAGCTATCATTAAGTCAGCTAATTGTTTTATTTGTTGTTTTCTACTTTCTATTAAATTTGATTCCATTGTATTATCTTGAAGATAATACATATTCAGATGAAACAGAAAATAATTCTTTTCTACCTCCTGGTTGAGTAGTATTATCTAGTTGTAATTTTACTATTGTTACGTATCCTTTTATACCCGTTAACATACCTTGAGTTTGATTTAAACCAGTTTGACTCATGTTGGGATAAACAGCTAAAGGATATATCACTTCAGAAGGCCTAGGATTTACATTATCACTGATTAAATCTGCTACATATCTATTTTCTTTTAGTGTAAAACCAGCATTAGCAGGGTACCCAAAGCTATCAATATATATTCCCTCATCTAAACTTTTCACTTTCGCAGCTGAGTCTCTATAGTTTATACCATAAGTAAAAGAACTTGAAGGTGAAAGCAATTGCGGATTGGTTCTATCAAATTCTTGATAATCAGAATAAGCGTGTTCCATAGTCCAACCATTACTACCTTCATAAGATATTGTTTTAAAGTTTTTAGTAATATTAGGTATTGGATTAAATATAAAAGTAACACTAGATTCAGCAGGCGTAGAAGCTCCGTAAAATTTACCATAGTTATTAGAAACCTGAGGTGAGCCAACGTAGTGTTGGTAAAGAGAACTATTTTTAAAACTATAAAAGTAGTTTTTTAAACTAGATATAAATAAAGGTCTATAAGAGTAAAAACTAACCCAACCTCTAATGTTTTCATCAAAATTTAAAGTCTCATAATCGTATTCTGTAACCTCACAAGATTGACTTGAGTATATAGTGTCAGGAACTTTTTGTATAGATAATGTATAGTTTTTATTATATATATCCCAACCACCAGCAATTCTATCTCTTCTTACAACACTAATTGCCATTTGATAATTTAAAGCTAAAGTGTTTGTAAAAAACGGAGAGTTTAAAGTTATTAAAAAATTAGATGGATTAGCAGGATCTTCTATTATTTTATCTATATATCTAACTATTATTTCTACAGGTGGTACTGGAGCACCAACCTCAGGGCTGAGTGTAACTCTACTTCCTAAACTTATAAGACACGAATTATTACTAGCGCATATTTTATCTTTAGGTATACTTAATACACTTGATTCTGTATTAGTAGGAGGAGAATATACTAAGCCAGTTATAACATTTGTTGAAAGTTTATTTAGATTAGACAAACTAGCTAATTGATCTCTAAAATAATCAGTCATACCATAATCAGATATTTCAGTGATACCATCCATTGATAATCTACACACAACACCTCTATCCCTATCTGTAAAATACTTTCTATAGCCATGTACAGCAAAGCTTTCAGGATTTTTACTTATACCGTATTCTCCTGCATATGCTGATTCTTGACCAAAGAAAGTTATTCTACCTGTTTCTCTAGAACCTTGAGTACCTGAATAAAGTACGTTTTTATTTATTAATACTTTGTTTATTTTACGCTCTTGAAAAACATGTAGATTAGTATTTTCAGTATACAAAAATTGTATACTACCATTTATGGCGTCCATATCTTTTTCTATATCTTCAGCTACAGAAAAAACGTTTGTTTCGTTATACCCTGTTCTTGTATTTAAAACACCAGAATGAATTAAACTTTGAGATCTATATATACCTTCAGGGTTATCTAAAACTGTATAAGCTCTAACACCTAAAGAACACCTATTGTTATTAAAACCACCTTTATGAGTAGCTTCCTCTACGTACCAATTACATGCAAAATTAACGTTGTCATTGATGTACTGGGGTCCACTGTAAAAATGTATAGTTCCTTGTTTAGAATAGCTACCTGCTGCAGCCCCATACATAGGAGCGTTATACCAAGCGAAAGGAGGGTATTGAGACATTGCTGATTGAAATTGACTAGGATTAGATCCAAATCTTCCTTCTTCACCAGCTGGAGATATAGCAGATGGTCTCCACGGAAGACCAACCCAATAACCTGATATGTTAGCGTTCCAATAATCGTTGTTATTTGCCGCATTAATTGCTTGATTAGCAATAGGTAACCCTGGATTATTAGAACCACTAGGATAATCGCCATCATATTCTTCGTTTGAAGCAGCTTTTAATGGAACAACTTTTTTTATCCAAAAAGAATTAAAGTATTTTATTTCTATTGTTTTAGCCATTATAAATTAATATTAAACCATAAATATTTATATTCTACACTAGCTTGATCTTTACCCACTAAAGGAGTAAAAGAGGTTCCATCGCTATCGTACACTTTCATTGTAGGAGTAGATCCATTTGTAAAACCTGGGTTTCCAGCCCATAACTCATATCTTCCAGGTCCGTGATTTGCCGTTGGAAATCTTCCTGAAGTATCAAGTATGTTCGATGTTTCCGGTATTTTTACACTTAAAACGTTACCACTAGCATATGCTTGGTTGGTTTGTACGTTAGACAATACATCATATTCTGCTACATCGCACGCAGTGTATGTATAAGCACCACCAGCACCTGTTCTTTTATACAACTTAGGAAGCAGAGCGCTGTTTGTCATACCAACTTCGTTGCCATTTACAACTGTTGGTATGCTTGCAATAGTTGAAGATGGGGATGAAGTTTTTGATGATGAAGAATTACAGAGACCACTAACAGCACCTGGTGCTCCATCACTTACGTGTCGCCACTCAGCTTGAGCCCAATCTCCAGTAAAATTACAAACTGCAAAATCATATTTTTTAGATCCATTAAAAAACTTCATCGTGCAAATAAGCCCATTGTTGAAATTAGGTAAATTTTGATTTCCTGTTGGCTTCCAGTTAGAAGCAGTAGTCCATTTGCTAATATAAAAATCACCTAAAAATACACATCTTTCCCCTTGGAAATATTGATTTATAAATACGTTAGGATTATTACCTGGTCCACCTAATTTGTATTGAGTAAAACCTCCAAAACTAGTGCTACTACTACCACCTTCTTGACAATAAACCTGAGTATCCCAAGCTGGATATAATGTGCTAGGGGTACCGGTACCCATATTTCCATCTCTTCCTGTTTCAACTTGTATGTCTGGAAATTTATTAGATATAGTATAACCAGCACCACCATTGTTTAATATCCAGGTATTAGTGTCCATTGATCCATCTATTGCATAACTACTTGACCGTGTTATTGTTTCAAAAGTGAAAGAAAAAGTGTTTTCTAAATCATCACTTTTATGCCACGTTGAATGATTAAGATAAACATTAGTAGTTCCATTTACATTTGCTAAAGCAAACATAGGAGCACTGCTACAATCACCTGGGATAAGTGTTGTAGTTCCATTAAAATCTGTATAACTTAATAGTTTTATAGTTGGATCACCAGCAACTGCTATACTAGCATCGACAAAGTCTATATTAACTCCACCTGATGTAATAGATCTTAAATTTTTAACGATTGGCTCAGGGTATCTTAATGGTTGAGGTATAGCATTGTAAGTACCATTGTTAAAACCACCAGCGCCACCATTATCATTTCTGTTCCACGTTGGAACACAGCCAGGAGTAGTGTCATATCCCTGGTTTGTGGATGGGCCGTCTTGAGCATATCTCATACCAGTGCCAGTAACTGCATTAGCTGTAGCATCTGCGGTATTACCTTGTACAGGTCCACCCCAAGAAGCTCCACCATTTGCACATGGATTAGGACCACTTATAACTAAATCCCCATCCCACATACCTACACCTTCAATAGGTGAAAGAGGAGTCGTGTCCTCTGGTATAGTACCACCTGGATCTGTTAAAAGATCTTGTGGTGCAAATTCATCTTCTTCTAGTATAGCTGTATTTAATTCACTTATAAGTCCTGAAGTACTTGTTTCCCAATATATATCTAACTTAGAAACAATAGGTTCTGTTTCTAATATAGCTAACTGCGGATTCATATTTCCAGGATTTGGATTAAGCTTTACAGTCATGTATGTTGCTCCTTCAGCATTACCACTTTTAACTTTTGCAGCGAAGTTATATTGATAGTTTGTACCAACGTGACCATAGGTTGAGGTTGATAAACCAGCGGTAGCATTTTCTTGCTGTGTTAATATTTTTTGTAAATGCCAAGGAAATCCATATATATTATATCCTTTAACACCATTTTCACCATTAGAGTTAGAAACGCTAATACTTGCTTTTCTGTATTGTGTGATATTGTCACTAAATTGTAAAGTCCCAGTATCTGCTTCATCTGATGGTGGGGTTACTCTTAATCTGTAAATGTTGTCTATGTTAATTAATAAACCAACACCTTTACTTCCTAATAACCCATACTGAGATGTAGGCCTAGGACCTGAAACTCCAGTTGGTTCAGATGGGGCAATAGCAGTAGTAGGTGAAGGATATTGACTTAAATAATTGTAAGGTGCATCATAGGGTCTTGGCGTAACGGCATCTTTTAATCTCGTATCTTCATACGAATAATATATAATACCTACATTTTTTGTTCCTCTAATATAATCTTTTCCATAAGAATTACCTGGAGTATTACCTACATACTCAAGGTTATTGGTGAGAAAATTGCCTTTAAAAACCTCGTAAGTTACCTTACCAGCAAAAGGGCTAGGGCCTCTAACACCTAAGTAAGACAACTCCTTTTGTTGATCTTCAACCGATAGTTCGCTATTTAGCTGAATTTCACCTTTAGCCATTAAAGGATTATCTTGAAAATTATAAAATGAATAAGCTTCATTAAAAGGTGGGTTTGCTGAAACATCCCATAAACCTAGTTCCGTACTAGTACCTATAGTTGTTATTTCTAAAACTCTTTCACCTGGGTACCATTGCTTATTAAATTGACCATATAGGTTAGCAAACGTTGTGTCTTTAGGGGTTAGTACAGTGTTGCTTGGTCTTTCACCAACTTGTTCAGTGGAAGTTTGAAAGCCTCCAGTTCCTCCCATTGGGCCAGTATAATTAACAACTCTAGGTATAAGTTTTACAGATGAGTTTGTTAAAACACTACCAGCATCTAAATCTCTAGCTCTATCTCTAGATTTTAATCTAATTTGATCATCTACATCATAAGGATCTGCCGAAAAGGTTTTCCCCGCGTCTGTAGGATCAATAAAGCTATAATAATCGGGATCGGCAGATACTGTTGGTCTACCTGTTCTAAATTTAGATTGAGTTGGACCTACTTGAGAAAGATCTCTAGGAACTTTATTTATATTGTCACCAAAAAGCTGTACGTGAAAAGTAGGATCATCTAGTGTAGCTCCACTTAAATTGCTTATGTAATCACCTGAGGTTTGCGAAACTCCTGATAGTAATATACCTGCATTTGGTCCTTCACCATCGATATATCCACTTAATATACCTGGTGTATAGACGTTATAGTATTCATTTTCTTGCTGTTTTACAACCACTTTATAACTATACCAACCAGTTGGATTAGGTGTTACTAAATTACCTACTTGTAAAACTAAAGCGTCTTCACCGCCGCCAGGTATTATAAACTCATCTCCTACTTGGTAAGATTCTCCAGGATTCTCAATAACAACTCCTGTAACTAAACCGTTGGTAACAGTCGTACTTACTATTAACCCTTCACCAGTGCTTGAGTTTAATGGATAGCTAGATGGTTGCATAGCACTTCCAGGAGATATTATATTAATAGATAATACGGTACCATCACCTGCGTATAAACCTGGTGTTCCTGAAGTGGAATTAAATGTAGATTTAATTTGATCTAAAAAAGTTATTTTTAAACTATCACCAGGCCAAGTATCATAAGGAACTTCAGGTGAAGATTGACTATCAAAGGCTGTTAGTAAATAATCACCAGTAACACCGCTCGAAAACTGACTAAAATTACTCGCATTTTCTACTAAACCATCAACATTATAGTTTTGGCCATTTTTATATGGATGATATATAGTGTTAGCTTTGTTATCAGCTGAAAGTAAAACCGTTGATTGCCTACCGTATCTATCTGATAACACTACCCCTACTTGATAATTCCTGTTTTGTTTTAAAGTATGATTTTGATATTCAACCCTAGTTAAATTGCTTCCTGATACAACGTTTGTTGGACGACCTTGAGGATCAACTATAGATTGGTCGTACTTTAACTTAGAAGAAGCACTTACAAAATAAGGTATATTAGAAGGCGGTGTATGCTTATCAAGATAATTTCCATAAGCAATTGCATCTTCAACAAACTCTTGTGTGGCAGCTCTTACTGGAATTTTGTCATAAACTCTTGTTAAATCTTTCGTTGGTAATGTTTTATAAGGTTTTTGAGATAAATACTCATACAATAAAACTTCTTGATCAGCGTAGTCTAATATTAACTCACTATCTATTTTTAATGATTCAACTACATTTAAAGAACTTAAGTTAGATTGTTTAAATATTATATCTATTTCTTTTATTTTAAATCTATTAATAGCTTCTCCCCATGTTTTATATGGAGATTTTATTACCACTCTAACATAATTAACTTTATTAACCATAAACTCAAGTTCAGTTGTGGCAAAAGTTCTTTTCTCTTGTGCGTTTGTAACAAAGTAGCCATCTTGTTGAGGAACAAAAGCCGCTTGAGTAAATGGTGATATTAAAGAATATTCATTGTCAGCGTTTTTAAATCTCCATGCAAACCTAACAAATTTATCTTGTAAAAAGTCTTTATCTCCTTCGTAGTTAGCGTCGTAAAACGGGTTGTCAGCTACGCCATCAGGAAGTTTAGGGGTAACTCTATCTTGAAGTGTGGATTGAGCACTTACAATAAGTTGAAAAGTTGCTGTACCTTGCGCAACTGTGGAATCTCTACTGTTAGTTAAGTAACAAAAACTTTGATCTTCATAACCTACTCCTATAGATATAACTTCAAACTGATCAATTAGTTGAGTATTACCATCAATACTTAGTACTCTTATTTTAGCTCCTCTTCCTTTGTTATTATAAGCTCTTAAATAATATACTTCATTAACTAGATAGTCATTAGCATTACCTGCGTTAGAGGGTATAACTTTAACTATAGCATTATCTATTAATAACGGTGATTCATACGGGTAATATTTAGCAACACTTATTTGATCTTCACATGTGTAATAGGTAGGAGATGGGACATCTGAAGGGTTGGCTAGTCTTATATTTATTTTTCTAGGTTGGTTTCTATTATCTGTAAAATATAAATAATCTTCTACTAAGTTAACAAAATTTATAGGGTTACTTTTAGAGAAATTAAGAAAATAACCTTCAATAAGTTTAACTATATTAAGAGTATCTAGCTGTATTAATTGTATTGAGTGTATAGAACTAGGAGAAGCAAAATTAGAGAGAGTGTCTGGAGAAGCGTCTGTGTAGTTAGTTAAAAAAACAAAAACTCTATTATTAGCTACGTCCATAAAATAACCCACAACTTCTACAGTGCATTTAGTAGTGTAACCAAAGTCTGTAATTTTGAAATTACCAAGTACATTTTCTAGAGAACCAACATCATCACCGTCAGATTTACTAATCATAACGTTTCTAGCGTCTCTGTATTCGTTGTTTGGAACTAATCTTTGCTCTAAATCTTTATTCATTTTAGAGCTCATAAAGTTGTTTCTAACTTCTGCCATATTTAATGTTTAATCCATTTAGATTTACCTCTCATAATTTGAGTAAATTCTTCTAGTTTGATATTTGATAATCTTATTTTAGCATTTCTAAGTTCAGCAGATCTCCTTCTTCTATATCTTTGTACTATATATTCAGGTACATTAATTCTAGATGATAAAACTCCATAAGATATATGCATATACATAGCTTCTTCTATCATCTTAGGGATTTTAGAATCCATATTATATGCTAAACCATCTGATATGTATTCTAATATTATACATTTCCCTACTAAATTACTTGAAAATCCAAATGTGCCTGTTCTTCTATTTATAGTATACCAACCATTCTCTTGAGTTGTTTCTGGAGCTAAACCATATCTTTGTCCATAAAACAATTTCCAATATTCCCAATCATAAACACCTAAATTATCTAAATCATACTCTCCTGTTAGGTTTTGCTGGTTAAATCTTTTCCATCTTTCCTCTGCTTTAGACTGAGCTGCTTGTATATTGCTCTCTATTCCAGGTTCGTTGTCTTGAGTGGGTATTCCCTCAGAGTCTTGTATTGGCAATTGAGTAGGATCTGATGTTAAATTAGGTTCAGCTGGATATATAATTCTTTTTACTCCAGCACTATCAAGCCAACTTACTTTTACATAATTTACATAATCTTGAGGTATTGGTAAAGCTAAACTAGGCGGTATAGTAAGTTCTTGTTGGTTAATACTTCTTAATGTATCGTAACTAAACTCTTGCAAACCTCTTTTAGCGTGAAATATAACGTCTGTTCTAGATACTTTAGGTATTAACTTTCCTTCTCCAACATAACCAACCATAAAGTTGGAAACAATTTCTTTTAATGATATGTATTCATAGCTGCCATAGTTATCTTCTACAGCTTGCTTAGTAAGTTTTACTAATATTTGATCACCATTTAATGGCGCTACATTAAACTCAATTTGATTAGTAGGTTTAGAATTTAACGTATAATTAGAAACAACACCTCCATTTACATAAACTTCAAAATTACTTAAAACTGTTTGTGTTGGTACTCCTATTACTAGTTGAGTGTTAAATGTACATTGAAACTTAGTTTCAGTACCATCTCCAATAAATACCTGTTGACCTGCATAGTAATTTGCGTTTGTTTCATCGATTAAACCACCGTCTGGATATTGTAGTGCCATTTTTTATTAAGATTTTTCTGTTACTTCTTCTTGTTGCAAGGCTTTCTCAGCAGCACCTACAATTTGTGGATCTCTTATTATTACTCCAGCATACATTAGTATAGCTAAAACTACCTCTGTTTTTTCTTGATCAGATATTTCAAAATGAACTGAACCATCTGCTGAGTTAGGATATTCAGATTGTGATCCTGGCTCTACATACACGTATTGTCCTTGTGTACCTATATCAAATGCCCATATAGGATTTTTAGGTTTTCTAACGTAGTTTACCGTAATTTTATTTATGCTGTTTGGAAATACTCTAGCTTGGTTAGATGACTGTGGGGTTGCCACAGAGTTTTCTAAAGTATATAAAGGGGCAGCAGCTGTTGGAGCTGTAAGTTTTGATCTTCTTATTTTAGTTAGTTCATGAACAGTGCACTTTTGTATTTCTAACTCTAATAAGTTGTTAGTTTCATAAGTTAATGTTCCTAGTCTATGTACGGGATAAGTAGTACCCTCTGACGCAGTTGTTGAGTTTTCTCCTATTATAAACGGTGAATAAGCTTGACCTGTAATAGTACTATCTACATCAATTTGCTCTGATATTTCAAATAACGCTATTTTTTCTTCAGTAGATTTTATTCTATCTGCATATTCACTTGCGACAACAGGTGATCGTAAATAAAAGTTTAAGTCTTCAAAATATTTTTCAAAAATACCCTGCTGTACTTGAGCAGCCACTTGATTAAACTCAGGTGGAGTCATATATCCTCTTTGTTCTTTGTTTAATATAAAAAGTACTGTTTGATATACATCATTTACGTCTATTGCCATTTGTTTTAGTTTAAAAAAAAAAGGTGGCGGAAGGCCACCCTTTTTATAATCACTTGTTATTTTAACTTTTTCTCTAAAGTTTTATAAACTTCTACGCCTTCATCAGTTTTAAACCAAGCAGCCAAAGCTGAATATGGATTTTCTTCAAAAGGTATAGTCATTAATTTTCTACCATTACTTCCCCATTGGAAAGTTCTTTGGTCTTGAGACATCTTTAATAAACCTTGTTCCGTGGCTTTAATACCAAAGTTTCTTAGAATAACGTTTTCATCATTCATTAGGTTTAAGAACATGTTAGGTTCTTTTTTAGCCATTAATATGATATCTCTTTTTATTTCCTTAGAACTCATCTTAGACACATCTGATCCTACTTCAACTCTAAGTATAGCTTCAGCTTGGTCTATATCTAAATCATAAGCAGATGTTGTAGCTTGAATTTCTAATTCTAACATATCAAAATCATCTTCTGCTTCTTGAATAGCATCAAACTCTTCATAAAGTTCACCTTTCATTGGGTGGTAAAGAGATAAAAGCTTTTGTAAAGTAGTATTATTTTTACTAACAGTTAAAGTTCCGTTTTGAAAAATAATATGTTCTAAAGTAACGGGTCCTTCTTGCTCGTCTACAAATATTGACTTTTGATTAGTAGCATATCTTAGCTCCCTGTTATATCCTTTTTCTGAATCAAACCATAATAAAGGATGTCTACGAGTATGTCTAGAACCTAGTTTAAATATCAAAGGAGATGTGTTTCCTTTTAAATAATAGTTTCTATCTTTATACTCAAAAATGTTTTTTGTTTCTTGTTTTTTCATAATATAATATAATATAATAATTAAAAAGACCCCGCCGAAGCGGGATCTTATTATTGTTTACGTAAGCTCAACGTTAGTGCAAGCCACACCAGCTGGTAAAACTACCATCGGATGTGAATTTGGAGAAGTCAAAGCTGTTTGTAAAGCTGTATTTAATGCAAGCGAAATAGTCGCAGCATTATCAGCAGTACCTCCAGTTATATCTATCTCCCAATGTCTACCGTGCTCAGGTTCTATTTGTTCTATCTTCCAAGTATTATAGGCTGAAGCTGTATCAGGTATAACACATAGTAACTCGCCATTAGCTGGACAAGATATTTCTGCATTAGCACCACCACCTTCTAACATAGACTCAGTAATAGCAAGAGTAATGTCTATAGGATCACCACTGTTTTGAACTTCTGTTGTTCCACTAGGAAGTGCAAAAGTTAAAACTTCACCTTCAACATACCCAGTGCCATTTGTGTCTACTGTTTTTACCGATAAAACACCAGCATTGCTAGTTTCAAAAGTAATAGTTAAACCAGATCCACTACCACTACTAGTAGGGGTTATAGGTCCACTTTCTTGACTATTAACAGCTGACGCAAAAGCGCTAGTGTTAAAATCACTAATGTCTATATCAGAAACGTCTAACGCTCCTGCTAAAGGAATTAAAATTATATTTTCCATAACTATTTATTTTGGCGCATCTTCACTAGTTATAGCAAGCGGTGTTGCCGCGTCTAAAGTTAGTGAACTGTTTACCGGTGAAACATATTCAACAATTCCATTAGGAATTTGTTGTACCTTTTTTACAGCAGCTTGTAATGAAACAATCTCTGCAGAAGATATATCAGCGCTAAACTTAAGTGTAGCAGTGTGTACTTTAGGTCCAGACTCAGAAGCAACGTTGTAGTATAAATATACTTCATCCGCATCTTTAGCGTCTACTCTAAATACACTTGACACATTTAAGCTTAACTTACCGCCTGTTGCCCAGGCTATGTTTAATAAATTTGCCATATTTTCTATTGTTTAAAGATTAATAATGTAAATTATACAGTCGACTTAAACAATACGAAGTTATTTGCAGCTTGAGTAACTAAACATCTTTCTGTCAAGAAATGAACTTGCATAGCATCGATGTCAGAAGTATACGCGCCACCTACAGATCCAGTGATCCATGACTTATATCTTCTATCATCAGCTTGAGAAGCTCTATATCTTACGTGTAAGAAAGGTCGTCTTATGTTTTGACCTAACATTTGATCGTATACTGTAGATGTTCCAGCAGGTACCATAACACCATCGATGTCTCTAATCATACCTCTAGTTGTAGCATCATTTAAGTATTTCCAGTCAGTTTTATAGAAGTCATAAGAACCTCTTCTAAAACCAGCAAATCCAAAGTTAAGTGCCATTTCTTGCTCATTCTCAAATAAACCGTAAGAAGCAGCTTGAGTAGAAGCGTAACCTCCACCAGCTTGAGCAGCGATCATATCATCAAAATCAAGAGCAGTAGCTCTGTTTAAGAATAACATGTTCTCTTCAATTGCTCCTTGCTTGTCTAATTGCTTAAGGATAGCATCGAAATCACCTAATGCACCAGCTCCAGGAGCAGCAGCACCAGCAAAATCATTCCATACTAAACCTCTGTCTTCGATAGCATCAAAAAGACCTTGAGTACCTTTAACAGGTGCGTTAGTTGCGCCCGGAACGAAAAGAGTGTTTCCAGCAGCGTCTAAAGCAGCAGAACCAGCATCAGCTTTTACACCTTCAACACACATCATTTCCATATAGTCCTCAAATCTAAGTCTTGTTTCAGCTTCAGATTTCATATACCAGAAATATCCAGCAGATCCATCTTCAGCAGCAATCTCAATCCAACCAATTTGAGCTGTATCAGAACCAGATACTTCAAAGTAATCCTTCATAATGATAGGACTATTAGAGAAAGTACTTGGCACAGGCTCAATTGAATCTTGGTTATTACCAACACCTTTTGGAAATTCAGATCCATAAACAAATAGTTTATAATTATCTTCAAGAGATCCAAAAGCTGCAGTGATATCTGCATCTTGGTAAGGTAATAAAGTTGCTTCACTGTTTGCAATGTCTATAACACTAACAATACATTTTGCAGTAGTGTTTCCATTAGCTAATAAAACAGTGTTGTTGATTTTCAAAGCAAAGTTACCAGGTATTTTGAATACATTAGAGCTAGAAGTAGTTCTTTCAACACCTTCATAAGCAATATGTAATCTATTTTGTTCAGACCAAATTACTTGATCAGATGTCATTGGCATTTCAGCGCCAACCATTCTTAGGAAACCACCTAAAGTTCTGTTTCCATATCTCTCTACTTCTGCTTCGTAAAGCTCAGGTAGATACTGTTGTGTCCATGTAGAAAAATTGCTGTCATGAAAATTAATATAATTATCAGGCAGGGTCATCTTCTGTGGCATCGGCTTAATCTGAGCTGGAAAAGCTCCAGTATTAACACCGGTGTTATTATTTACAAATCCCATTTTTATGATTTTAAGTTAAAGTTATTTTTTGTATTTTTTAATTTTTAACTTGGAACTATCATCTCCGCTTATTGCTCTAACCTTGTATCCATTAAAAGTAATTTCACCTGGGTTAGGCTTTGCAGCATTGTCTACATTAGCTGATTTACCCATAACACCTTTAATTCCATCAGCTTTACCTTGTTCGTAAAAGTGACGAGCTAAAGAATCTGGGTTTCTAGCAGCGTATATAGCCTTGTGATAGCCATTAAAATCAGAAACTTCTCCATCCTTGTTTAAGAACTTCTTAACTAGATTGTTAAGGTCTGACTGTGCTTTAGCAGTGTTTTCAGTATTATTCAACTTGTACTTAATATTCTTATCACCTAAATCAAAATCGAAACCCTCGAAATTATTAAAGTAACTATCAGTACCTTGTTGAAATCTACCAAAACGTTTTTTATTCACATCTTGTTCCACGTTATATCTATTGAAAAAGTCCATTGCTTTTTTAACCTCATTAGAATTTTCTGATGGTTTCAACTTGATTTCATCATAATATTTCTTTTTTGTTGATTCTAAAAAGCCTTTGGCCTTTGCAACTTCTTCTTTTAAAGCTATTTCTTTTTGAGTGATGGTTTTATCATCGTCCTCGTCTTCATCCCAATCAAAATTTTCTTCGATCAACCATTCGATCTCATCAAAACTTAAATGTGGTTTCGTAGCTTTATAATATTCCATTAATAACGAATCACTATCTAATTTTGAGTAATCCGCATTTAACCTTACATAGTCTTCAACAGTTCCTCCAGTTTCTTCCATGAATTGCACTAGCTTTTCAATGTTTTCTGGAAGCTGTTGTTGAGGTGCTTCGGTTTTAATATCTTCTTGTTTTTCTTCCTCTTTTTCTTCTACCTCTGGTTCTTCAGTAGCTTCTATTACTACTGTTTCTTTTTCAACCTCTTCGGTAGCTTCTTGCTTTTCGGTGTGTGTTTCTCCCACCTTTTCGCCATCTCCGGATGTTGCATCCACATCCACTTTCTCTGCGCTTGACTTTTGAACGGCATCTTCTGTTTCTTTTTCTTTTTTCTCTATAGCTTCTTCCTCTTGTTTTTTAAAGTCAACAACAGTTGTGTTGTCTTTAGTTTGAGAAAGTTTTTTAGGCTTCTTTTTCATTTTAAATTCGCCTTCTTGTTTTACTTCTTCTGACATAATATAATATAATAATTAATAATTAACGAGGATTAAAGGCCTCTAGCCCGAATGAACCATCTAAAACATCATTGCCTGATGATTCAAAATCTGTCGGCATACCATCGTCTTTTCTTTGTTGTATCATTTGACTTTGCTGTGTCGCTTGTATTTTAGTTCTTTGGTCTTTACGATTTTCTATTTCTGCTATTTTCTCACTTTCGCTTTTTACTTTAGCTTTAGAAAGCTCCATATTGTATTGAAACTCTAAATCCATTAATTCTCTTTTAATGTTAGCTTCTGTTTGCATTCGTTGTATTTCAAACTGAGATTTACCTTGCTCTATTTGAAGTTGACTTTCAGTTAAAGCTTGTTGCTTTTGAACCTCATATAAAGCAGCTTGTTGAGCAGTCTCTTGATTAGCTTGAGCTTGAGCTTGTATATTAGCTTGTTGCATAGCTTCTTCTCTTTTCTCTTTCTGCTGTCTTCTTTTCTTGAGTAGTTGATTAGCTAGTTTTATATTATTTACATTTCTAATATCTATAGCATCTTCCAAGTCTATACTACCCTGACTTAAAGCTGTCTGTATATTTTCCTCAAGTTTAGCTTTGTCTTCGTCGTCTGGTTCTAATTCTATAAATATACCAAAATCATGAAGTTCCTTACTCATTAACTCGTCTAGTGTTGCGGCATTAAAAGTAGTAATAGAATCTTGTAAAGCTATTCTAGTTAAAGGAAACATTAAAGAGTCGTTTATTCTTCTTGCGATGTTTTCACAAGTTTTTAATGTTAAAAATAAACTTGCTTGTAGTATGTGTCTTGTAGCTGTATTACTGTTTGCCGCAGCTAATTTCTGTAATCCTACTAATGAATCTCTATCTGGTAAACTACCATCTCTTGCTTCGTTTAACCCGGTTGTATCTCTTATCATTTGTAAATAGTACTGATAAGTTTGTATTAAACTTTGTATTTTAGCACCACCACTAGAACTCTGTAATTCTTGTATAGGTATTTTACCTCTGTTTAATTCACCTTCTTGAGTTAAAGATCTACCAACAACACTACCTGTTTGGAAATACATATTAAGAGCTTCTGCTGGGTTGTAGTTAGTTCCATTTCCTAAATCAACCTCTGCTAATCCATCAACATCAAGATAGACACCATCAGGAACCATTCTAGCTAATACTTGTTGAATTTTTAAATGCGTTAACTGTATCATGTCAGCAAAACCTGTTATTCTACTCACAATAGATTCTATTCTACCTCTGTACATTTTTGGTGCACAGATTTGATAATTCATGTTTACCTTAGGAGAGTTAGCTTCTGGTCTTGTCATGTTTCTAGCCATTTCCCAACTTAACATCATTGGGTGACCTAAGATTTTAGCTCCAGTATATAAAACTTCTATAGTTCTTGAAACCCTTTTAAACGAGTCGTTTTCAGGTGGTAAAAAAGTATCTTCTTTTAAAAGAGCTTTTTCCATACCATGGTGGTTTTCTTTTATTTTAAAAACTTGATCTATAAATGTTTTGTATTCAAAAAATAAAACTTGAACAGTATTATCATCATATCTACCGTTCCATCCTCTCATGTACTCCTCGTTACCCTTATACTTTTCTATAACTTCTAATTCTTCAGGTCCTATTTTTGGAAACTGCTTTTTAAGTTGAGGTATTGTTAGATATTTTATTTCACCAACATAATAAAGATCTTCAAAGTTAGGATCCTCAGTATATGACCAAACCATTCTTGATGGATCACAGTAGTCTATAACCACACCTTCAGATTTGTTCCAACAAGTTTTTACCGCTGCTATTCCTAATACAACTAAATCTTCATTTAATCTTTTTCTTACTAAATCATATTTGTTTTTTGCCAATACTTGATCTATTGCTTCTTCTTCAGCTATTTCTATAGACTGCTTATAAGTAAGTTGTAAGTGCATTGGTATTTCATCTGTACTTTCTGGGGTATTTTTATCTTCTGTAAAGTTTTTAACACCCATGCCAGCAAATATTTGCTCCACGGCAGCATTGTATTCTTTTAGTTGTATATCTTGTAAAAGCTTTTGTGCGTAATCTGTTCTTTGTTGTCTTGACTCTGGATCTTGAGCAATTGTTTTAACGTCATATGTTCTCTGAGACATGCCATTAACAACTATATCTACAAATTTAGGTATAACTGGAACAGGTTTCCAATCAAGGTTTAAATAGCTAAGGTCACCATTTATAGCTAACTCATCCTTGTATTTTTGTACAGGTTGCTCTGCTCTGGCGTAAAGTCTTAAAGTGTGAAACCAAGTGTAGTTATTGTAGAATTGATAACCTGTACCTCTGTAATTTCTAAACCACTCTGATTCTATAGCCCTGCCCACTGCTAGACCATATTGCTCAGTATTCTTTTCAGCCAATGGAACTGCTTGATCTGGAAAAACGCTATTAGTGTTAGTGTATATTTGCATTTATTTATGTGTTAATTTTTGAAGTGTATCCAGTGTTATCATAAGTTTTTATTCCTAAATTAAATTTTTTTAAATTGACTAAAGCATTTGGTCTATATCTGTTTTTATTGCAAGCCATTATAGCTAAACCAGAACTAATAGTAGCATCATGCTTTGTTCTATTATTTATGTCAAATGTAGCCCAATCTTCTAAAGTCTTCTGAAAATACATATCACCTATTTCTTCATCATTGTACCCTATATAATCTTCTATATAAGTTTCAATAGCTGCTGCATGAGCTTGTTTTATATCTTGACTGGAGTTTGGTATTCCACCAATTTCTCTTTCAGTGACGGAAAGCTTATTCCAAGTTTTGTCTGGTCTATTCATACTAAAACCTCTATAACCTCTTCTTTTAAAATAATACAACAATCTTGGTTTGTTGTTTTCACAAAGCAAGGGCATGCCATAAAAAATACAAGCCATCAGGACATCTTCAAAAAATACCTCAGCTGTTTGAGGTCTTGATATATATTCTAAAAAAAAGTGGTTGGGTGGCGCATCTTCCATTGAAAACTTAGTCAATCCATGAAGTGCTCCTTTAGACCCGCGACCATCGACAGTACCACTAATATCATAAGAGTCACAACCAAATGCTCCGATATGATCGTTTCCAGGGTGTTTAAGTCCATTTTTTAATATTATTTTATTTTGCAAATTTGAAGGTGGTATCCAAGAAACAAGGAACCTTCCATTATTGTTAGGTACAAATATTACTTGTGTATCTTTAACAGCTCTTGTCCATTGAAAATTACCTTTAGTAATGTTTTTATTGGAATTAGAATATTCGTTATAATCTATTTGCTGATATATTTTTGTTAAATTAAATAAACTATTTTTAGCTTCATCTCTAAAAGCGTGAGCTTCACTTCGAGGAAACTGTCTATAGTATTCGTTTAAACTATCTTGATCATTTTTTAATCCCTCTACTTCATTCTCCCAATGTTCAATTACTCCTGTATCAATTGGGACATTATCAATTCCGAGGACTTTATTTTTTGGCGTAGTGAATACAGGTAATCCAAAAGTATCCATGAATCCTTCGTAGTTCCACTCCATAGGGATGAAAAGAGAATAGAGTCCGCTAACTGTTTGTCCGTTTCTATTTCTTTTTGTAACGTCTGAATTGTAGTAAAGTTTTTTGAAGTTATTTCCACCTTTATCTAATGCGTTTGAAGTTGAGCCCATCATACACTTGCCTACTATTCTTCGGCCTAATCTTAATGTAGTTTTTGTAACTCTCCAGTTGTTTAATATATTGTCGGGTCGTTCCCATTTTCCTGATTCGTCGTGTGCTAATATTTTTAATTTCTCACCATCGTAAGAGTTATCCCCCGTATTTTTCCAGTCTATTGTTGTGTCAAGACCTTGTAATTCTTTTAACTGTACGTTTGTATCTAGTTTTCGTCTAGTAAGTTTTGAAGCTGGTACTCTATACGCCAGTTCGGTTTTAGGACGATCCATACCATCTTGGATGGGTTTAAAGAAAAACGGATAGTTAACGGATATTGGTACGACTTTGTCGGTAAACATTTTTTTAGCA
>Ga0209232_1000260_pt1 | contig 33693 bp, 33 predicted proteins | sample ETNvirenome_2_60_FD_184066 | JGI IMG/M metagenome (GOLD analysis project Ga0209232, IMG submission 184066) | Marine viral communities from the Pacific Ocean - ETNP_2_60 (SPAdes) (version 2) | ecosystem: Environmental > Aquatic > Marine > Oceanic | place: Pacific Ocean | collected 2013-06-22
ATTGCTTTCCAAGACCTTTGGATGCAAGTTCAAAGTAGCCCAGCAACAGCCAAGGTCAAAACACCTGTTGATGTGGCTAACGGTTTTCCAAGTCAACACAAAGGAACGGCCTCAACTGCTAAGTCTGAATTCATGGAAGCGGCTATGGCACATAACAATTCGGGGCAACTCAATGTGACAATTGCCACACACGCAACAGGCTATCACGACCACATACCTGATGTCACTGCAACTATGCCACGCACAAATGACGCAGTCACGGAATACGGTACACCGAACGACACCCACTTGCAAATCGACTCCTCCTCTGACGAAGTATCAACATTGTTCGATACTCCTGATGGCACACGGGTAGTCCCTGCCTTTTTGTCAATGAAAGGTATTCGGTCTTCGACTCTTGATTTGTCTGGGCACGAAGAAAGTCGCCTGCAACATTTACCACATTGGAATCAAATGGATTTTGTGCGCCGCCTCACTCTTGACTTTGGAGAAATAGGGGTCCGCCAAGGTATCACTGACATCGAAGCGGCCGCAAGAGAGGTTGTCCGCCGTATCAATCAGGCTGGAGCAAAGACAGGTCGAACTCACGCTCGACGACCGGCTGACCAATTTTTGGGTGAGGCAGACAGGTTTGATTTTGGCAAAGGTCATTCAGCAACCAGCACCAATCCTCGCAAAGACCCTACCGCCCCACATCAAAAAGCAGACTTTGCCGCTACTGGTTCGACACACGACCCTGCTCCCTTCTGGAATTCTGATACGGCTTTCGGCAGTCATGACCGAGGTACGCACATGGGGTACATGCGTGCTCACCTTGGCCGGGTTGTCAATAGTGCAGAAGGCAAGAAAGGCTACTCAATCGTAGTTCATTCAACCGTGCCCGGTGCGTCGGGTCGCAACTTCTGCGCATGGATGGATAATTCCAACGGACAGGCTCCGTACAGACCGGAGTATCTTATTGGTCACGGAGGACGCTTCCGCAACTACTGGTGCCAGCCAGATGAGATGGACGGCGAAAACATGCACCCTGCACCAATGCCAATCAACAAGTTCGGTCGGCCGTTCGCTCCAATCACTACTCTCCGAGAATACATCCCAATGGAGGAAGTCGATGCGGATTATCAAAACACACTTGACTTTGGTCCAGAAGTACATGGCTCGGGCGCAATCAATGCTCACTCAACAGATGAGCACGCCACTGGTCGCAGTAGCAACACTATCCTCAATTCCAGTTTTGAGCCCAAGTCAGATGGGAAGGTTCTCGTCGAAGGTCTGCGAGTAGGAACACAAGCAAAGGCCCGAATCAACTTCGGCGGATTGACGCAAGCAGGCATTCCGGGTTGGGCACCTGATGCTGGTAAGTGGGGAATGGGAAGAGATGGTGTTTCCACCCGCTACGATTACATTTACGGCGACAAAGATTTAGCCGCTGGTACCAAGCAACACGGTCTTGTCAACCAAAGTGGCGGTGGCTACATACCAGATGATGACATTCGACCTGACAAGATGGGTACAGGGCAATTGTACGGCATCCGCATGGTTGACCACAGGGGAGATAGTCACACCATCAGAATGGCGTACAAGCAATATGGTGAGGCTTTGGGCAACTCTTTGACTCGTTTGCCGCCTACATTGGACAACGAGGTCATTATTCACTTTGATGACCGTGATGTCGGACAGGGTGGCTTTACCATAGGAAAACACATCAGCGGCAAAGGTGATGTTTGTGGCCAGTACACTGGTGGTACAAAACAATCATTCCGTGGCAATCTTTGGAACACTTACAATTCACCTGCTGTGGGCATATCTGCTACCTTCCAAAAAGACGGCTCAAATGACAATTTCAAAATTATTTTAGCCGCTCCTTACGGCACTGGTAGCAATTTAGCACACACTGATATTCTGGGTTATCTTGGCCTACCCGACAGTGGACTTATCCAATTAAACGATGTTGCTGGCACAGCAAACAATGGAGAAACATACTACTACACCAGCCGCTCTCATTACGCCAAGGCTGGTGCTTCTGGTGTTCATTACCTGTACGGGGTTAAGAACATTAGTTCAGATTATTCCAGCGCAGTCACACGAATCTTTAGCCCTCGTATCAACTTCACTTCGCTCCTCACTGACGAAGTGATTGCGGCGGCAGTCAATCATGCCATCAACATGGAAGACCCGAACACCGAAGATGTGAGTGCCACTTCATTCGACTGTACATCTTACTTGGCTCCAGACGGGAAGACTTTGGGAGAGTGGGGTGTAGCGCCCGATGCTATACGCATCAAGGCACACAGTTCCAAACACAAAGTCACACCTCTGCGACACCTATTCCAATCGTCCGTCGGCAAGGATTGGGGCATTCAAGCGGCGGCAAGCAATCTGGCAACAGGGACAAATCACTTGGGCGGTTTGACCGAAGCAGAGATTTTGGCTGGTGTCAGACTGGATGTAGGCTACATCCCTGCCACTGTTCTTCATATCACTACAAAGTATCGTGGACCTAACGCTAACACTGCAACTCCTGTACTTGTTGACAGCCTTAACGATTCTGTCAATGTCAAGCAGTGGCGTGACAATCTCAGAGGAGACACTTACATTCGCCTGCCCGGTGACCGAATCACGCCGTGCATCAACACTGTGATGGTCAACATTGCTTCCAAAGATACAAGCACCACACCTGACCACTTGGTGCTTCCATCTAACGAGTATCTTTACCTCGCCATGACTCCCGCATCTGACGACTCTAATGCTTGGAGCGAAGAGGTTGTCTTTTGGAGAGGTGACACAGACTGGGCCAGAGCAGTCAGCAAAGCAGGAGCCGCTGAAAACAAATTGGATTTGCTCAATCATTCGGCTGACTTTGTCACCAACCTTGCCGCTGACGATATACTTGTAGCCCACGCTAATCTTTTGAAATTCCATGACTGTGACGGTATTCGCACAACAGGTAGCCATCACGGGGAGCCATTCCTATACTTCCGTGGCGGTCGTTCCAGTGTTGACAGGTGGGTACCTCTGTACTTTGGTGGTGGTTTCTCTGGAGTCACTCTTGACATCAACGATGGAACACAAAACGATTATGAGGAATTTTACACTCACCCATACTCATCTGGACCGACTGGCTCTGCTGGTATGCAGAATGTAGGTGAGGCCGCTGGTTCCTATGCACTCATCGATACCAACGCTATGTTGGCTATGTTCCCCGGTACACCGTATCTTAACCAACACAACGGACAACATTATCCTCCTTTCTTTAACAAGGACGCTATGCTGAGTCCTGACTTGGATGGTGGAAATAACACGAACGCTTCTTCAACAGGAGTCACATACGCAGGCGGTGGGAAGACAGTCAATTGCAACCGCCCAAGCCCAATCGTACTGCGCTTTTCTCATCCTCACGCACGATATTCGGCCAGTTCTATCAACACTGACGCTACGACTTATTTGGTCTTTGGTCCGGGGCAGGCTGTTCCTCACAACTTCCAGTCGTATGAACCTCAGTTGTCTGATATTATTACAACAGGAAACGGGTACAGTGCAGTACCGAGCACTCACCCTGCCGGAGAATCCTTCCTACCCAATCTAATTTCTCATGGTGGCAGTACGCTTTACGGCTTCTCTGCTAACCTACCGCCCACTAAAGAGTACCAAGCCAGCAACATATCAGGGTACAACTGGATTCTCAATTGGGAACCGACCAAGGGTATGCCTAATTCTCGCTTCTATGGACAAGGGGCAGGTAAGGGGCGATATTATGATACGCACTTTGGTCCAAGTAGCCCTGTTGCATACGCACATCCTTTCGATGAGGTATTCAAGAATTACGCAGGTACTTTCATAGGAGCCATAGCCAACACCAGAGCGTCCAACAGCCTTTGGCACATGGACGGAGGCTATCACCCCGGTGGTCATTTCTTGGACAACCACATTATTCGCAATGTAAAAAATCCGTCATCAACCAATCGATTGGCAACAGGTAGTGGAGATACTCGTAATCCATCCGTTTTCCGTGTGAGTAGTGCAGTTGCTAAAGCCTATTCTAATGCAGACATTGATGGCAATATCTTTGTCATCGACGCTACACGCTGTCAGAACGCAGAAGAACTGGCCGCTGTACTTGCCGCAGGTATCAACACATTCCCCGGTATAGACCCCCTCAAGGCTATTGGTGGTACTTTCTTGCCGACTATGCAACATGCAGGCAAGCAAGACCGCTATGGTTGGGTGGCTCTCGATGTGCAACCAGACGGCTACACCGCAGAAGATGGAGCCGCCGCTACTTTGCAAGCCACAGGAACCCTACCAACCACACTACCAGCATACGGTTGGTTGCGTATAAGCAACGGCACTAAATCGGCCTTTGCACCTTATGTTTCCTATACTGGTGCAATATTTACTCTTGGTAAAAATGGCATCACAAATAGTACGAATCTGGTTGACCCTACAACTAAAGCGGCGATAGCGGCCGCTCAAGTGAACGGTGACAACGGACCTGCTGTCGTTTATGTTTGGACTAAAGCGGGCACACATCAATACAACAACACGACTCAATCTCGTGAACACATGACACAGGTGCACTTCAACGGCTTTATGGACGCAGTTGACCGTACCAAACCCATAGGGGCAGTTGGGTGGGCAGGAGAGGCATATTCGTATCTGAATTCCTACAACGGTACCTCAATTGGTGGAACCAAATTCCCTGCTGGACTCGGGGCTTGGCATCCGTTCTTGGGCTTTGCTCCTTATGGCTCCGCTGAAACTTGCTTGGCATCATCTCCACCTATCGGTATAACAGAAACGCCTTCATCGTTAGCCAATGATTTTTGTGTACATGGCTTATCCAGTCGTCACTTGGTAGCAGTTAGCCATGAAAGTGAATTGCCTCTCATAGCCAAAACAGACCGAGATGGCATCATTGCATCTGGTGACTGGCTTTCTGTCAAAGCAGACGGCAACATCTTGAGAGCAGGTACACAGGCTTGGAGCATAAACAAGGTTCACAACAAGAGCCGGTACAATGCTCCTGCCACAGCAGGGCCTCATGTCGAAGCAAACATCAGAGCCAGCAGTGACTTTACGGCCTATCCGAATGTCGATACAGTTGCTTATCCAAACGCAAGGGTCACCTCGACCAGCCATGTTAGCAGGGCAGACCCCTGCCAAAGCCCAACAGGAGATTTGTTTTGGGACAAATCTATTATGCCTACCAACCAACTGCATACTCTGGCAGATACTTTGGTACAAGAATGTGTGGGAATTACCTCTCGTGCAGAATACTACGGAACATCAGCAGGATTGTACAAGTACTACGATACAAAAAGTGCGGCTCGCAACTTTACAGAAGAGCACATAGTATGGAAACGAATGGACGGAGGCAACTTAACCATGCCTGCATCAAATGCTCGTGGCCTTGGTATGATACCTTGGACTGTTCGCAAAGACGGCGGGTCTTACAAGACAGTTGGGGAAAAGATTCTGGGCAATTGTCGATTCTCTTTTGAGTCGACGAACAGTGCTATGTTCCCAATCATCCAAGCACAGGAACTGAGCCATCCTCAATTGGCACAGAAGCACATCAACGAAAAGGAAAACGCTCTGATTATACCCAACGAGCACTTGCAATTTGAAAGCATGCAAGTTGTTGATGACACAGGCCAAGAACACCGTCTTGAGGGTGGCAGTCCTTTGGGCACAATCATCATGGATTTCAGACATGTAAGTGACCGTGACATAGAAGGCTTATCCCCTGCTATCGCTGGGTCTGGCATATCACCCAACATGAAGATTCGACTACCAAACGCTGATGAAATCCCCGGCAACATCATTGTTCGACCGGGCTTTGACCGAATACAGGCTTATCAAAACGAAACCATGGGCTCTGGTGGTTTGATGCACCCTGCTCAAGCACAGCCATCTATAACTGATACATTCAAAGAAACCTACGATGGACCAAGGCTTTGGCCTACTTGGGAGAATAATGGCTGGGAACACCTATCGCAAGACGGTACGGACCTTTCTGATGACCGTTTGGCGTTCCCTGCCAGTTCTTCAAAGGGTTGGGAGTCACACACTGACAACGCTCCTTTGAACACAGCATACGAACCCCATGACCGCTCTTTACAATTCCATGTGACTCGTGTCGGTGTCACAATGACACATCGCTATGATGTTGATGAACTGACTTACAATGGCTACTCCGGTGATGAGATTTCAGTCCTTAGCACGCCAGAGGATAGCACATGGAAAGACAACGCAGAATTAAGCGGCGGTCGCTGGTTCTTACGAGTGTACGACCCTACGACCAACAAGGGTGTTCTTGCATCGTACGAGAATACAGGTACAAACAAATTCACAGATGTTGTGTACAGTCCAGACTTTGTTTCTTTTGTGACTGGTAAAACCGGACTCAAGGTTGTACCATCATACTTCATGCCTGCCGGTAGCACTCGTTTCTTTGCTTCTCGACGGTTGCGTGACCACAGTGAATACAGCGGGGCCAGTCCAGACATGAAGACTATTGACTGGACTGCCGTCAACGGGACTCCTCTAACTGCTCTGAGTGCACCCAAGATGACGCCTATGCCTATTCCACGCATGGGTCACCATTATGTCACACCGACAATGGCTTTGATGCCGGGGCACTATGCTCACCCTGCGTATCAACGACTTTACAATCTTGGTCAAGCAAGTCGAATTACTACATCATCAACCTTTGAGGAGGACATGTCCGCTGAATACAGCGGCAACGACTTACTTGAACGCCTTAATCCTCGTGACCCTCTGGTTTGGTTCTCAGGTGCGTCTGCACCATACGGACCTTCTGACATACACGGCGGGGCATTCACTCTCTTGACTGAAACCAAAGTCAAATTCGACGGCTACGGGATAGCCGCATCGAAAGGTAGTGCAGGCACGACCAATTCACAGGGAGGCCACTCCATTGTGTTAGAGGCGGCTGGTTCCTACACTCTCAACGACCATTTCCCAGACCCTATGGAAGTCGGAGCATATCAGATTATTATTCAGCCAAATGTGTTCAAGCAACAATTCTCTGGTTATCACAGCAACCATTCAGACGCAGTGAAGGCCCCATCCGAATCTGGTACTAAGGTCACAGAATTGACAGGGCAACAGGTGAACACCGTGGTCGCCATCGCTCACGATGACGGGAGCAACACAAATGGTGCCTATACCTTGATTTTGGCAGAGGCAACCATGGCGGATGTCAGAGGTTGTGAAATTATGCTCAATGAAATTATGCTCGACCTTGAGCCTGATGCCTCCAGCCAATTCACAAACCTGCCTCCATTGGCCAACTACAACGCTCTTGGTGTAGAAGAGACTACATCACCTGCATTTAGCAGACGCACCTTGCCCTACCACCCCAACATGTTCATTCAGACTACACCCGGATTTACGCTCACAGTGCCGTGGTGGGCACAGTTGCACAAGGACGGAGCAACTGCATCAGCCGCTACACATTTCAGACATTTGGAGTGGCATACACCTGACCACTACTATCAGATGAACAGGGCTACCTTTGGCGCAGTAGGTGCTCAGATTACACTTGCTGGTTATCCTACATGCTACCCTGACATTTACGCAGAGCACTATCGTGTTCGCTCTTTGAACCCCAATGCTAAGGTCACAGCCTCATCTGCTGGAGGCAGTACAGTCAATGTGGATAATGCTGAACTGTTCCCAGTCAAAGCATACTACGGAGAGGTTTTGGAATACACAGATGCTAACGGGGAAAGGCAGACGGCTACCTACACAAACCGAACAGGAACATTGGCCCACGCTACTCTTGGGACGCCTACACAGTTCCAAGGTGTCACGGAAGTCACTCCTCTATTCTTTGACAACTTAACCAATGACACAATTATTCGTTTGAGTGGACCTTATGACAATCGAAAGGCGGATGAAATCTTTACCAACTCTCTTGTCAGTATGACAACACGGGTCATGCCACAAACTATGAACGGCACTCGTGACACCAACAGCCTACACCTTGCTGATGCTTATTTGTGCATGTGGCATCCTAACTTGGGCCGCCCGTTCACTTACTACTCCGATGACAACAGCAGAGGCTTTTACGACAAGAATGGGGCAACAGACACACCTGTTCTCAAGAAAGGACTCAACAATGTCCCTGAGCACTTTGAAACAATCCACTACAATGATTTCTTCTATGCGGCATCTAAGGGTCCATTCGCATTTGGAATGAGGTGGGTTATACCGCCCGGTGCGGCAGGTACAGGTGGAACTGGTACCACTCAAAGTGGTGCTGACATGGATGGTGACGGTAATCTTTCGCATCAAGGAGGCACTATTGGTTCGGACAAATACAATTTTGCAGGCTATTGGCCGGGTGGTTCCAGAGGAGGAGCAGGCTCCAGTCGTTTAGATGGTTTCCTTGAAACACTCATTGGATGGGGTGGGAAGTTATTCGGAGTTGACTGTGTGAGTTTCCATGACAACACTGGTCTTGAAGAGCGAACATACGCACAGATGACGACAGCATCTGATAATGCCCGAAATACTTGCTTTGGCTATCGCTTTGCTTTGCGTCAACCGTACAATCGCCCGCGCTGGTCGCCTTATGTCCGAGGCTACTTGGAAGTGGCTAACGCCAATGCTTTGCTTGGTTATTACCATGGACCATTCATCCAGCAAGATAACAAAGATGACGGTTGGGTAGGCGGCACTGATTATCCTGCAACTTACACGGGTGTTTTGGAACGGCTTACTCAAATTAGTGCATTGCTCAATCAAGACCAATTGGGCCGCCAAGTCAGATACAGCGACGGACGCAGAATGACTCGTGCTTTTGGCTGTCCTGTTCGTACAATCCGCAACTCGTCCAGTGTACGAAGGATGTACGCAGGTGACAGGGCGGGCTTAGAAATTGCAGAGATTGCTCAAGCACATCGCTACTACATGGTCGATTGGTGGGGCAACACTCGTGGAGAAGATGTCCGTCGCTTCCCAGTGCGTGGCTTCGGTATTTCTCCTGCGTGGGACCCAGAAGATGCATACGAAGACGGCGGCAGTGGCAATCGACCAGAAGCGAATGGCCTCTTTGCCACCAGTACTGACCGACAGAGTGGCAATTCCAACACAGCCAATAACGATGTAGCGGCTATGGCTATCGTGGATTGGTTCAACCCAACGAACGCTATGCGAGTAGGTGACCGAGGGGACGGGCGTGGTGTACGGTGGCCTACACATTTCAACGAAAGCCTCCTCATGGATATTTCTGAAACCGTTGAGCCGACAGGGCTGGTGCTGTCTCAACCGACTGCTGAGCCTACCGTTGGTAAGGGGTTAGTTCGTCCAAGAAACGATGTACTGCAAGCCGGTGAAACAGACCGTGGTATCAGTGCACGACTCGACCTTGCCGATGATGATGGCCTTCTTAAGCCGACTGCCATGGTCAATGAAACGACTGAATCAATCACCACAGACACCATGCTTGCAGAGCCTGTCGGCGGTGACGGTGTGCGGATTGGATTAGATGTCGATACGCTCGGTGAACTCAACGACGGTGTGAGCCGTGAGTATGTAGTTATGTCGACAGAAGCGCACAGCCTACACAGCAACAGAGATGTTGGTCAGCGGACGACACTCAGAGGAGCAATGAATGTCGGCAATCGTACACTTGGTCACCTCGATATGACTGCGTTGGACTGGACAGGGCAACCTGTAAAAGGCATCATCAAGGTGTCTGATGCACACTCATTCTGGGCTCTTGGTGGTACCTATGTTATGAATTGGAAGCGCAGGGCAGGTGCACTCGATGTGACTGGCTGGGGCGAGGCCGGAGCAACTTCTTCCTCTAACCCATACCAAGATAGTAATCACACCTCGGTGACTGAGAACATAAATCACGCCGACTCTGAAATTGAGTTCTTAGTTCGACCAGCATTTGTTTTGGACAACTCACATGTACAGTTGTTCCGTTCCAACATGGCTGTCAAGTCAGGAGCACCTCAAGCAGGCGGTACATTTTACGCCGCTACGGCTGGTGGTAAGTACGGAATTTATACCAGTGATGCGGCCTCGGCTCGTACAGGTACACCAAGCAGTCCACCGTACGCACCTGTGTATAGCGTCAATCCTGCTAACAGTGCCGCAGTAAGCCAAGGACCCAAGATTCTCGGAGTCGATGTATCTGGTTATGACAAGACTGACATTACGCAACCAGTCGCCCGTATCACAATGAGTGAGAACACACTGGAGCATTTCAGAAGCGATGCCGCAAGAAAGGAAGACTATTCTGTCGAGCCTCGTCACAGTCAAACACTGCACCCCAAGGGCAGTAAGGGCGATACATCTTTTAACAGCGGTGACCACAGCACGGAGTGATGGACATGGACGATGCTATGGACCACGCTTGGGCGGTGTTGAAAGCCGCTAAGAAAAAGAAAAGCAAACCATTTCATGGGTACAACCCCAACAAGCACAACAAAAAAGGCGGTCTGAACGCCAAGGGTCGGGCCGCCGCTAAGCGCAAAACAGGCGCTAATCTCAAGCCTCCTGTCACCAAGAAACCCAGCAAATTAAAGCCGGGTAGCAAGTCTGCCAAGCGAAGAAAATCATTCTGTGCTCGTATGACTGGTGTCAAAGGACCGACCAGTAAAAAAGGTAAGTTGACACCGAAGGGCGCATCGCTTAAACGGTGGAATTGCTGATGGCTCTCGGTAAGAATCTCTCAACTGGTCGCTCTGATGCGGCACAAAGCGCAATTATGAAGCGAGTTCGTAAGCCACGGTTTGTTGATAATGGCGTCAAGCACGCTGTGTACACCCAATCTTCTTCAAAAAGACAGGTAGCAAAGCCTGTTCAGTCGGATTTTACGCCTGCACATGACCGTAGGTACACTTTAGTGGAACAAGAGGACACAATCGAACTGGTTCACAAGCAAACAGACAGTCACCGGTACACCGGTTCGCTATTTCACTCGGACGACTCACTTAGCGCAGGAGATTCGCCCCCTGCACTACTTGTAAATGCAGATAATGTCTCTCAGGCCCTTACAATGAGCCAAATTGAGTCTGCTACCAAGGGAACACGGTTTATTTTGCCTAATTTGAAGGGAAAATCACTATCTGACCTCGGTTTTGACGGTACAGAGGTACAAATCACTCAAAAAGCCAGCGTAGGGCTTCGTGCAAGCGACCTTGCCGCCAGAATAGGTGATAATCAGACCAGTTCACTCAATTCTGTCGAGGTTAGCCGCTCTCGTGGCAGTGGAACCTTTGTTGCAAAGGACCTCAATGGGGTTGATGGGGTCACAGCCATGCGTTTCGTCAGTCGACATGATGGTCACCGTCTTGTCAGCGATAGGTTTGGTAATTTGACCTATCAGCATCAACTTCAAAGCAACAAGATGCATTATTTGACCGGTCAGATGGTCACAGAGGGCAAGAGTAGTACAAAGAGCAAGAGTTTGCCTAATAGTGTGACTGTAAGGGGTAAAGTTCGTGCTAACAACGATGACAACACCGTTGTCGTAGGTGATTTGAGTGCTCAGAAGAATGGAATCATAGAGGTACCGGGTGGTATTTTTGCACCTACCGCTATTTCAAGGGCCAGCGCCAAGTCAATCGGTCAGCGTTTCCTATCCAGTGCCGCTAATGCGACTGGCTCTATTATCCTCAACAAAGTCGTTAGGTCTTCCTCTTTACAGCCCGCTGAAAAAGTACGCTATCAGGCACACGGTGAAGACAGTACCTATCATGTGTTGCAAACACGCCACCACCTGATTGAAAAGATGAGTGATTTCAAAATAGGTTCGCTCGACAGTGGCATAGAGGACCTGCTCCAGCGTTTCCAACAAGGCGACATTGTTTCGCTCGATGAAGTAGGTGACGAACACAGTCGACAAATTGAAACAAAGGAGTTCTCAGCCAGCGCACGATTCAAGATTTCAACCAAATGGGACCTTGGGAATACGATTGTTGACTCCGCTGGCTTTTTGATTGGTCACGGTACCCGCAGTATTATCGGCGGCAACGCAAGTGAGGCTCAGGCCAAGCAAGTGGCTTTACTCAAGATTCAAAACCCTAAGCGTCAAGAAACAATCACAAGGAGAGGATGACATGCCATTGCTAACAGACGGAAACAGATTCTTGGTCGACCAATTAAATAGCCGAATCAATCAAGTCGTGTTTGGTTTCGATGGAACGGTTGCTACTTCCGAGGACGGTGGAGCAGGACGCCCTGCTTACACAGCCGTACCTACGACTCGTATCGTGGACGACCATACTATCTATGTCGAGGCCATCTTACCATTGTCTTCGACCTTCACATTGCCCCTGCGTGAGGTATGCATCCAATATCAAAACCCATCTGACGCTACTGATACAACAGTGCTGTTCAGGTACACATTCCAATCAGTCAGTAAGACCAGCAACAACGAACTCCGGTTCGCAACCATAATTGAGGTGAACTAAAATGAGTAATCCATTAGCAGGACATACAAGCGCAACAGGGTTTAGCGGTGCCACAGGTCTTCGTGATGGTGACGGGCTGACAAGCCCTTCACTTACCAACCCATACGAGGCCCTACACGGGAACGGTATTCTCAGAGTGGCTGACGGCGGCTATGGTGGCACGAGGAACGCTACGGGTAGTGGAACAGAAGGCCATGTGGCTGTTGGCTCAGGTGGTGGACTCACAGTATCAGGAGGCTATGCTGTCCTCGATGGTATCGTGTACCAATTCGCAGGTGGACCGGGTGCAACCTCTACGGCCACAACTATCGGTACAACCAGCAATCACTCTGGTAGCCTTCCTTCTCCTCATGGCTCGGTGGCAAAGAAAGCCTATTGTGTCATTTATGTGGCGGCCGACAGTGGCAAGGCGAACATCAAGTATGAGTTCGGTACCCTTGCCGACACGGCCAGTGAAACGCCTCAAGTTCCCAATACTTTCCTCAACCTACCGGGTCCAGATAACAGGAAGACAACTGTGTTAGCAATCCTCCTTTACGAGGTATCTGCTGGAGGTGCATTGACTGCCTCTCTTAACACGCCAACAGTGTACGATAAGCGTACTTTCATTCGTCCAAGTCCTTTGTACCTGCATCACATGACAAAGGGAGCGGCTGGCAATGTCACAGCATCCAACGCATTTGACGACAGTTCCGACATAGATGGCATCTATTCATCACCATCAGCAGGTGGGTTTGGCGCTTCGCCCTTCGGAGGTATGTGGCAGACACATAGTCCTGATGGACATTCTGTGCTCATGTACAGCGCCGTGCGTAGCATTGGTGGTAGTCCGGCTCGTGCCACATGGCGCTTGGCTCCAAATGAAGTCAAGGTTCTAACAACCAGTTCTAACCAATCAGTCACCGTCACAGGGCCGAACATTTGGATTATTACAACCGGGGCCGCAATCACACTCAATCCAACAGGTACATTCCCACACGGTCATACCGTTGAGGTGTATCATGCGGCTGGCTCACACAACTTGCACTTCGATTCAGGGACACTCAATCAAAATGTGACCATCAACCAGTATGCTAAGTTCGTGTACACTGGTTCAGCGTGGGCTAAGTTGGACCTGCACACGGTGAGTTGATGGGCGCTCTTGTCGAATCTTTGATGCAGACCTGCGAGTGCTGTGGTACGACAGCCCTACCTTTGTCTGTTAGCGGACGGTACGCTAATGGTAAGCATGTGGTGTATCACGAATGCCCTCAATGTGGCTATGCTCGCAAGCATGGTGGCTTTGGTCCTTTAGGGCAGAAGGAGTCGGCCAAGAAAGCGAAGAAGCGATTGAAAGCCAAACGCTACGGGCCGCTGTCCCGCATGCTCATTTCTCAAGCCATGCGTGATGCATGACCAGACCGATGACCCAGCCGATGACAACCAATAATGCGAGTGGGAGTAGGACCTTGTCGGAGCGGTCCATGGTGGGCCGTATGAACCGGAAGATTTAATTTTTACACCGCGCTGTCCCTGCACATGGGTCTTTGGCTGTTTTTTATCTTGAGTTTTATCTGCGGATTTTTGTTCACTTGGTATGTCACAGATGACTTAGGTTCTGATGTCATTTTCTTTACAGACAGTGCTGAATTGCAGGAAATGTGCATGGATGGATTGCGGAAGGGTCAACAATGAACATCAGTGTCTATGAAGTCGGGCCAAGAGATGGGTTGCAGGCTTTGGGCACTGTGGTCAGTACAAAAACCAAAAGGCTTCTGATAAAGGAACTGTACGCCTCTGGCATCACCGACATCGAAGAAGTTTCATTTGCTCACCCAAAGGTTTTGCCACAGATGGCTGACGCAGAGGCCGTGTACAACAAAGGCGCTGGACTTGTCATGAACAAGCGAGGCTTCCTTCGTGCACAGCAATCAGGCGTCGATAAAATCAACATCGTGTTCAGTCCATGTGAAACATTCAACATCCAAAACATGGGTAAGACTCGCTCAGAGATTGTTCTGATGTACAAGACATTCATGGACAAGGTACCCAAGGAGAAAGTACGAGTGTACCTTTCTATGGCATTTGGCTCGCCACACAGTGGTGAAGTTTCTTCATCAATGATGCGGCTGTGCTTACGGGACGCTAAGATGTTCGGGACAACTGTTGTATTTTCTGACACAGTAGGCTGTGGCACTCGTCAAGAAGTGGCGCTGTGGGCTGAAATGGCCCAAGATGAGGGTTTGACCCCTGCTCTTCACCTGCACCACAAGGGTGACGAAGCAAGTGCCCTGAGTCTTGTCAGAAGCGGCTTGATGAGTGGTATCAAGCAGTTCGACTCAAGCATCGGTGGTCTTGGCGGCTGTCCCTTTGCCAAGGGCAGTGGGGCTAACCTATCAACCGAAACCTTGGTCCGTCATCTGAATGTGTGGGGGTTCAACTGCGGCATCGATGAAGCCGACCTACGCCCTGCTCTGGATGTCGTGAAGGACATTCTCAAAGGCCAAGAGGATAATTTGATTAGACATTGAGGGCTACGCCTGTACATGGTCAGGCCACTTGATGTCGCTTGGTCAATCCTCAAGTCGGATTTTCATTTGGGATATAAACACGGCGGTCATTTCGCAAGAGCAGGCGAAGACATGACAGGATATGCTGGTCCGATGTATGAAAGGCCTGTGATGCGTGCCAGAAGAAGAGTCGCTAATTTCCCAGAATTGAGCGACCGTCCAGCGACCGAAGACGAAAAGAAACCGTTCAATACGAAATTGACTTTTCGGGCCGGGCCAAAGGACAGGCCTAATTTCCCTGCGCCCGAAGATGGTGTAGACGGAAGATACTACCGAGGAGGCTCAGTGCCACGATTGCGGGAGGATGGCTCTTATGTTGGTACGCATTTGTACCCAGAATTAGGCAAAATTTTTGAAGAAGACTTTGACAAGGGTGCTGAGAAAATAGCCAACATCGGTGCTCATGAAAATGTACACTCTCTTATCGAGGATGAAGTTGAACGATGGGCGAAACAGCAAAGCAACATCGACGCATTGAAGCGAGAACAGAAAGAGAACATTGAACGATTGACTCAACAATATCCCCCTCAAGGGAAGTTCAGTGGACCAAGGATGCGATGGAATAGACCAAAGACCGCAACCGATGTGTTGGTAAGAGCAGGTGTAAATGTCGACCCTTATGACTCAATCATACCTGAATTATTGACAGATTTGGATGTCGAACAAGCAGAAGGTGCTTATCCTATCTTGCATTCAATGGCCCACGAATTCGGCGCTTACAGTCTGACACCTGACAGCAGTAGTCCAACTGGTTTCACGACTCCCGAACAAAGACTTGACGACATGGGCGACACCATGTACCAAGGGGCTGAATTTTACCACCCAGACCCTGAACTCAGAAGCGACATTTCAGAATTACATATGGCCGGACCATCGGAAGACCAAATACGCTACGAACAAATGCTCCAAGAGCAACAAGCGGCAGGAGATGTCAATCCTCAGACTTCCGTCCAATGATGTCATCGATGCGTAGGATGCTAATGCTGACCTCGCTTGCTGACTGAATAGCCTGCTTCACAAGTTCGTACGGTTCCCATACATTCGCCCCTTCCATTGAGATTGTACCGCCGTTGTAAATATCGGGGCCGTAATCAAAGTTGCCTTGTAGGTGCTCGTTCCTCAACTCAAGGATGGTGTCCAGCGGGTCGTGACCTGCGTTCTGCGCAATGGTAGCAGGGATGCTCTCCAAGGCGTTGGCAAAGGCTTCGATAGCCATCTGTGCCCGACCGCCGATTTCAGCGGCACGAGAGCGCAGGTTGAGGGCGGCGTTCATGTAAGACGAGCCTCCTCCTCTGACGATGCGCTCGCTGTTGAAAGCAAGGCAGACCACGCCCAATGCGTCGTCGAAGCCTCGTTCCGTTTCGTCGAGTGTCTGGCGTGTGGCTCCTCGTAGGACCAAGGTAGTGACGCTGTTTTCTCCACCGTCGACATCCTCGATGCTGATGTATTGCATATCACCCATGGTGAATTGAAGCACCTTGCCTGCTGGGTCAGCACCATTCAAGTCTTCGACTGAGTGGGCCACTGTCGTGCCGAGCAGGATAGCCATGGCCTCCATGTCGCTCGGAGGGACTCGCTGAGCAACACTGATGTTGTTCTTGGAAAGCAGGGCCGCAACCAGTTCGTTGACTGAATCACGGCAGAAGACAACCCCACCTTTCGGTAGTAGGCTGGCAATTTTTTCCACCTTCTCTTGCCAGATGTCCTTGTTAGCGTATTCCTGATAGGACTTGTAGTCACCAACATTTGATACATTGACTTGTACGCTGTCCTCTTTCTTGGAAAGTCCAGAGTTGATGAGGACTACCTGTGGTGTAGGCTCGTTCTTCATGCTTGACATCATGAAAGTCTGATTCAAGATTTTGCCAGAGAAGCAGTACGAATCTTCCAGTGAGCCGCCCGGCTGACACACGACGCTAATGCGCTTGATGTCACCCTTGGCACGGTTGACTGCTTCGACACATAGGGCGCTGACTTGTGCCTCGTTGCTCTCCAGTGCTTTGCCTGTGATAGCGGTCTTTGCCACTTGTGACAGATATGGCTCAATGTCCTCGACGGTGATACCGTTGATGTGTTCCACTGCCCACTTGGCGGCTTGACGATACCCTTTGCAGACTACATTAGGATGCAATCCTTTGTTGAACAGTTCCTGTGTGTTAGCCAGCAGTTCGCCAGCCAGAATTGTTGTAGTCGTTGTGCCATCGTAGCACATAGTTTCTTGCGTGTTTGCGGCTTCAACAATCATCTTCGCACCGGGGTGGGTGATGTCAAGTTGTTGGAGGATGGTAGCGCCATCGTTTGTCACGATAACATTGCCACCTCCGTCAACCATCATTTTGTCCATCCCCGCTGGTCCAAGCGTTGACCGAACTGTGTCGGCAATCGCTTTAGCGGCTCTGATGTTTAGGCTCTGTGCTGTCTGTTTTTTTTCGGTCATGTGTATTCCTCTCTTACCATTGTATGTCGAATTCCTTGACAACGCCCGTCTTTCTGCAACGGGCCTTGACAAATCCTTCTTTGTTCCCATGCTCCCACAATTCGTATGCGAGTTGAGCGTCCTTGAGGCAGTAGTCTGCCACCTTGCCATAGTTGCCTTTGCGCCACTCCAATGGAGCGTCGTGGCTTTTCATTGTCTTCCCTTTACCAAGGGTGTGCAGACATGCGTCTGCCAACGGAATGGTCGACCCTGTGGCCGACCGTAATTTTGCAGAAGTATCGATGATACAATCTCCTGCCTTGCCGAGAATATCGCCCGCTGACCAGCAGTCAAGGCTATCTCTGAGAATAGGTAAATCGAAGCCCACGATGTTGTGACCAATCACCTTGCCACCCTTGGCTATGTGTGCTTCTATGTCCTTGCCAAGTATTTCTGAGTGTAGGGGTTTTACCTTGACGCCTTTGTCAAGGAATTCCTTTGCTTGTGACTTGTTGCAGTACACGGTACCATCAGTACCGTCCCATGTAGCAACCACGGTAGGCTCAAAAAGATGGGTGTTGCCCCAGCCGCCTATCTCGTGTGAGAAGTTCTTTGTTTCGATGTCAATAGATAAGATTCCCGTCATACCAGCGGCCTCCCGACAATTGCAAAGACTTCGTTCACGACTTTTGAACATGGCGGACAAATATACTTGGGCCGACCCTTGTAGTCGGTACCGCACTGTGAGAAATTCTCACCGTGACCGGGGTCACCGCATACCATGCACTCACTCATTCGGGATTCCTCCCTTGAGGTGCTCCTTGCGTAGGCGTACATACTTCTTGACTTTGTGACTGGTTTCTTCAAACAACTTGGCACCGAAATCATTGTACCGCTTGTTGATTGAATTGTTGCTACTGAGGTTCTGGTTCTTACCGTATGAAGTGTACAGTTCTGTCTTCCTGACCCAGCCCTCTCCACGGGCATCGTCGAAGTCAACACGCTGGCAGGCGAAATAGCCTTTCTTCCACCCGATTTCCATGTTCTTGGCTTCTTTGACACCCATTCCGACCTTCACTTCTGCTTCCAACCAGTGGATGAGGTTGTGATACAGGTCGTACAGGATTTCCTTAGCCATGTCAATGTGGTCGCCACGGACAACCCATGTACCCTCAATCATAGCGAAGTGGTGAGCGATGATGTTGGTGTAATTTTGAAGTCCCATGATGAACGACGCACAGACGCCTTGCTTGTGGGGGTCCATTTGCTCGACCAAGTGGTAGTACTCGTCAATCGCACTGATGAGTGCAGGTACATACGAATCGTCGATTGTGAACATCTCGTCTATGACCTCCATAGCCCATGCTTCCTGACTGTCGTCGTCAGCCTCTTCCCACTGCAAGGGCGTGATGCCTACCAAGTCACAGACTCTTCTGCGAAGGCTTAGTTGAAGTTCGTCAAAGAACTTGATAATCTCATTGTAAGACACAGAGTGCTTTGTTCTTCTGTGAACACTTGCCGCCAGTTCGTGAGCGACTTCACGCTTCATCTCGATGGTCCAGTCACGCCAATAGAGCAGTACTCTTTGAAAGATACCCTTGTCCAGTACATGCTCTCTGATTCCCTTCGGAGGGAATGTTGTAATCCAGAGTGACACTTCGGATTTGATGTTGATTGTACCATCACGCAAGTGCTTAGTCAGTACATTTCGACCGGTACCGGCGGCGTTTAGGGCTGTCTGTAAGAACAGAACTGTTCCCTCAGAGTGCTGGTTTGGTTTGAGTAAAATGCTACCTTCGTCGAAGTTCATGCATTTTCGTCCTGCCAGAACGCCGGGTCTTTGAACAGGGGGCTCATCGGAGTTCTCCTGTACGAATGACCCCACAAGAGCCGCATCTGTACCAGTACTGTAATCCACAGCCTCTATGCCAATGTCACGGCAGACACGCTGTACGATTTCAAATGCTACCGATTTACCTGTCCGTGTGTCCTGAATCCAGAAGACGCTGACTCTGCTATCGATGTTGCTCCCGCCGATTGGGATTCGGACAAAGGGCAGGGAAACCTGCCCGAGGATGTAAAAGAATGACAGCATGCCGGGAATTTCGTTGTTTTTACTTACCTCTCTAAAGTGACTGAGGTAGCCCTTTAAAATCGGGTATCGTTGCACTGCTTCGTACTTGTCTGCGTTGTGGTCCATCATTTCATTCTCTCCGTTTCTGATATGTTTTCTCGACACGCACGGCTTCTTCCGATGTAAGAACATCGATGAGCCTTTGGCGCAATACGGGTCCCATACCTTTGACCCGTTTCAGTGATTCGATATAAACCATCTCCTCAATACTGCCACATTTGTCGATTAACTTACTGACTAAATCGGGACCAAAGCCCGGAATTGCGAGCAACATGTCCTGCCGTACATCGTTAGTGGACACTCTTGTGACCGCCCTTGCACCATGTCTACTGGCTGGCTTATGCAACTTTTGATGTAATTTGACAAGGAACATTGCGGCTTCCACATGGTCCTTGGCTTTGTAAATATGACAATCGAAATCAGCCATGATGCGGGCAAAAGTACCCATCAATTCGTTGGTGACTCGTGAGTATGAAGTCTTCTTACCTCGTGCCTGTGCCATCTTGATGTACTTGGCAATGTCACCATGGACGACCAAAAACACACGCCCACAGTTGGCGTCGAGGTTGTCGAGTTGACGCCACAAGTGACCGCTATGGCTGGATTGGAAGAAGTCGTTGAGGCTTTTACACTCAACATGTCCGTCACCTGCTTTGTAATCTCCCATCCCTTGTAGGAATTGAGATTTGACCAAGATACCCTCCTTACGGGCCATGCGTTCCACTGCTTCGTACAGAGGACCTCGTTCGTTGCTATCGACAATTAGGGGTGGTGTGCTCATTTTTTATCCTCCAGATGTTTGTGCGAAACACAGTAATTCTTGTCTTCAAGGGCCCATTGTTTGCACCTTTTTTTACTTGAATTGGTACCTTTGCATCTGAACTCATCTGGAGCACCTGCTTCCCGACAGGTGTAGCACATGGGTTTTTTTCTCCTTTTCCCTTGTGTACTCGGGTTGATTTTCCTTCCACAAAATCTGCACCAATTAACTGCCATTTTCAACACTTCCTGTTTTGTCCCAATACCTGCATTTACCAAGGCACAAACCCTTGCCCCACAGCATCTTGCATGTTTGAGGATAATCCTTGGTGACAATGGTATCAACCTGATACCGTGTGACACCTTCGTCTTGGTCAGCCCATTGAAGTCGCATAATGTAGTCGACGATTTCTTCACCGTGTGACCGGAGGTCCGCATTTGAGAAATGCTCGATGGAGAGGAAGTTGCGCTTACGCTTGGCCAGATACTTGACCAACTGAACACGGGCATCATGGCTGGGGTTGCCTCCAACTTGACAGGCCGCTTGATTCAGACAAGGGAGTATGATAACATCGTTCATTTTGACAGTAGGTAAATCGAGCGCCTCGGACTGAGGATTGAAGATTTCAACCTTGTCTGCAACCTTACGGATTTCAAGAGCGATGCCGTTTGTACCGTACTCAATGTAGCCGCTCTTGTGGGCTTTTGCTTGCTGTACGATGTGTAAGTACCCCTTCTCCAAGTCTTCTGTTGAAAGAGGGATGCTCCAGAAACCCCGCTTGGCGTTGAACGAGTTGGGAATTCTAATTAAGCCACTCGTATCAAATGGCACAGCAGGGTCACAGCAGTACAAGTCAAATTCCTTAACCCAGTCGTTGACTTGCCGCATACCTGCTTCTTTGATTGCAGACAGTTGTGAACCCGTTGAGGGCGTGAGTGTCTCTGCCAAGGCTATCCATACATGGTAGCCTCCGCCGCTGAACCATACACCGTGCCTGATGTTCTTATCAACCAAATGACGGTGAAGTTTGATGGCCTGTGCCAACGGCTCTTCCGGCTCGACCAAACCACGATTCCTATCTCGGAAATCTATGGCATCGAAGTCCAGCACAAAGTGGCGGATGATAGGGGTGTACAGATTTACTCTGCGGTGATGTGGGGCCTGTGTGGCCCGGTACCCATAGACGGTAGTGTAGGCGTTTGACACGCCATTCTTACCACGCCAGTACCTCTCAAAGTCACTCTTGCTGTTCACAAGTTTCCTGAACCCTCTTCCTTTCTCGGTGCTGAGTTCAAGGACTTCACGAGGGTAATCAAGTTTCAGCCTCATTTACCCAGTCCTCCAAAAAAGCATCAATGTTTGTGAGTATGGTCCGAAGAGCCGCACCCTTGGGGGTAATTAGCGAGTAATCCAAAGTTATCTCAACCTCTTCATCAAAGGTCTTGATGTTCACCACTCCTGTGTCAAGGTGGCTCCACCCCACGACCGACGGGCGGTCGTACTTCGATTTAATCCAGAAACAAATTGCCTCTGTCACATAGGGTAGCAACATCATTCTTGGGCCTCCTCCCGTTTTCTTTGTTTCTCAAGGCGAGTTGGTGGCATCTTCCAATACTTGTCACCATCATCCTGCCAAGCAGGACACTCTGCTATGAAATCACACCAAGCGCACTTTCCGGGGCTTGGGTCGGGTTTGAAATTGTTCGTGAAGTATGCCTCCAGAAGATTGTTGAGTTGGTTTCGTAGTGAGGTCAGGTAGCGACGGTTCACTTTCTCGTAGGTCACATCGTTCTGTGTACCATGCTCATCAGGTCGTTCCCCTGCTGGGTAAAACCAGCCCCAATGGGTCACATCTTTCAGTGGGTGTTCTGCCTTCTGCAAGAGGTCCATGTAAAAGGCCATCTCAGTACGCATACCTCGTATCTTGAAGTTGGTAGGTTTCCACTTACCAGTCTTCAATTCCATCAAGGCGACTTTCCCTTCCTCTGTTTCATAGCCTCTGTCAATGCTACCCGCAAAGTGAATAGGTACTGTGATGTTTTCGCCATTGAACTCAAAAACCACATCTTGGTACGCATGTACCTCTAATTCGTTGATGATGGGTAGGAACCTGTCAGGGTCTGCTTCAAGGCGTACGAGTTCCCATTCTATGCGTTGGCGCAGAATTGGTTCTTCGCCCAGTGTGTATGGTTCGTCTGGCTGTGGCAGACAGGCCATGAGTGCTTCCATTGCACCTTCACGGTCCTTTTTCTTAATCTGCTCGTACGCCTTTCTGTACACCGGTTTGACATGCAAATAGAAGTGTTCCATTGCATCGTGAACATTCGTACCACGAGTCATAGCATCTGTCTGTGGAGATTTCCGACCATCAATGCGCTTATACTCGTACTGCTTAGGACAGTAAGAAAAATCAGAGGTAAGGCTCGATTTCGTGACACGAAGCATCTTGTCGTGCCCTTGGTACCACTTGTAAGTGGACTTAGCGTAGGCGGCCCAATCACGACTCAAAGTAATCCCTCATCGAACTCTGCGGTGGTTCTTTGTCTTCTCGCATGGTCACCAAGAGAATAGCGCAGTAGCCCATGAGGTCTTTGATGACATCTTCATCAGAGCCAATGTCCTTGTCACCTTGAATCAGGCGGCTTATCTTATCATCCATGCGTATGCGAATCAAATCACTGGGCTCAGCAGAGCCCTTGTAAAAGACTCGGGACGGCTTGAAGATACTGTCACCATACGCTTGGTTTTTCTTGACAACCATACGCTTTACCTCATCGAATATATCGATGATTTTCTGCGAGGTCTGCTTGTTTTTCATGAAGCCTATTGGGTCGTAGTTATCTTGATTTGTGCACGGGTAGTACCTCGTGCCCTTACGCTCGCCTCTCTTGCTAATCAAACCATTTTCACAAAGGTGCTGTAATCGCAAACCTATGTACTGCTTGTTTCTATCTTGCAGTGGACTGTTCTGTTTAATCAAACCGCCACGACTTAGTCCGGGGTTTTTCTCAACGGCTTTCACAATTTCATCATCAATGTTTCGCATATTAGGCACCTAACTTATTCTGGTATTTAACCCTACCAGTAGGTTTTGGGGCGAGGCATACCGCTCGCATAGTCTGTTGACCACTTCATGGCCTTGAACATAGGTTTGATTTTCTCAACGACTAACTTCTGAACCATCTTGTCGTGGTCGAGAGTAAAGCCATCAAGGTCTTCTGTTTCGTGATAGGCTACAATGTCATCAATGTGCCTACCTTGAGGGTCCGATTTTGCATAGACCCATTTGACGCTGTCACCCTTCTTGAATATGGGGTGAGTGAATTGGTCAGAGAGGTGCAGGTTGTAGTACCGTGCACCCTTTACACCGGGGACACCTACGCTATCAGCGTACTCCCACAGGTCCTTTTGAATACGAGTGACGCCAGAAACCTCCGGTATGTCAATGTCACCTGATTTGATTCGCAGAGATATTTTCCTCACATGAGTGACTACTTCGTTCTCATCAGCACCCTTACAAAGCATGTCCAGCACATCCTTTTCAAGCGTCCTCGACACAGGAGACAGGGTACTGATTTTGCCCCAGCGTGCTGACTTGGCCTTACCTTCGTCCTCTGGAGGCCATGAGCAAATACCATAGTACAGGTTCTTACCACCAGTGACCCAGTAGGGCATGAACGCTTCAAATTCAACAATAAAGTGACTTGCTTGGTGTTCTCTTTGAACCGTCTGTGTCAGATGCTCAGCGAGTGCTGGTACCTCGTCGAATGGGATTTGTACGAAGGCTGAGTCGGTGTGACCGTACAGTGCATTGTAGCCTTGCTTCTCGGATTCCTCCATGAGAAATTTGACTGCTTCACGGCCACAGGCTGTGATGGCAGAGGCGATGTCAGGGGCCGCCCATCCCCAGTAAGTACTTGCGCACATTCCATATAGTGACGCCATGCACCTTTTTACTGCCAATTGCATGGTGTTCCAACCAGACCTTTCGATAGGGTCAGTGGTCGTCTTCATGTTGCCTTTGTATTCGTCACGGAGTTTGACCAACTCGGTGACAATCCTTGGCAACAGGGCAGGCTTACCTTGTCGCCAACAGGTACCGTCAGGTAGTTCCCGTACATCGTCTTCAAAGCGTAGTTCTCTGTCAACACGGGACTCCCAACTGAGATTGTGAGATTGAATAATTGAGGGATAAAGTTGCTTGTAATCCACCACGGCGACATTTTGGTATCGACCGGGGGTAGGTGCAGGAATGTGGCCGCCGGGGTAGTCTTCCGGCTCGATGTCAATGTTGGTAGGTGCTTTGGTGTCTGTACGACGACCAATAAGCCCCCTTGCAAATCTGGTGACATTGTGAGTTGAATCGAAGGCTACGCCACATACTCGTTGGAGAGCGAAGAAAAAGGCAAGTATGTGGTTGTCCTCATCCATGCGCTTGAGCAGTGCTACATCTCGCATACAATAGTCGACGAACTCATCGAATCGTTCGTACCAGCCAGTGAATACGGACATTTCCAACTTACCACCGTAATCCAATAGGTTCGGCCCTGTGATAAAGTCCAACTTACGACTGACCAACTGAGGCTTGCCGCTGTCCTTCCACACCCGCTCAAAGCCTGTACCGCTCTCAAGTGAGGCGGCTGTATCAAAACACAGACGACCAGCGATTGGTTGCATTGTAGGCTTCTTGTAGCCATTTTCATCAGGTTTCATCACCCTCCCGATAGGGCTGAGGCGACGATAAGCATCTTTCCCAAGCACCTTTCGGTCGCTCAAACGAGCGATGATATGAGGCAGGTCTGCCCACATAAGAGCGTGCGCAACAATGACATCGGGGTTGCACTCTTCAAGATAATCAAGGAACTTGGTGTAAATGGCTTTCTCTGAATTGCACAGTACTCTGCGGTATGTGACATCAGATACCTGACCCTTACTGTTTTCCCAGTCCATAGAGCGGGTCGTTTCAACCGACTCCCATTCCCTGAGTTGTTCGGCTGATTCTTCCGACCAGCAGAAGGCCACATGCTCTCCACTTTGACTGTCGGCTATACCTATCACTGTGGTGAACTTGTCCTTCGGGTCCCACTCAAGGTCGATGTGCCATACTCTCGGCTTCCAATCAGGCATCTGTGCCCAACTGTCTATGAGGTAGCGGTCAGACAATTTCATGTCTGCTTCCCAAGTATCGACTTGTTTTCTCATGCCCCAAATATCCTTGTGGCGGTACGGTAATACCTTCACGAGTTCTTCCTTGTTCCGCCCAGTGGCCTTTTGATTCCAATCAATACGAGCACCGGGGTACGCTGACACCATGCTGACTAACTTGTTTCTGTCAGACGCATTGGCCCAGAAGTACGGCTCGAAATCAGTCACATGTTTCTCTATGAGAGAGCCATCCTTGTCACGCCAGCGGCAGTAAAGTACATCACGAGATTCGTAATGTGGAATGTAAGCATCAACTATCATCAGCCTCACCTTGCTCTTTCGCACATGTTTTACAGTGTAGTACACCTTCCATCTTCGGACGGTGTTTGAGTGGTTGTTTGCATTTTACATGAGATACCGCTTCCCAACAGGCCTCACACCAGTCTCCGTCGACCAGTTCCGATTGCCCAAAGGGTTCACTGCATCCCACGCAAATAGACATCACTCTTCCTCCAATTCGTTTTGGAGAGTGTACACTACATCTGCTCCACAGTCGGAGCAGGCAAGCGTAGCAATCATACCTTCGACGCCCATGTAGCCGTAGTCTTCTAAGTCGTAGTCACATTGCCAAATCAACTTGCCACCACAAAGCCAACAAACATCTCGCCTCATGCTTCCACCTCTTGGTCGAACACAAGTAGGAGATATGAGCCGTCTTGGTCACGGATGACTAATGGGGCTGATTCTCCCATGTGGAACTGTACGACTGTATCGGGAACAGTAGTGAGGAGTTCGGGGAGCCAGTGTGCGAAGTTAGATTCGTAGGATTCTTTAGTCCCACTCACTGCTTCAACTTCTGCTGTTGCAAACATCTTGCCCTTGTTCGTGTTCTTGGCCATGAGGGCCAACTCGTTGTCACGAGGACGATACACCACTTTGCAACTCAAGCCACTACCAACAATCTTGTCGGCCTTGCTGAGCCCATACAGGTCAACACCACTGATGTTGCCTGATGCTTCAAGAGAAGCAGGACCAAAGGAAGTCCACATTGAACCCTCTGCCTTAGCGATAACCTTCTCAATCAGAGGTACTTGTTCTTCGGATGCAACGAATGACGATGTCGGTAGTTCCAAGGAGGACTTACCGGCACGGACCTGCAAGGCCCTACCCCGTCCAGACTGGCTGACTGTGACATCAGAAGCAGACGCTGTTCCGAGGTAGGTCATCAGCCGAGTCAGGTCAGTGATGAATATCTTCCCAGCATCGCTTTCCTGTACTTCGACAGACCGCTTCAAGTAATGGGTGAGAGCACCCACTGCAACAGTGATGATGTCGTCACCCACTCTTATCGCAAGATTGTCGGTTCCCTTGGTGAATGAACCCAAGAATGACGACAATGCCTTACGGCTGATTGTGAAGGAGGCCACTCAATCACCTCAGAGTGTTTTGTCCCGCAACTCTGCGAGGCCCATCCATGTTGCCGGTAGGCCCTTCTTGGTCACAAAGAACACACGCTCTTGACCTTGAAGGTCAGGGTTGGTCTTGCACTTGACAAAGTCAGCCACATATCGTGTCTCACCAGTCTCCTTGCCATCTTCGTTGCGAATCTTTTGGTCCTTGCACCAGATGATTTGAGTCAGGTCGTTGTTAGCGTTCTTCTCCCACACGAACTTCCAGCCATCGTGACTGTACTCTTTGTCATCAGACTTGATGTGGGTTTCCCAAAACACATCGACACCTGCGAAGTTCAATTGGCGGCAGAGCGCCGTCAACTGCTTGAAACGAGTGGTACGAATGTTCCAGTTCCAACCAATGTCTTGGTTCAACTTGGAGGCGGCCGCCTCAATAGCATCCTTCGCATCCATCTCAAGGTCGTAAATCTTCATGTTGTTGATACAGACTTGGTCGTATTGGTCGACAGCAGTGACCAGTAGTGTGGTCAGTCGAGGCCCTTCGTAATCGGGGGCCTGTTGCTTCCGTGCTTGCTCAAGTGCGAACTTGCACAGATTCATTGTGCGCTGGTGAGTCTTAGGGTAGTTGAAAGCAACACGGTCGTGCGCCTGTGTTTCCCATGGATTCCAGATGCGAATCTTGTCATCGCTGTCAGGGTAGTGAGCGTGCTTACAATCAAGTGCACCGCCGTCAAAGTCAATGCACCACATCATGTCGTTTGGACCTGAGTTGTGCATGAATGAGTCCATGGAGATGCCTGTCTTACCACGCCCACTGTGACCGACGATACCACAGAATGTGGTCGAAGGCTTGACTCTGTTGACAGAGGTCTGTGCGGCCAGTTCCTTGGCGAGGTCAGGGAAGTTGGTGGTAGGTTCGGCTGGCTCAGATGTTGTCCGCTCAATGTGTTCCATAAGGCTTTCTCCCTCTCGACCTCGTGCTTGGTTTCCTTCCGTAGGAGGCATCGGTGGCGCAGGGTGCTTCTCAAGGTTGAGTGCCTCTGCGACCAAAGCGCCAACTTTGTCTTCGTCGACTCCTTTGTTTGTGCGGTCGACATGCTTCTTCAATGCGTCAAATGCTCCCATGTTTATTCCTCCAATTGTGATGTGTCAGTGTTCCCGCCACGAGCACCGGGTCGGGCTGTACGAGGTGGGACATAGATACCCAGTGCTGTGATGCTTGGGACCATGTCTTCACGGTACATTCGTGTCTTGACCTTGCCACAGATGATTACCTGTGTGCGCTCAGCGTATGGCACCCATTCATCACCGTTGTGGAACTCAAATGGGTGAGTGCTGTCGAAGGTTCGGCCGGGGACCCAGACGGTCACCTCTGCAAGGTTGGACTCACGACCATAGGTCGATTGCAACTCAAGACTGGTGACGCTGATGCGGAAGTTCCTACCGGTATCATCGTACTGATTGTCAGTCGGCTCGACAGACATGCGGCTGATGTAGCCCTTTGTCAAAACGACTGGTGGGATGAAGTTGTTGTTGTAGGGGACCTTTCGTTCCTCGTACTCTTCCAACAGGTTAGCCAAGTTGACACATGAGCCATGTTCAGGATTCGTCCAGAACCGACCAGCGTCAGTGTACTGAGTAGGGATGCTTTCATCGGTGTTGTACTTAACCGTCTTGGCGAAGCCACGGTTGGTGTAAAGAATGTCCGAGTCAGCATTAGAAGACGGGACGACTTCAACTCTACACAATTGTCCGAGTTCGTAAGTATGTGTCATGTCATCGCCGTTCAGAGCAATTCGCCACATCTTAGGCTCATTGATGAAGGACTCTTGGGTGTTGCCAAGGAAGTACATGTAGCGTACTTTGCTTTCACTCGCCATCGGTTTCCCGTAGGACTGTGACTCTTTGTTGGTGTTGAGCATGGTAATCGCTGTACCGTCCACAAGGAAGGCGTACCATGGTAGTTCACCATCGACACGGTCCTTGGTAGGCTTGCCGTTGATGTTCCACACACCGTCATTGGCGGCAACGATACCAATAGTACCGTTGTCAATCGCTTTGTTTCTGTCTTGTCGGAAGGCGAGAATTGCCGCTTCACGCTGGTTCTGTCGTTGGTCACGAATCGCTTCGTTTAGACCGCAGATGTGACCGAGGAACACTGTTGTTTCTCGACCGCCGCCGCTCGCTCCGAGGTTCCGTGTTTCAATGACGAACATCTCTGCCCATTCATTGAGCAAGTATTCATCTTCGGTGGCCATGTCGACCACACCGAACTCATCTTTCAACCAAGCCGCAAATGCGGCTTTAGCCTCGTCTTCTGTCTTTCCTGTTCTTACCGCATAAGCGGCAATCTTTTCCATCATTTCACTGTTCATGTTTTTTTCACCTGTGTTGTTTTTGTTTTTTTGCATCGGGTGCATCTTTGCCGATTGAGTAGCCATATATAACATCTTTCTTTTCGACAATGATTCTCACTTATGCAACCTCCTATTCTGTTGGAGAGTGGCGACGAAGTATTCAAAGAAGGCCATATCGTCATCCGGCCATTGTGTTGCCATCATCATGAAATCCCCGTAGGTCTTCATGAAAGCAAACCAATCATCCCCTTCTTCGATGAGGCCCTTAGCCTTGTACCGAAGGGTCTTCAACAAATAGAATCGGCTGTCGCCTTTCTCTAACTGTTGATTGAGGAATGCGTTAAGCGTAGTAAAGTCACCTGCCGCTAAGTGGAGAGCGGCTCTTGACATGTCTTGACCAGAGGACCGGACTCTTTTCTCCAGTGCCTCCGGTGTCTTTGATAATGATTGTAGCGTATCAACCGTCTGCCTCAGACTGCCTTCGCAGAGGGGAGCAAGGTTGCGGTAGTACTGCTTCCATTCTTCGGGAAGTCCTTCGGCCTCATGAATTTTGAGGCAGGCTTCCTCTATCTCGTTAGGACCGTGCGACTTGAATTCGTATGTTGTGCACCTGTCCTTGATTGCTTTGTGGAAAGCAGAGATGTCGTTCCCTGCAAGAATCCAAATGATAGTGTCGTGACTGTCTTCCATGATTTGACGCAGTGCTTTCTGTGCGTCCTTGGTCAATGAGTCAGCCTCGTCTAAAAAGATGACACGCTTTGCTACCATCAGACCCTTGAGCCTTGAGATGTGCTTGAGGTGGTCACGGACATACCCAATTCCACGGTCATCGCTGGCATTGGTGGTGATGAAGTTCTCTTGACCGAACCACTCACCAAGCCAATCCCGTGCCAGAGCACGGGCCGCTGTGGTTTTGCCGACACCGGGACCTCCGATGAACAGGAGGCAGGGTGGTGCCGTTTCTAACGACCAGTGTTGTGCTTGTTGCTTGAACACCTTACAACCTACCAAGTCTGCCACAGTCCGAGGACGGTACTTCTCTCTCCACGCAGTCATTTCTTAGACCCCCAGAAATCAAAGAGCATCCCTACCGGGGCTCCTCTAATCTTGGCAACTTCGTTCTGGAGTTCTTCCACTGCACCGACAAGTCGTTCGGCTCTTTCAATTCGCACCATCAGTTCGTCGAGGTACGCTTCCATGCTCTCAATCTTTTTCTCTAAGTCTTCAATCTCACTCATTCAGGCACGCCCCTTGTAAAGACAGTTAGCCATTTCACATCTTTTGAAGCCATGCCAAACCATGATAGGAGTTCGGAGGTTCGTACAGCCTTGAACAAGACACTGTTTGAGTTCAAGGGGTAATCTGTCATAACGGTCTTGAACATCTTTAGTTGTCATTCTTCTTCACCTCGTGGTTCTGTTCCCATCGGTTCACTCAATGTCACTCGTGAAGGGAACTTGAACACAGGCACGAGCGACTCGACGGTCTGATACACATGGTACCCTGTGTTTGTTTTCATCACCATGTCACCCACATTGATTTGGGGCATTCGTTCAACCTTTGTGACTTGTCGCCAAGGGGTATCTGGTATGTTCACGCTTTTTATCTTCATGTTAGGCCCAAGAGCCAACCATGCAATGTTCCAATTTACTTTCATTTGTTTCACCTATGTCATTTCTATGATGTCAGTCAGTTGACTGAGGTCGCTAAAGCCGAGGTTGTCGTCAGCATAAAGCAGTTCTCCCGTGATTGTCATGGTCGACAGGCGAACCTCGTTCACCTTGCCAGCCACCACAACCGCTTGCTCTTCCACCGGGAGCCAGTGGGCTCCGACAAGTACACCTTGTCGAGCGAGTCTTGTTCTCACATGCTGGGCTATCTCAGTTGGAAGCCTCGCCTCCATTACTTGGTATGGGTCAAGCCCATCCAGTACACCAAGGCGCACATGTGTTTCGTATTCTGCGTCCTTCTTGATAGAGAGGACCAGTAAGTGAATGTGATATGTTCCGTCCATAACTGCCCAGCCACCTTGCTCTCCTATTTGAAATGGGCTGTTGAACGAGAGTCGAAGTCGTTCATTTTCTGACAGTGTATGCACGAGGGTGGTAATCGACGACCCTTCTTCAAGAAGTTCGCCTACTCGTAGTTGACCTTGTACGCCCAGCCCTTTCAATAGGCTGAGTCGCTCCATCATCGGTCGCTGATGAATAGACCAGTCCTGTCCTAACGACAGAATATCCGTAATACACTTGACCACAGTGCCCTGCGCCTCCACCTCAAGGACACAGGCTTGTTGAATAGGTAGGTCAAGGCTGTTCATCTTGGCCACTGCACGCTTGTCCCGGTTGTACAGCACACCATTGTAGGTGCCACTGGGGAACTCAGTGATGTGGAGGTATCGTCTGGGGTGGCGTATTACCTCAGCATAGACGCCAGCGGGCGCTGTTGTCTGCGTCCATGCCTTGTACACCGGGCCTCGGAACGGTTGTCCCGGTTGAATTTCGTCAGGGACCTCGACCTCAGCCTCAGAGTATTTGAGTAGGCGTACAAGGAACTCAGCAGGGGACATCGTGTCCAGTGCTTTCTTGACAGCAGGTAGGCTCATGGCCTGCCCTTCACCAATGTGGGTGCAACGCTGAATGAATCGCTCTATTGGATAGGGCGGGTTCTCACCCAGTGCTCTGCTCCAGAAGAGTTCGGCCTCAGCCTCGGTCATTAACTTGGATGTCGCCAGTACACCTACCTCGCTCAGTTGGTGCATGTGGTGAAGGGCCTGCTTCACAGTCAGCCCGCTACTCTTGTTGCCCCTGCTCTCTGAGGCAAGGGCCAGTACGATTGGCTTGCCTACAAGTGACTCGTCCCAGACGAGGGGTGAGATACCGAGTTCACTGCACACATTGTCCCTGACCCAGCCATCCGTGACGAAACGCCGTGGATGCTTTGAGTGCCTTGGGTAAAAGATGTCGATGATTTCCTCGTAGTCGTCAGTCGTCATCTCCAAGATTTGGGACACCGCCTTGATGGCAGTACGGAAGTCAGCCGAACTATCCCCGGCTCCCCTTCCATAGTGCAACCTACGGAGTGTGCGTGCCACCTTCGTGGCGAGTGACAGAAGCATATCAATCCCTTTCTAACGAGTCGATGATGTGCTGTATTGAGTCAGCCAAGTTGTACGCATCCTCCAGACTGAGGCGTACGCCCTCTTTGGTCCATCCGGCACCACTTGCGTGGTCAGTGGTTCGTCTGATTCTAATGTCAATGGTGGGGGCCACGCCTTCTTTCTCGCTGGTCACCACACTCATAACACACTCAGCCTTTCCTAACCACTTGCGCATAGTCGACGCCGCTCGCCATTGTATTGTCTGAGTCACGCCTCCACCCCCAATTCTTCTTTGAATCGTTCCCATAATGCGTTTATCATTTCTTTGCCCTCGTCGTAATTTTGATTCCATCCAGCATAAAATATTTCCCACATTTTTGCTTTCATTATCCCTATACGAAACCATTCTTCATCACTAAACCTCGTTGGATTTCTCACGCCTCCACCTCCACGCCATCCCAAGTGTAATCTATACCACATTCGGGACATGACAAGTTCCAACCCCGCCTATACTGGACAAGTTCACAACTTTCACATTCTTCACAAAGACTTCCTATTCTGTATTCCTTCATTCCGTCACCTCCACGCATTCACATGAAAGTAAATCCTCTTCGCAATCAAAACAAACACCACGCTTCCATGCACATTCATCGGCACAGAATTGATTGAAGTTATCAGCATTGATTTCCAAATCGTGTTTGGTGTGAAAGCAAGTAGGGTCTTTTGGTTTTGAACAATGTTCACATGTATCACTCACGCCGTCACCTCCACGCCATAGTGCTTCAAGTCAAAGATAATCTCATCGAACGAAGCATAGCCGTATTCTGCATCTTCGCCATCAATCGCACCTGCAAGAATCCCAATCAACACTTCAAGCGCATAATCTTCACGCCATCCGTAATGCTGTTCACATTCATGCTTAATCCATTTCATCAGTTTTTCTTTTGTATCACTCACGCCTTCACCTCCACAATTTCAATTGGTCCGTCGTCGGGTATCGGGTATCGCACTCCTTCAAAGGGGTCGTTCAATTCGGGGTCAGTGCATCTACTCCAACTTTCGGTCGCCACCATACCACACTTCCAGCATGTTGAAACTCCCACCACACCGTCACCGTCAAACTCAAGGTCGGGATTGAACCACTTGTGGTGACTAAAACGAGGACCGCAAGAGGGGATGTACTCACGGGAACTATCCGCTGGCTCGTCTTCTATGCCGTGATGCAAAACTAATTGCTTTCTCTTCTCTTTGTCACTCACTCCGTCACCTCCACTTGTTCTTTGATTCGTTCCCAAGCGGCCACGAAGTCGCCCATCAACTGTTCGCTTTCTTCGTATCGCTTGATAATATTTCTAATTCGTT
>Ga0209232_1000261_pt1 | contig 33676 bp, 32 predicted proteins | sample ETNvirenome_2_60_FD_184066 | JGI IMG/M metagenome (GOLD analysis project Ga0209232, IMG submission 184066) | Marine viral communities from the Pacific Ocean - ETNP_2_60 (SPAdes) (version 2) | ecosystem: Environmental > Aquatic > Marine > Oceanic | place: Pacific Ocean | collected 2013-06-22
TCGGAAATAGCAGGTGTAAGAGCAAGAGAATCCCAGATAAAAAGCATCCGATTTTCATTATTAGCCAAAAGGTCTTCGATAGTTTCGAGCACAAACTCAACAGACTGAGCTTGAACATATAAAAGAGTACTGACATCGCATCCTGCCTTTTCCAAAAACGCAGGGTCAATAGCTGACTCAGAGTCGAAATAGACAACATCAATTCCCTTTTGCTGTGCACTTGCTGCGACTTGCGCTGCCAAGAATGACTTACCTGTTGCTTCAAGACCTGCAATCTCCGTTACTTTGCCGACTGGAATACCAGCCAACTTTCCTTTACAAATAATAGAATCTAGCCACCTAGATCCTGTAGGAATCCAATCCGTAACTTCGGTTGGGTTTTCCTCGTTTAGGTTGTGTGCCACAGTCATGCCCGCTCGCTTATTAATCAGCTTACGCATATCAGCCATGGACAGTTTACCGGCTTTTGCCATTGTATCTCCTTATAAAAAAGAAGGGGGGCAGACGCCCCCCTTTGGTTACAGCAACTCGTTAAGAGCCGCCTGTACATCGTTGGATGGAGCAGTGTACTTGCTGGTTTCTTCCGAATTTGCTTCGGCGTCCAGATCAGCATTCATGGCTTCATCCAAGATTCCAGCAACTTCTTCGCTGGTTTTGCGCTCAAAAAGAGTGTCAAAATCAGGAACATTGCTGATCAACTCTTGACAATCTGCGTCTTCGTCTTCGCAAAGAAGAGACGACTTACGGCGGGGTGTCAAAGAGGTTTTCGGGTAAAGCATACCCGGATCTTTAGCATACTTCAGAACAAGGTCAACACCCTCGTCTGCATCAGTAATATCTCCGAAGTCTGGATTGAGTACGAGGCTTAGGAGTTCTTGATACACTGTTTTGCTGTATCCCCAGACTCGAACCCCTGCTTTCTCTTCTCCTCGGACAAGGACGGGGGAGAAGAATCGTTGGCGAGCAAATAACTTCTTTGCCATATTGATGCTCTCTGTATCTCCTTGATTAAATAATTTTGTGGCAAAATCACACACAGGGCAGTCGTCACCAAAATTACGCTTCGGGCAAAGGAAGCCGTTCTGCTTACCGACATTGTAGTGGAAGTGGTACTCCTTAAAGGGGTCGCCATCCTCCGATGGTAGAATTCGAACCGTATGCTCTCCCTCTGTTAGTTTCCAAAAATCAGATTTGCCGCCCTTTCCATTGTTTTGAGCAGCCGTCAATTTTGCTTTCATTTTCTTAAGATCGATTCCCATTAGTTCTCCTTTATCAAAGTTATGTGTGTATTCTATAACACTGTTTTTTGTTTGTCAACACTTTTTTTTATTATTGTATCTGATTGCTTCTCGCAACAAAATAAGCGTATTTCTGCTCGTAATTGGTAAGAAAGACCCCATAAGACACATTTGCATCTTCCATTTGTGGTTTTTCTAAAATTTGCTCTTTAATGTTGCTTAAGAGCTTCTTATCAGTCCTTAGTTGTTCTTCGGGGATTGCATAATAATATGATTTTTCGCTTAAGTTATTCAAGTCAAAAAACGGATTCTCCTCTCCCGAATCTGGGTTTAAAATGCCAAAGGTTGCCAATCTAGTTGTTTCGTTTGGTTTGGAAAAAGTTCCGATGACTTTCTTTTGATTTTTAAAAACATTTATCATGTGAATGGTTGACACAAGAACTTCATTCAAAAAATCATGATAACCCATGATGGGGGCTCCGTCAATAATCTTATCTAACAATGCATTGTCGGCAATATACATGTTTTGAAAAACACCTGAGCGGGTGTATTCTTGCAACACATTAAAACAAGTCCTTTCCTGAAGGGTTCTTAATTCGGATAAAGAACTCATGTCTGGTCTAATATAGAGAATGTTTATCTTGGATTTCTTGTGAAGATATTCCAGAACTCTTAGTGCTGCTCCAGAAATAATTGACGCACCCGAGACAACGAACAATGATTCGCCCTCTATGTTATTAAATCTTTTGGATAAATCTGGTACGCTCTTTTCGTATTCCTCGGGGTGGTCGCACTCTGGTAGTTCAATAAACCTAGAGTTTCCAATTTCCTCTGGCAACTCACAGTCGATTGTGTACCCGTTATATTCAGGGTATTGTAAAAACTTATTCACAATATTGTGCCCTACTGAGCCTAGTCCTACTATTGTATACATAATTCTTTCATTTCTCCGAAGTTCTTTCCTGCCGACACATTTACTTTGAATGCGCCAAAGGGTGTATTTGAGAACTCTTTGACCAACATGTTTATCACACTTAGGTCTTTTTTGTCAAGGTCTAAAACGATACTGTCATGAATAACAAATGCAATGTTTGATTTTAAATCTTGCAGAGCCTCTTTTATCAAGAAAGCCCTGTCCATAATCAAATCACTACATGTGCTTTGGATGATATAGTTTAGCGAGTGGTACTCATCACTTTCTATTTCTCTTTTGTAATAGTTTTTTACGGACTTACCGTCCCAATATTTATTCATTACCTTCTTTCTGTCATAGTGCTTGTCTAAGGCTTTGTCCTTGGAATTAGGATTATAAAGCCATGAAAAGATATTCTTCTTTGCCTGCTCTCTACCAACACTTCCCTCGTAGAGATTCTTAATGTTCCAGTCATGAATGTCTTCATCTGGTTGGGACATATCAAGTAGTCCGATCAGAACCCTTAGTTCGGCCGCATTATAATCCAACTCCACAAACATGTCGTTGTTTGGCTGGAGAACTTTGCGAAACCTTTTGTCCATAGTGAGTATGGGAAATGAATTCTTTCTGGTTGTGAGCCTGCCCGTCTTTGTGCCATATGGATTGTAGTTTACATATGGGGTGGCTGCTTTGAATCTCTTGAAGAACTCCCTTGTTCTTGGATTCTCGAAAGATTCCTTGAGCGGATCTAGGTCTACATTTAGTCTTTGGTTAGATATTTCTGTGGTGATAGATACGATTTTCTGTTGTAGTTCATAGTTGTCTGGTCTTTGGTAGTTATCAAAGACATGCTGCGTGATCTTGTTTTTAACCTCGCAAAAATCTTTAACGAATTGCTCTGGTAAGAGATCGAAGAAACAGTTCTGATTTAGATCTATCTTAGCAATCCCAAAAGATTTGTAGAATGCCTGCATCTTTTTCCAAGCCAAGCCAAACTCTTCTTCATGTTGGGGTGGGCAAACTTCTTTTAGGGTCTTGCCTTTGGCGTAGATCTGGGCAAACTCTATCCCTTTGTTCTGCAAAAATGATGAATATGACCAAGTTTTAGTCAAATTGGGCGGAATGTGGTCGTATACCATTTTGCCATCTAGGTAAATGCCGACACAATACTGCTTATCATCTAACGCTTGAAATAACAAATTATACTCATCCTAATTGAGATTTTACATTGTCATTAATATACTCTAGAACCTGAGAATAGTCAAGAGTTTTATACATCTGTCCTATTTTAAACATCTCTTCGGTTAATACACTGTCTGGCAGTAAAGTATTTGTTTCCACCAAGCGGATGCGATAATATAGTCGGAGCCAGAAAAGTTCTCCATACTTTTGATCGTAATTTTCAGAACTTATCTTTTCCCTTGGAACTGCGATGTACTCCGCCTGCTCCAGATCTCGGCAATAATTGGATGTATATTTTTCGTTTTTCTTAATTAAAATGGGAGACAGGGTTGTAAACGCATCGTACATTTGCTTTATGTATACTTTTAAATTATCAATATCATATTTATGCGTCCTAATATAACAAAGGTCAAATACATTTTCCAAATTTATATCATATTTTGCCATATAAGCTTGCATTGGCTTGGAATTTAGATTTGCAACAAGGCGCCATGGGGCATTTTGGTCGACTAAAAAACCATATTTCGCAGCGGTTATAGTATAGAATGTATAATTATTGCTTTTCAAGTACTTTTTAAGCTTCTGATAGTCTAAGGAAAAACTATCTTTTGAAATCTCTATGCACAACCCGGTCGAAGTGGGATTGTAGTATTTTGACATTATCGTGCCACTCTTTGTTATAGGGGTTTTGCCCTCCAGTGATGGATAAAAATCATTAAAAAACACATCAATAAAATTTTCAATGTTTTGTATTTTTTGATCGTTATTTTTGAGTGACAATGAGCTAGCTACAAAAACTTTATATAAAGCGTCCATCTTTTTATTATAAAATATATGCGGAGAGTCCCACGAGGTACAGGCATCCCACTTTGTCGTTAGAAAATTATCTTTAATCAATCTAGACGAAGAGGTTGTTTTTATAAATTTCTTCATGTCAGTAAACGCATCTGCCACAAAGTTTAAGCACATTACATTTTTGCTTTTTCTTGATTTAATTTGTTTTAAAAACCTCTCATTGACATGCACAGTGCTGTTTGCAGGGTCAATACGACCATAAAACATACTCTTGTCGTTGTAGAAGCTGTAAGATGGTATATTTTCAGAATAAAGCTGGTCATAGACTTCTCTAAGCTGAAATGCTGCTTTGGGACTGTTGGCGTTGAGATTATCGATCTCTATGCCTCTAAATTTTTCATAAGCCATAAATTTGCCCCCTAGTAATATTCAAATTCCACACGAGTATTATAAGCCTCTTGCTTACTAGCTGGTATGATGCCGGTTGCAGTAACTGATGTTGTCCAATTTGGATAATAGGTGTGATTGATGCTTTGAACCATATAATATCCCCCAAGCCCCATGAGGTTGGAGACTGTATTCTGCTTAAATGGAGAGCCTAACCCTCCAATAGTTGGATCTAAGTATATTGTGTTGCCGACAGATAATAAATTATTGCCAACCAATTCCACACTAACATCAAAAATTGTCCACAGTTGTCGTAATGGGTTACCTTCATTCTCAAAATTCTTCACCACCGCTAGCGCCTCTCCAAAATCAACCTTCTGGAAAGAAAAGCCCTTAAGAAGACCTTTATCTGCGCCTATTAAAAAGTGCGGGATTCCCGCATCTAGATTCGCATCATACCTGTCCTCTTCTGATATCAATTCCATATGTATGGCATGTTTATCTTCGTAGTATTTTTCATCATATATAATGTAATATTCATGATACGAATCCCGAGCAGATTTTGAGAAAAAATAATTTCTTGGCTTTGTCTTTAAATTAGTCAGCCCATGTATTCCATTGTTGTCTTGAAATCCGTCAGGAATTGAAGCAATTTGCCTAACTATATTCGGTCTATAATCCGAACCCTCTTGGTCATTTGGTCTAGTTCCAAGAATCGATGTTACAAAATTTTGCACGACATTCTTTAAAAAACTCATCAACGGGAAAATATTAATATTTTTATCAATAACATTTTTTTGAAACCAATCATCCCAAGCACTAGTTGCTATAGGTAGCTTTGCTATATTAAACGCTGAGATTTTTTGCCCTTTTATATATTGATACCCTGTGTTGTCCAAAACAATGCCATATCTTCGACCTACCATTTCCGTGTATACTCTGGGGTTGATTCTTAAGACGGCTTCGATCAAATCTCCAAAATAAAAGTATGTAACAGTGTAGTCTTTTTTATTGATCTTTGATAATTCTTCTTTCACTTTCATGGGCGGTCCAGAATTCTTGTTTGCTTCGGCCGCTGCATCAGAAATGTAATCATTTTTTGGCTCACAATCAGGTTGAAGAGCTTTGTTTTCTTGTAAACCCAACAATATATCCAACTCCGTAGTTTTAAAAACCCTTATCATATCATTGTGCAGCATGTAGTCCCCAAGTTTTTTATACAGGGATATTTTATCTATTTGAGGCTTAAGCTCGTCTGCCTTGGCATACTCCGGATCTGCTTCAGGTGCAGCCAACAAATCTTTTAAACCTAGAATTTCATTCTTCTTGGTGCCAAAATATTCCATGTTTGCACTTGAATATTGAACCTGTATATTTAGCTTTCCATCCGGGTCGAATTGCAAGTCATATCCCGTCAAGCCTAGTGTATACATCTTTTCTTGAGTCCTCAAGGCATCACGGAGATCATAAGATATCAATTCTGTGATGCCGTCGAGTTCATATCCAACCTTCAACACGATTTCGTAGTACTTTTTATCGTTACTGTCGCTCACTTCTGTCTTGTTCCAAGCGAGCATGTCTGCGTATCGAAAGCCCTCGCCACGGTCTTTAACTAAAGCTTCTGCATTGCCAAGAACAAAATTGACTGAGCAGTTCAACAGGCGGTCTGAGACGGCGACATCCTGTTGGTCATAGGTGAAGGTGACGCCTTGTATACCCACATCATCTCCCCTTGATTGCCTATTGCCAAAAATGTCTTCTATATAATTTCTAGAGTCCTGTGAATATGGCATGTAGATCTCATCTACTATTTGACCATCTTCGTTGGTATATATTTTCCAAAGTTGAATTTTTGGCACCAAAGATCCAAGCTCAATATTGGTCATCTCCAATATTCTTCTCATTTCTTGCTTTTCTATTTTAGTCAATTTCTGAGTCGGGCTCAGATTCGTGTCGACCTCTGTGGTCCTGATATATCTGGTTGGTGGAACACTAAAGTGTTCATTAGAATCTTTCAATATCTTTGGCAAAGAAGCTAATAAAACCTGCTGATTTGAAAGCTTCGGGGTTATCGTATTCCCTTTAGTCATTCTTATACTCCGTAAAAGCTCATTACCCTTTCAATAGGGTGGGGAATGTAAACTATGCTTCCAAACCTCAAATCTGATTCAGTAGGCTTTTGGTTGAAAAAAGCAATGACCCACCACTTTGAGGGATCCCCGTAGCTACTGTGAGCCAATTTATAATATTGATCTCCATATGCCCACACATGTGTAAGTATTGTCAATTGAGACATTTGGCTTGGACTAGGATACTTTAAGTTCCTCGTTCCATATTGCGTTACCTGATTTAAACCCCTGTCTTTAAAAATATTGTGATATATTCTATCAGAATTGTTAAACACATTTGTACCGTCGTATCTAGATGTCATGTCTACTTTTCCTCACTAAGTTATTTAACCACTTGTTCCACCAGTTTCTCCGCCGCCACCTAGAGGTGGTGGTCCACCAGTTCCACCAGTTTCTCCGCCGCCACCTAGAGGAGGGGCTGGCGGAGAAGGTGGAGGTGATGGCGCTGGTGGCTTATTCCCCGGCTGCGAGGGTTCAGTCGCCGGACCTCCGGCCTGTCCGGGTACGGGAAGTGGAGATGGCGCATCTCCAGCAGGGGCCGTATCATTGGGGTCTGGCGTAATTATGATGCCGTCGTTTGGGTCCGGCTCGTTGTTATAAAAAACCGAATCTAGACCTGCGTCTGCCAAAATTCCGCCTGCTGCGCCGACGAGGGCTCCAAATTCTCCCCCTAGTTTTCCGCCTAGCGCTGTGCCGATGTCTTCACCTGTTCCGAGTTCAGGGAAGAGTTCGGCAATGAAGCCTGTGGAGGCTTCGAAGCCTTGATCATAGTCGTGCAGTACATTAAAGCCCATCCCTATGTCAATCACTTTTGGATATATAAAGTTTCCCTGCTCTCCATCCTCGTATGCGCCGCCCTCAAAGTTTGGAGTCATTGAACAGTTTGTTAAATATCCAACCAGAAAACCGCCGTCAACTGAGGAGCCGTAACTTTGAAGCAATTGCACATGCTTGATTGCAAGAATGGGAGGTGAGGCTATCGTTCTATAGTTTTGAATATTTTTATATGTTGGGTACATCATGTTAGTCAAACTAACTCTTTGCTTTCCACCTCTGCCCAAAGTCTTGTTGTAATTAAACCTAGCCTCTGCTAAATTTGCCGCCGTTAATTTAAAGTTTATTGTAATGCTTCTGCTTGTATTCTGATATGAAGGAATTGGGTCTGCTCTGCCATATACCGGTTCCTGACCCCATCCAACATTGTAGCTGTTTGAGAGAGAAGTCAAATCTGCAAATAGACCGATTTTCTTCTTACTTGGAACATGCATTATTTTGAGAAGCTGGTCTTTCCTAGCGACTGCCAGATGTGGATCCCAGTATTTTGTACCTGTAATACCCCCGAACTGATCGATTCCCATGCCGAGGACTTCTTTTAACCACTCCTCAACAAAATCTCGTCCCCACTCCAAAACTTCGCCCACAGGTTGTTTAAGTGGCTGCGGCAGGTCTGCTATAACTCCTTTAAATATTGACATTTACTAATCTCCAGTATTAAACATACTTTTTATTGAGGTATTGCTCGGCTGCTTGTCCCACCACCTTACCATCTAATTTGACCGTTGTATAGATGTTTATAGGTTCTTTCGAGCCTCTTTTTTCAAGCTCATTAACAAAAGCGGTAGCCATTTGTGTTGCATTTTGCATAGTTTGTTCTGGGTCTTGAGCTGACCTGATTGTTGCCACCGGCTGGACTGGGGCATTTAATGCTTGAGTTTCCCCGGTTAGCTCTTCTATATCTGTTCTGATGATTTCTGGGTTGTTTACTCTGTCTCTTATGGCGCCCAGTATTTCTTTCACGCCATCGGGTATCGTTACGCCGAGGGCTTCGGCAGCTTTGTCGGCGCCGCCTTTAAAGTTTTTCATGGCATCTATTGTAATGTTGATACCTTTTTCAAGATTTGGACCAAAGTTTTGGAAGTCAACGCCTCCGCCTTGCAAGGAGCCAACAATCGCCCTCTCACTAAGGGATTCGAGTCTCTCAGCCAAAGTCACAGTTTTGTTAGCTAGATTTGCAAATTGTTCGGCGGCTTTTTGTTGAAGTTCTGTTGCCACACCTCCTGCGGCAGGGGTGGCTGCGGAGGTGATTTGCTCCGCTTCCTCTGCTGTTATCATCTCATCGGAGCCGAAGACCCTCATGGTTTCATCTCTTGTCATTCCAAACTGCTTGGCAAGGAAAGCAATTTTTGTTCTTCCTGCGGCAGTGTTTGGATCGATGTCAATGCCAGCTTGAATCAGCTTGTTCTGAACAAGCTCTAAGACTCCGGGCTCACCAAGCGTATAATATGCAGTGACTAGCTCTGCTGGGTTTCTAATAACAGGCTTCCCAAAGACAGCATTGATTGCCTGTGCTGATCTTGCAGCATCGCTATATCCCGAGAATCTTTCTGCAAATCCCTGCAATGTCCCGATGTCCACTCTTGCTTTTTTTGCCATCAAAGAAAGCTTTCCAATATTCGCCCCCGCTTGTGCGCCGAACATAGCCATTTGAGGAATCACCTGTGCATAATCTTTTGCAAGCTCCTTGGGAAGAACACCAAGCTCGCTCATTTGCATTGTCAGCGATGAAAGCCCAGTTTTGGCCTCTTCGATGTTTTTCATACCTCCAGTAGTGACCATTTGCTCTATTATATTTGCCGTTCCTGAAGCGCCTAACTTGTCCATGATAGCGGAGAATCCGGCAAGACTAGCAATTGCTTCGTCGTTCTCCATATTGAGCATTCTAAATTCATCTGATGCTGTGCCTACAAATTTCGCAACATCCTCTATAGGCATTTGCAATTCTTTAGCTTTTTCAATTAGTTGGGCTTGTAGAGCAATCGATCCTTGCAATCCTTGTGTATATGGTATTAGGGATCTTCTGGCGTTGTCAAATTCTACGATTTGCTTAACTATTTCTTTTTTGGTTCTTGCTATCCCCATTCCAAGCTGACCTGCAACCGCTACTGTTGCTGCCATGGCGGCGGAAGCCGCTGCACCACCTAGACCCAATTCTTGAAGCTTTTTGGTAGCTTCATCCATTGCCGAGGAAAGGTCGCCAAAAAGACCGACTTCCAAATCAATTGATTTAGATAATTCTTCTGCTCGCTCTTTGTTAAGATCTATTGATTCTTTAACAAACTCTCTTTCTGCTTCGTTTATTTTTTTTCTGGCGCCGGTGGAGAGGGCGATATCTTCATCTAGCTGTCGTTTTCGTCTTTCGAGGGAGGCTGTGCGTTGGGCGTCTTCTTGCTCTAATATTTCGCCGTAGGTTGCCCTAAAAGCTTCTATTTCAGACCTTCGTGCACCTTCAGTTTTCGCAACCTCTTCGAGTTTTTTCTTATACTTCTCCAGTGCAGCTTCTGCCTCTTTAAGCTGTCCAGATTGATCTGTTGGGAAATCGCCTTCTGCCATAATTTATTACCTTACTGGCCACTTAATTCCGGTCATTTTTTCAAATTCCGCAATTGCTTCTTCTAGCTTGTGACGCACACTCATCGCATCTGGGGAGCCCCCGTTTGATGCTGCTAGCACAGTGATATATTTCTCCTCCAATCCCAAGGCTTTTGCGAAAGCCCTAACTTTGTCTGGGGATCCGGAAACAGAAACCGGGCTGTGGCGCCCTGTTGTCATTGCTTTGAGTATTTCTTCAACCTTGTGTGCAAAAGTCTTAAGGTATCTCTCGTTAAGCTCTAAGGAAAAATCAATATCGTGCTTTCCTAATTTATCTTCGTTGATTGAGTTCATAACATCATGCTCCTTTATGTAAATAGTTGTTTATTATAAAAAATAAGACCAAAAACACATGTCGTTGGTCTTACAAATACTTACAGTTTTTTCGATGCAGTCTTTTCTCTTTCGGATTTCTCTTCAAAATATCTGACTAGTCTTCTCAAAAACCATCTTCTAATTTTAATTGGGAGATTATAAGCTTCTGTAAAGTGCCAATTTCCATGCATTTTTAAAGAAAAAATCTCCTCATAAACGGACTCAATATATTTGCTCGTCAGGCCAAAAAAAGTCGATATTAATCGGTACCTCCAATTCCTGTTGATGATTGCATTTAGCACAGGAGTAGGGGCTTTGGACTGAAGCTTGTGGCACAATATTCTTGTACACAATTCTTATCCTTCTAGAATACCTAGCAGGGAGAGCCTCGATAAATTGATTAATGTAAGCTCGGTCTCTGTTTCCATTGACGGAAACAATATAAGAACGAAGACCATCTGTTACAATGGATTCTTGCAAATTATTTTTGCTTTTTGCAGCCGCTATTGAAGATAGTTTTTTTTCATCATGCCCATTTAGAGGCTTAACTTCTACAACAGCATTAATCTGTGTTAAGGAAAAGGAGAAGGTTCCGTGTTCAGTCTCTTCAACCGAAAATGTGTCATAAAACGACTCATTGACACCATTTGATGTTGTCGTTTTCGATAGATCAAATTTGTATTTTGAAACTGCGGAACACGCTGGGCACCCGACATCGGTTAAATACTCTGCACCGTATCCTGTTATCCTAGCGGCAATTAATATAGCGTTTTTGTCGCCAATTAAAAGGTCATTTGGGTCAATCTTGTCCATAAGTATCGATTGCAAAAATCGATCAAATACAACACCAGATTTAATCAAAGAAGATGAGGCAAGAATGTCCTCCTCTTTGGCAGTCATGTATTTTATTTCAACAGATTTCTTACCATGGAGCGGATGGTCCGGAGGATAATATTTCCCCCCTGAAGGCAGTTCTACAAATTCAGTTGGAACTGAAAATTGCATAGCTGGCGCAGGAGAGGGGTGGTCTGGAGGTGGCTGGGCTGGACCAGCCATTCTATCTAGATTGTTTCTTTCGGTCATTCTTTCCTCTTTTTAATATTGAAGACATGAATAACTATAACATAATTTAAAAAAATGTAAAGTTTTATTATGGGGCGAGAACTGCATCCGGTACTGGTGGGTTCTGAACTCCGGACTGGAATGGTGCTCTACCGTCGAGTTTCTCAAGTGTCGCCCAGTCATACTTTAGAGTTACGCCAATTCTGATGATCTCCTCTTGGCTGTAATCGAATGACCCGTTTGAAACGCTTTCAATGTATGCGTTTTTAAGAGTCCACTTTTCAACAGACTTGCCTTGACCATCAAAGGCTGTGATTGTCACCGGATTGAGTGCGTCAATAGCATCAACCTTGTTAACTGATCTAAAGTTATAACCATCTCCACCAAACTGCTTATCGGGATATTCATAACCAGAGGCGTAAAGCATCTTTAACAAAATACCAGATGCATCAGGGCTGATTGGGTCAACTGTCTCGAAAGACACGGGGTCCCATGTTAGCCTGCCCGGATAGTTAAAAGTGTGATTGTAGAACTTGTGCTCAAGACTTGTTGTTTTGAACGAAGGTCTGTCAACCTTAGTGATAGTCCAAATTGGCAACCCAGCAACATCAAATGTAAATCTAAAAGATCTTTTTGGCTCACTAATTGGATTAGACCAAAAACTATCCGCTGAATCAAAGCTGTCTGTATAAATTGGCATTTTTTTATTTTCCTCTTATGCGGTTTATTTTGTTTATACTATAAATAGTATTTAATTTATTTTTTTAGTCGTCAAAACTTGCACCAGTGTTTGTAATATTGAAATCAATGGCAATATATTCGATTGCTCTGGCTGGCTTCAAGAAGATTTTCGCATACAAAATGTTCCTATCAACCAACTCTGGTGTTGTAGTTGATTCATCTAACACTACTTTGAAGTCTGTAAGACCGAACGCAGATCTAATGTTACTAAGGAATGGATCGACTTGTGCTTTGAATCTATCCCATGTCGCTGGTACATTCTGGTCGAACAGCAAATTAGCCGCAATTCTAGAAACTTGCTTCTTAACAAAAATCATCAAGCGTCTTACATTGATTCTATCCAACGCAGATGGGGTTATTTGAAGTGTCTTTTGCCCAAAGACTACGATGCCCTCGTTCGGGAAAGAAGCAATTGGGTTAATGTTTGCCTCATAAAGATCATCTCTGTCAGCCGCTGTCAACTTAGAACGAACATTTACCACAGGGAATCCTGCTGCGCCCTTGCTTAGTCCACCTCGGTTAAATCCTGCTGGTGCAAACCATACTGCTTTTTGCTTATCAGAGAATGCCATTGTTCCAATTGCTGCAACAGATGGTGGCACATAAAGAGATCCACCTTTAATATCATCTACAATTCGAACCCATGGGTAATAAGCACAACCATAACTAGAGTTAAGGGCTCTTCGCTCCATGTTGGATACAACATCTGCAACATGTGTTGCACTGATTCTTTCTTGCTCGGTTTTGGTACCATCTTCAGATGCCGGTGTATACCCGCCTCTTGGGTCGATGATAGCCAAAGCATCTGCTCTATCCTCACAAACATTAATCAAGTGCTGTGTAAGAGGCTCATTCGTAACACCCGGAATTGTAACCAAATTCATTTCTACAAATTCTGGATCTGCCAAGATGTCAATTGCTTTCTTCACCGAGTAATACATTGCATACCCTGTTTCAGATCCGGCATTATTAGCTAAAGCGTATTTATTGTTGAAAGGCTCTGCCTCTGTTACATCAAGACCATCGAATCCACCAAAGAGTGGCACTGTAAACCTGTCATATCCTGCGTCTAGGATGTCTTTGTAAGATCCGCTTCTCGCCGTGATTGATACACCTGCTGCTCTGGATCCTGATGCGTATGCATAGGTGCCTCCAGCAGATGCTGAAATGTCGTCAAGCGTAAACATGAACATTCTTTCTAGGTATTCATTCGTTGTGAATTGACTGTAATCGCTTGGCAATGCTGTTAATAGATCCAAGTTACTTGCCTCGAATGTAGTATCAGCGCTTCCACTAGTGGTGCTGTATCCGAAATAAGCAAGAGTTGGGTCGCTCAGGTTTCCGTCACTAGCAGTAGCTCTCAAGAATACATCTGGGAACTTGATTGTTGCCTCAAGGTCGCCAACTGCTCCCGTGAAATAGTTGGTTGCCGAGCCGGATCCCTTATGGGCTCCGGTCCAAATGACAGCGTTAGCTGGAGATGCTCCAACATTGGTTTCGATCCACTTGAAAGAGTCCACTTCATTTCTGAGTACATTAACATATGTGAGGGTTGTACTTCCCTGTGAGTCCTTGAATGAACCTGTTTGGAACTGCGAGTTGGATCCAGTGCCAGCTAAAGCAAGCTTGAAACCTTTTCTTTTTACTGGTCCTTGGGCACCAAATGGAAGCATTTCAGCATTGGTCTGCCCTAAGTCGACTTCGGTTGCCATTTCAATTCTAATGAAATTTGACTGGTTTGGGTATGATCCATACTCAACAACTCTCTTTTTTGTCTCATCCCATTTGTAGTACGCATCTCCGACAACTGCTGCGACATAGTTTGTAGAATTTGGATTCAAATTACAATTATCGAATCTCTCAACAATTCTTGGAGATGTGTCATTATCAAACAATGATCGCAACACAACAGAGAATGTTCCATAAGGGTCAACATCTGCCCTGTTAGAATACTTAACATTTTCGATGGATATCTTGAAGGATCGCTGTTCTTGGGCTCCTTGGCTAAGTGTATGGAACTTGAACAAGCGAGAGATAATTGCTGTGTTATCTGCGTCAAAAGCTGGTGTTAGCTCGTTTTCCGAAGGTGTTGCACTGCCCGGAGTCGTTCTTAAGTCCTGACTCACAAACCAGCCAGTTTGCCCTTCTGTGGCAGCTTTCTTGAATTTCCAAGCATTTTTTGCATCTGCACCAAGAGGTAAAATGACGCCGTAGCACTTAGTTCCTTGAATTACATCTTCAACTGATTTTTCAAATGTTTCTCCTAAGAAATAGTTTGAATCTGTGCTAGTCAAATTGCTATTTGTTTTAGTTGGGTTCGTATTAAAGACCTTTCTAGCGTAGTATTTTGAGTTCTTGTCAAAGTTAAACCTGAAGGTTTCACTTGGTGTACCTGCCCCTGCCGCTCCTGATGTGAACATCTGTGCCGTAAATTCAAATCCCGGAGAAGTGCCTGTTGACGATTCAACCAAAACACCAGACCCGGAGACAGCAGTTGATGAACCACCAGCAATTGTGCCGGAAAGAATGATTCCACCTTGGTCAAAATACCAAGTTGCTGCCAAAACACCGTCCGTGGATCCAGTAAGTCCAGCGGCAGGTAGGGCACCTGATTGTACCAAAAATAGACCGTATGCGCCGCCTGTGTTTCCGTCGGCGGCAGGGGCTGCGCCCATGCTCCAGCCAGCTTTGGCGTCTGTTTCGTTTGAAGGATTTGCACTTTGATCACCCAAAAGCCTAACTACAGTGATCGGGGAGCCGTTCTTTAGCCATGCGGCTGCGGCGTATGCTCCGTAAGTTGGACCGGTTGGAATACCACCTCTCCAAGTATCACTAGCTTCCTCGCCTCTTACTGGCTCACCAAAAATCCGAATTAATTCTGATAATGACTCTACTCTAGTTGGTAAAAATGCCGGTCCTCTTCTGAATCTACCGATGACTACGGGACCAATTGGTGGCGCTACCCTCGGTAATTGTGAATTATCAATTTCGTTGATAAAAACACCGGGGGAAACAAACTTGAAATTCTTTGCTGACATTGTTGTGAGTCTCCTTTTATATTCTCTTGGAATAAAAACATTTTTTCTTTAATAAATAGTAAGGAGTAACTAGAAAGGACAAAATTATTCAATATAACCAGTTCTCTAAAAATAATGGAAAATCTATTCCCTATATCCACTAGCCAGATCGTGTTGTGGAATGTCTCCGAAAATAGCTTTTTCTCTTGGGATTCGTACCTCTACAGCATTCTCTCTTATTGAGAACCTCGGTCTTTCGTCATTTGGACCATCTCCAACAAGATATCCCAATACTTTTATATCTATTTTTGTCTCAAATCTTCTCTCTTCGCCATCCATTGCGCTAATATTGTTTGATTGTGCAAAATCTCCCTGTATAAACCCTTCATACTTGTGATCATCTCTTTTAAGCATTAAATAATTTATTGTTCCGGGTCGGGCAACGAACACTTGCATTATTTCATTCATTTGTTGTTGATATTCAGTTCTTAATGTTACCGTATAAGCAACATCCACATAGACAACTGGTGGAATGGATATCGTTTCATACACGACTTTTCTTTTGTCTGTCCTGCGAATAAACTTTGGACCCTTAGCGGGGCTAAATGAGGGTCCTTTTCTATTTTGATCTGCATTATTAAACTCTGAGGTTTTCTTTTGCTGGATTCTCCTAGCAATAATAGACCCTCCGCCTTTTGCATCCTGATTGATGAACTGATCTCCGTATCGAGAACCTCTTTTATTTAGATCTTTCGTAACTGAGGCTCTTTCGATAGTGATGACCGGCATTATTATAGACCCTTCGTCATCACGAAGCTCTTTTCTGTCTTTTATTTGGAATGATCGCTCAGAAGAGACCCATATAATTGGCACTTTTTCAAATCCCTTGTTTGTTGTTACATGGAAATTGATCTTGTCATTAATATAGTCATAAATAGAATAATCTATTGTCTCAAGAGTGGAGGGGGCGAAGTTTAACTCTCTCAATCCTTGAGGGTCTTTTAGTGATGCTGGCTCGGGCGGTAAGTCCCTAAATTTTTCATCATGTGGCATCGAAAACTCCTCTTCTTGCTCTTGTGCATTTTGCTAAAATTTCCATTTTATGGTCTACTTGTCCGAATATTTCCGTTGGTTCGTTAAGAGATAGTATCTCATATAAAAAAGTACCATACAAGAGAAAATCTCCCTCCCTAACAAATAGATCTTGATCTTCGGTTAACCTTCTCTTGTGAAAGAATACATCAATTGAAGATTTCTTGTCGATTCCCAGATTTGTATTCGTAGAATCAATTCCTTGCCATTGAACTAGCGCATGCACTCTTACTGGTGGTAGGAATGTCTTGTTTATAGCCTCTCCGTATAAAGGATGAAAGTTTGTGTGCTCAAGACTAATCGGATAATAGAGTACAGTTTGACCTATAACTCGCTCAATAACTTCATCATTGATCTTCTTTACAAGATCTCTCTCCTTCTTCCCAGTGAAAAGAGGAGGAGGAGGATTGCTAGGTTGTGTCCATTTGTTTTTCTTAGCCACTAGTTATCTACCCCACAAATACAGGCAGAGGAACCCCCTGCATTGTTTTTACTGTGTTTTCTATTTCCTGCGCTGTCTCTTCAGCTAATTTAGGATATGTCATATCAGCCAATACAGTCTTTAGCTCATCTCTTAGCGCTGTTTGTTCTGCCTTGCCTTCTGAAACAAGAGCTGGACCGTTGAGAGTTACACTATTTCCCGGTATGGGAAGTGATGCAAACTTGCTCCTAATGTTTCCGAGCATTTCTTTTGATACAGCTAGTGCAAACCTTCTAATCCATTGCTTACCAATTGAGTTAATATTAAGATATTCAATATTTTCAAATGGGAGCGTATTCATGTTGTTTATTCCCTTGACTCCCGTGTCCTCGTCTCCAGTCTCTTCCCATGCGCTGGATTTAACGCTGAATTCTACCCACATTTTACTAGGACCAACGCTAGTTGGATTAGGGAAAATTCTCAACTGATTGTTTTTAATCTCGTAAGAAAAGTGAGAGGTTCGGGTCCAAATGGCATCCTCAAATGCCATGGCTTGAGCCTTATTTTGCCAGACTGGGATGACTTCAAAGGTGGAATCATCTGCATACTGTCCATAATAAGATAGATTTCCTACGGTGTTTAGTCCCCCATAGTATCCATAAAATCTCCACATGGCATGCGGTGTTTTATAGAACACCTTTCTAATTGTAACCTTGTTGTTTCCAACTGCGTTGTAGAAAGGCAGGCTTGAGTCAGCAGAAGCAGATGCCTCTATAATTGCTTGTAAGTCATAATCTTGTTTTCCAACTTCTGTTGTAAATGATGCGGAGTATATTGGTACATCACCTCCAAATCCGCCTTCAGTGGCTAGAGTGTTTGCTATCCTTTTGCTATACTCAAAATTAAACCTTGGATATCTAGTCTCGATGTTTGATCCACTTAGAGCATCTCCACTGACCATTTCTCCGTCTTGATCAAATGTTCCCGTTGGGTTGCCAAGAAAGTCGGACATTGCATTTTTTGCTTGGTGGATATTAACAATATAAGAGTATTCCAAAACCGCTTCTTCATATGCAGCATAGACTTGATACTCTGACAGTTCAATGTCCAGAATATCGCCACCAAGCTTTTGATATACATAAGCCACCTGATCGACGGCTCCGGAAATAAAAGCGTTTGCTGCCGTGTCTGTCCCTGCTTTTGTAACATAAATTCCATACGGAAGGGGATTTGTCGCAGAATTGACATTATCACTATTTCCAGTTATTGGTAAAATAGACACACTAGTATTGCTAGAAGGTGTCAAGGTTGGAAGAGCCATTATTTAGATCTCCTTATTTCAAAATAAAATACGCTATATATAATTAGTCTGCGACAACCTTTAAGGAAGGTAGAAAAGAAAAAAGCCCCGCCAAATTAATGACGAGGCTCTTTGTGTTACTTAAGATTATCTTGGATTATCCGAGAAGATCTTGACAAATAACAAGACCATACATATCAGGTCTTACCATCTTCTTGGCGTAACGGGTCATGACACCCTTGCGAGGTACGAAGTCCTCTACACCGAAGATAGTTGGAGTTACCTGAAGTGGTACATATGGTGCGTACACATAACCGCTCTCAAGGAACGATCCACCTTTTCTACCCACGAGAATAACATTTCTCGGGAAGTAAGGATCTACATACACTTCCCACTTCTTGCTCAATGATCCAACATTGACTGCACCAACTGTTCCTCTGTCGGAATCAGCAGTTACATTAGCTCTGAATCCAGCAGTGAACTCAAGGATGTTTGCAACTTCTGGTGAACAAACAACAAAGTTAGCGCCTCCACGGAGTGTCTTTCTGTGGATTTGAGCAGATACATCGTTAATGGTTTCGATCAATGTCTCGTACCATTCGGAAACAGTACCAGTGAAGTCTGCACCCATCAATGATTCGTTGGAAACATTTCCACCAACCTGTGCTCCAGTCTCTCTGTTTACAAAGCGACCCGGACGGCGAGACCAGTAGTATTTACCAGCAGTTGAGCCTGCGATAAGGTCCTTAAGGATCTCTCTGTCAATCTCAAGAGCAATTTGCTCAGAGAGAATGCTTGTAAGCTCAACTTCTGCATCAAGGTTGTGGTATGCATTAAGGTCTTGACCCAATTCTGGTGTCCACTTAGCCTTGAGCTTCTTGGTTACTGCTGTCACGCTGACGGAATCAACTTTGATGTTGAGTTCTGGAATATTGATGTTATCTTCAAGACCCCAGTCGTCATCACCTGCAACTGCTCCGATAGCTTCGGCTGCACCTGCTGCTGGTGTTCCGTTGAAGTTATCAACGAGTGCAAATGTAGAATCTGCGGTTTGTGCTATAGCAGCATTCAAGCTTGCTTGAGCGTCGGCATCGGTAGATGATGTGGACACGAAAACAAGATTCAATGTCGATTGGCTTGACCCTGTTGCAAAAGAAGTTAATCTTCTTTGGAGAAGACCAGCTCTACCTTTTGCTCCGTCGTGAATAACATCCAATCCAATAAGGTTGTCCAAGTTAAACTTTGTACCATTGGATCCAGTAAACTCAGAAACATTCACAGTCGCAACAGCAACTACAGAACCAGATGGAATATCCGGATCGAACTGAGCTAATTTGGCAATTCCTGCGCTTGCATCACCCGGATAAACACCGTGTGCGGCAAGAGTAAAACGACCTGCTTCGTTAGCCTTTGAGCCAGTTGGTGAAGCGTATCCATTATTGAGACCATAAAAGCCTTTTTCTGGATTACTCGATGAGAGAGCAGTGTTGTTAAGCACAGTGGAATCAAGCTTTGTCTGACCCAAGTTAACACCACCAGTCAACTCCTGACCTACAACTCCACCACCGTAAATAGAACCGTCCTGTGCAGCACCTGCGGCTGCTCTTGCTCTATCGTAAGTGAAGTCAAGGAAGAAGATGAGTCCCGATGGGAGGCTCATTGGTTGAACACTAACAAGATCGTTAGCAATCAAAGATCCGAATACACGGCGTACAATTGGAAATGCAACAGATGCAAAACCTTCAACATCACCCTGACTCATTGCAGAGGATGCCTCTCTAAGAAGCTCTTTAGCTTGGTTTTCAAGCAAACGAGCCATAGCGTCTTTAGAACGCTCGTCTTTCATTCCCTCAAGAAGTCCAGTGTTTTCCCACTTCGCAAGCAGGGCAGCACCTTCCTTCTGGAGATCACGATTAACGATACCTTCTGTTAATTTTTCTAAAACTGACATAGTTTTATTTCTCCTTTTTATAGTTTAATTAATTCCAGCCAAACGCTTCATTCTGTCCATATTTGGATCAGCTTTCGGTTTAGCCTCGCTGCCTTTAAGCAAAGCTGAAGAACGCTTTGTTACCGCCTCGCTAAGTGATTTTGGAGCAGATTTTCTTTGTCTCTGCTCTCCCACTGCGCCTTGAAGGGTTTCATAAATTACTTTTGCCTCTTCAACTGTTTTAGAATTTGAGATAGCCTCGACAAGTTTATCTTTTTGCCGCCCATTCAACGAGTCACTACTCAAAGCCTTGTTTGTATAAAGTAACCTAGCATTTTGTAGGTTAACTTCACTTAAAGTTCCTTTTACCTTATTGGCAAATGACTGCATCTCTTGGATGCTAATAGCCATTTTTTCTAATTTTCCTCTAAGGTTTTCATTTTGTGTTTGAGAAAGCTCTAGTGCTTCCTTTAACTTATCCATTTCTTCGCTATCATCGTCATCGTGAGCGGCAAGAGCCTCGGCTTCAAGTTCTGCTTGGCGAGTCTCATATTGCGGCTTCTCTAGCCAGCCTGTTTTTACTGGTTGGAAATCGAGGGTGAGCTTCTCTACGATGTCTTTAATCTCTTCTTGGGTGATTTCAATTTCCTCTTCTCCCTCAAAAAGGTTGGTCAAGTCGATTTCTTCGTCAATGTTTCCAACTTCAGCAGAGGGCTCAGAAAGACTATCTGCTGTTTCAACATTTTCCGCCACATCTTCGTGATTTAACATTTCACTAAAATCAATTTCTTCTGCCATTGTTTCCCTAGCCATTTTTTCCAACTCTGACAAATCCAATACGACCTTGCCTGCTCCTGAAGCTTCTGTCTCTTCATTTTCTTGGCGAATGGAATGGTTCGGTGGTTCCGTTGCGGCAAAAGGTGCATCCTCTTCTGGGGACTCAGATAACATGCTGTTAACAGTTTCTTTGATTTCTTTTGAATACTTCTCCAAAATGGCTGCTTCAGCGTTTTTCATTGCTGCCTCTTTAAGCGCAGTTGCATCAACAATCGCTTGTTCTAACATAGATGACATCGTATAATCTCCTAAATATTTAAAGAAAAAGAATAAATTTCCAGTAATAATTAGTCGCATTATTGTTAAAAACGCCAAAAAATTAAAGTTTATTTTAGGATATCACGAGGTTACAATTTTCATCCCAATAAATACTATGCTTTCCCTCTAAAAACGAAGAGATCGCTTGAAGATAAAATTCCATTTCATCGGGGTTCATTCTTTTTGTATTGACTTGATGTAGACACCATTTTATCACGGTGTTAACTAGGAAGGCTTTTCTAGCATATATGACATTTTCCTCTGTGCGGTATTCAGAGTCAACCGATTTAACATACTCCAAAATGTCTTTTCTAGATACGATTTTCATATTATAAAGGGTGAGGGCAGGAACCCGTAGATCCCTGCCCTCGGTTATCAAAAAGATTTACTTCTTGAGGGCTTTTTTCAAGTCTTCGATCTGTACTTGTTGTGCTTTAACAGCCTCAACGAGAACGGAAGTAAGTCTTGAGTAGTCAACTCCCTGTACTCCATCCTCTGCCACATGGACAGCTTTTGGAAGAACAGCTTGAACATCCTGAGCGATGAAACCGAAGTCTCTTTCACCGGAATCTTTCCAAGTGAACTCAACACCTTCAAGGGACATGACAGTATCAAGCGCAGTGTTTCTCATAGAAGCAACATCTTGCTTAAGGCTTTCGTCCGAGTAAGTAACGAATGCAGCAGCACGAACCTTGTTAATGTTATTGGATCCGTTTACAACATCAATAGCATACTCACTAGTGGCGTCACCACCGATAGTAAGCATGGATGCGTCAGAGCTGTCTTTGAATTGAAGAACATGGTTTGCAGCATCGTAGCGCATGACTTCGTTAGCAGCAGCACCGTGGAATGTAGCATTAACACCAGCGCCGTCAGCACCAATTGTCAAAGCGCTCTTAACCTGTGCCGTTCCGTCAACTGTGAGGTTTTCGTTCATCTGGAGGCGTCCAGCGTTAGTGATAGTAAGACCACTTCCACCGCCGTATCCGCCACCTAGAGACATGGAGTCAGCAGTGACACTAGAAGCAACATATACAGATCCGGAGAAAGCAGATGTTCCTGAACCGCCGATAATAGCATTTCCGTCGATTTGGAAGTTTCCAGATCCAGACATGTTTCCTGCCAATGCAAGATTAGTTCCATCGAACTGAAGGTTTGCATTGTCTGCAAGTTCACCAGAGGCGCCAGCGAGAACAAGTCTTCCTTGTGTGAGGTCAGATACCTGAAGGCTAGCGAAAGCTGGGCTGTCGCCAGTTCCAAGTCCAAGACTTGTTCTAGCAGTGTTTCCGCTTTCGTAAGCGAATGCACCAGCGCCAGTTGCAACGATGAATTCACCGTCAGCAGACGCAGCACCGAGTGTATCAAGGTCCTCAAGAACACCATCAACTGCAATTGCGATGGATCCACCAAGAGAAACAGCGCCGAGAGAAGCCATACCAGCACCCTGTGTAAGGGTTACGCTGGAGTTAGCCAATTTGGCGTTTGCAACTGATCCAGCCAAGTGATTGCTTTGAATAGATCCAGTAGCGTAGTTTTCTGCACCAAGAGTACCTTGTGCAACATGTCCACCTTGGATAGAACCAGATGCGTAGTGCTCTGCGTCGAGTGCACCAAGAACGATGTGCTCGGAATTAACAGAGTCATCAGCAATGTTGTCACCATCTACAGCGTCACCAGCAAGCATAGCATGCTCAACAGCGCCAACAGCAATAGTCAAAGCACCACCGGCAGCGATTGTAGCATCACCAGAAACATTTCCAAAGATAGCATCTTCGAAGTCAGAGAAGGTGATTGACTTAAGGTTGTTGGAGTCATCAACATCACCAGCGTACATCAAGTCACCTTGTGCAAGATCACTCAAAGAAGAAGCCAAAGATCCACCGTCAAGCTTGTCCATGTCGATTGCAGCGTTAGCGGCGATAGAAGCGTTAACAACAGCGTTAGCAGCCAACTCGTCAGCACCAACAGCATCATCAGCAAGCATGCTGTTCTCAACTGCTTGAGCGGCAATAGTCAAAGCACCACCGGCAGCGATTGTAGCATCACCAGAAACATCAGCGAATACAGCGTCACGAACAACACTGAAGTCTGCTCTCTTGAGAACTCCGTCATCAGAAATCATGAGTTCATCTGTATCAGCGAGATCTCCAGTCATTTCTGTTTGACCAGAAATTGCATTAGTGTTAAGCATAGAACCTTCAACTGCATTTGCTGCAATTGTCAAAGCACCGCCAGCGGCAACAGTTGCGTCACCAGAGACATCAGCGAAAACTGCGTCCTGAAGGTTGGAGAAGGTGATTTTCTTCTCAGTTCCATTGTCAGAGAACAAGAAGTGATCTTGTGTCTGATGAAGAGCGGCACTGCCAAGAGCGTCAAAAGCATCGATGTCGATTGCTTTTGCAACATCTGTAACAACGCCACCTTGGTTTTGTAAGTAAAGTCTGGATTCACCAGCATCGTCTGATGTACCAGAAGCGAAAAGGTAAATACCACCAACTGGTGCATCAGTTGGATCTCCAGAGCCGGAAACATTCTGAAGTTCGATATATTTACCGTAACTAGATTCAGTAAAGTAAGCCATTCATAAATCCTCCATAGATTTAAATTATTAAATTTTAGATAAAGTTAAAGAAAAAGCGCCGTGGGGCGCTGCCAAGCATAAATTTCATGCTCATATATAAATAGTTTTCAATATTAGATTTGGGGCAACAAAAAATTTATTTTGTCTGTTTTACTTGCATTGGGGTAACGAAAGGGAGGAGAGGGATTATGTCCCGTCTCCGTTAATTCCTGAGCCGCTCAGAGGTATCATTTCTGTTGATGGAATACTTGTTAGCTCTGCGAGCATTTGAAAGCCGGATTGACCAGAATTAAGGCTAGAGATGTAAATTTCTTTGCACTTAACATCAATTTCAAATGGATTATTTTTTGCAGATCCGCTGATATAATTGTTAGCTGCACCAGAGCCATAATGATTTAAATCTGACGGTATAATCATGTAATTGTGTTCATTGTGAAGTGCCGGGGATGTCGTTATATCCGCAAAATGAATTCTAAGCGGAGCGGATCCAGTGTTTACAATTTTTATTGTTTTACTAACTTTGGGAAAAGAAACTTTGAATTGTTGTCCTGCTCCGGAGCCGTCTCCATTTTGAACGATGGAGCCAGTAATGTATGGCGTTCCAGAAACCTGATAGGCGCCTACGCTACCGAGCCCTTGTTGGTATTTGTATATTGACATGCTAATATCTCCTAGTCTTTATATTTTGCGTCGTAATCTCTTTGGAGCTTTTTAATTACTCTATTTCGCTCTTTTCTTTTACGACGGCGTTTATCTGTTGGTTTTTCAAAGTACATAAATTTTTGACGCCACTCATCTTGAATGCCTTCTTTTTTTACTTTTTTTATGAATCTCTTAATCATTCTTTCTGGCGATTCATTTTTTCTTGGCGTCACTTCTACATGAACTGGTCTAGCTTTGCGTCTCATCTTTCACCTATTTAACCATATGCTTCCAAGCGCTTGAGGCGCTCATAAGTCCTGAAATGTCTACTCCCGGATCAGATGGGTCTACATCTCCCAAAGCCGAGTCGGGGGTTGGGGGAGCCCCTGCGGATCCGCCCTTTTTAATTGGAGATGTCCCTTCAAAAACATTAACTCCACCATATGCATCTTTTCCAATTGCATCAAGCATTCGCTTTTTTGTCTCTTGGAGATGATTTCTTTTTTCTCGTGATCTCATTTCCTTAAAGCTTGCTTTTTCTTGCTTACTCTCTTTCACTATTGGCTTCTCAACAGCCCTTTCAGTTACAACATTCGTGCCGATGCCCTTTACAACTTCAGCCACAATCGTCGAAAGGAAGCCCTCTGTGACAAGAACTTCCCTTACGCTTTCCTTAATAAGTTGTTTAAATTCTGATTTTTTCATATTATTAACTTAAAATATCCTGTATTAGCCTGTTTAGTTTATCTGCTTTAGTAAAGACATTACTTTCTTTGTTTTCTTTCATCATAAACGCACCAGCAGTTGATGGCTCTGAAACCATGTCGAAACAAATCAACTGGAAATCTTCATTAACAATGGACCCTTTTGGGCTTTCTTGGAGCGTTCCGGTTCCCCTAGAAGAGATGCCAATCTTGCATCCACCTTCGACAAGTGCTCTTAAAATTTTACCAGATGGGGTGTCTAAGACTTGTATCTTCCCATATACATCGTTGCCTTCCATCCAGACTGCTGTCATCTTATGTGAAACATTGGCTAGCTCGACAATATTAGATTCTGGGTGGTCTAATTCTCCAAGTGCCCTGTTTTCTTTTACTAATTTTTCATACAGACCAATCTCTCTTTTAAGAACACCCTCTGTATATATTCTTCCGTTACCATTTGGTACGCCGCATCTCTGAATTACTCCAGATAAAATCATACCGCCATCTGATACGAATCTTTTTTCAGATTCAGTAAGCAGATCTTGACATATTCCGCCATCACAAAGCTCGTAGTATTCTCTAATTACCATTTTTTCAGTCATGTCTCTTTCCTTCAGCGGGCGCAACCCGCACGAGTTAGGATCCTTTGCAGCATCTTCTAACTGGCTGTAATTTCCACTTTGCTGTCATTTTAAGATCTCCTATTCGCTAGTATGGTTAAATTTTATGCCGCTATCGCTAAAAACTATATTTAATGCATACGATGTAGCAGATGAAATACAACCTAAAATAAATAAATTAGCGATATTATACTCAAAATTAAATAGTTCTGTAAAGCCATTTATTCCAAACAAAAAAACGCCGGTCCAAAAACCCGTACACATTGGGCACTGAATTAGCGTTCCAAACCAAAAAGATCTTTCTGAGATCCATTCTCTTGTGTTTTCAAATATACTTCCATAAACTATGATTTGCGTCATGCCCCAAGAGGCTAATATAAAATAAAGTAAGTCCATTATTCTTCATACCTGTAAATTCCTGCCAATCCATACGAATAGCCCGGATAATACGGCTGCATAGACCCTTTTGTGGTTTCCTGTGGGACTTCACCAAATTCAGTTGAATTTTCATCTGATGGGTGAAGCAAGTCCTCTTCTCTTTCCATTTCAACTCTTTTCATAGTCTCCATGTAGTCGTTTTCTTCCAACATAAATGTCGCTATATTATACAACACAATGTCAGATAAGTTTTTAATTTCTTTATTTTCAGGATACTCTGCCAACAGAGAGCCAAATACATTTGAGCCCCTAATTGTCTCTGGTTCTACTACCCCATGCTCGGCCAAATAATTGAAAAACCTATTTTGCGTATTGTATACAATGTCACTAAAATTGCTCTTACTGTATGCAACAATTTTTCTTTCATTCAACTTTACAACAACATTAATATCCTTGTGATTAAAAATCATCAAGTGACCAGCCAAAGACTTCTTTACCTCTAAAGTGTTAATGTATTCTTGTATAAATTCTGGTGGTCCTCCAATTGTTATCTTAAGCATCTTTCTTGGACTCCTCTAGTAGATGTTGAATTTTCATTATCTTTGTCAACTCTCGCTGCCCGATCTCTCTCTCCGAAAAAGACTCTACCAAATCTAGCAATTCCTGCTTTTGTTCTGGGAACACTTCTAGCTCTGCGGATTCATTAAGTTCTTTCTTTATGCTAGAAATTTCGTCATCCAAATACACTTTCATTTCCAAATCATCTCCAACTGAGGCGATATAAACTTGAAGCAAATTCTTTTGCCTGTCACTCAATCCATCATAAGATTTATTAAACCTTTTTGTGAATGATTCATATACAATATTGTCAATATGATCGATATTTTGCTGCTCTGATTTTTCTTGAATTGTCATTCCAGAGACGATGGTTTCCTCTAAAAGCACCCGTTGTTTTGCCTCTATTTTTGGATTATTAAAAACTTGATGCAGTGTTGCCAAATCTTTATAGTTTGGAACAAAGTTTGTAAAAACTTCCGAGGAAAGCTCTTTATTTATCCTAGATATTAGGGCACTCTGTTCATTAAAAAGTCTTTTGCTATCTATAGCGCTTTTTTCTAGCCTAGACTCGAATACGATCTTTTCTGCCAACCTTTTATCATCCACTTTGGTTTCCAATATGTTCTGGTATAATCTCAAGTCCCTAGCCAAAGGGCTGTCGGGCTTGAAGAATTCTTTGAATATTGAAACAATTGTATTTTTCTTTGCCCCATCCTTTCCCATGGTAGCCTTTGTGAGTTCCCTTACTAGAGCCTCATAAAGAAAAGCGGTATTTCTTTTCTTATTATGTTTAATCTTGCTTGACATTTTTCTTTGTCTCCAACTCTGTTATTAGTTTTTTAATTTCGTTATTATGCTCAAGAATTTGCTGTTCTTGCATATCATAATTAGATTGCTGGTCCTCGGAAACCCCTCTAGACAACCTATTCATGTCTTTGTAGCCGTGTGGTATGCCACTAATTCCACGCATTGATCCTTGAGATTTCATAGATCTTGCCAAGGCTCTTTTGTCAGATTCGCCTCTAGGCTCATACCATTTACCTTTTGATCTATTTGTCGTAGTGTACACTTTTCCTTTTGGACCTTTTGCAGCCATTTTTACCACATCATCGTCTCTTTTGCCGGGTACTGCCAAGAGATTTCCTTCTGGTTCGGCTGGGGCTGGGGTATCTGCGGCAGGTTCGTCTACTGCGGGGGCTTCTTCGCCGCCAAGGGCATCGCCGAGATCATCGCCTCCAAGACCTCCGCCACCGAGAAGGTCATCGCCTCCAAGACCTCCGCCGCCGCCGCCAGTGCCTGCGTCTGCATCTAGCACATCATATTGGGCGAGCATCAGTTTATCGTAAGAAATTTCCCTTTGGTTTCTCAAAAATTCTTCCTCAGAAATATTAAACAAATTGTCAGCAATCCAGCGCTTGGAGAAGAAGCCTTCTGCCGCAGCGGATGCAACATCAAATTTTGTCCTCCACTGTTCAAGTTCTTGTAGTTCTGCAATTTTGGAAGGATTATTCAAGGACATTTTGAACGAGATAAGATCATTCCCACGATATCCAAGGGTGTAAAGATGGATAATCCCTATCTTTTCAAGCTCTGAAATTACTGCTCGCTGAAGTCTCTGAATTGTTCTAGCGAATCGTATATCTTTTTGAGCTAAGGTTGTCTGATCCTCGTTTGCTCCCTCTCCTCTGAACAGATACGACTGTGGGATTTTCAAAGCAGAAAACAACTTATCCTTAAGATACTTAACATCGTCAATATCTCCTGTATATTGTCCTCCCGGCAATGATTCAATCTTTGTTGATTGACCTCCACGCACTGGGATAAAATAATCTTCGTCTACAGATAGGGGATTGTAACGGAGGTCGACCCTCCCTGTGCCTGCATCCACAACTTGATTTCGCTTCATTTGCGTAACAACTTTCTGCATGTACTGTTCTACTTCGTTTGCATTAATACCACCTACATCAACATAAAACACCCTGCGCTCGGGGGATCTTACAATTCTGTATGACATCATCGCATCCTCCAACAAGCTTAACTGCCGGAATATTCTGCGAGCTGGGTCTAAGATTGATGTGCCATATGGCGCAAACTTGTCGTTACCTAGAATTCTAAAATGTGCGATTTGCCAATTTTCAAAAGTCATACCTGCGGAATTCCACTGGTATTGGATATAGTTTGGGTTTGTTTTGTCCTCACCCTCTAGCCTCTCTACTTCTCTCGTTGGAAGACCGATAGCGTTAACAACGCCTTGACTCTCCTCAATGTCCAGATACAACATAAAGTCGCCGAATTTACACATTGTTCTGCACCAGTTAAAAAGATTATGCTCAATGTTTAACACATTGTGATACAGAGAGTTTAAGATGAGCTTAATTTCTTCATTTGGACAATGGATTCTCAGCAAAGGGTGCAAGTGTGTAGAGGTAGTCATCTCATCTGCATAGATATCAAGCGCAGAGGCGATGATAGGCTCATATTCCATTTGATCAAAATCAATGTACCTCTGGCTTCTGGAGACATTTGCCATGGTTGCAGAGGAGAGGTTGGAAAATGGATTGTAGCTGGTTTTTTTAAATTGCTGACCGCTGGCTGATTTAAATTTGGATGCAAACTTATCTGCATCACTTCTTGAGTTTCTAACCACCATCTGGGCATCGTAGTTGACCAGAGGTCCTGAAAGTAGTTTTGTTAACCTCCTAAACAGCGGAGATGTTTGATTTCTAGGGTTTCTATTTCTATCAGCCATTTTTTATCCTTTCAATATCCAAGAGTATTTTTGTTGCTCTGCTATCTTATCACTTTTTGCAACAGGTTTATAGCCTATTTGCCCCGGAATTGCAGTATTTATTTCTGTATTGACCTTTGTTATTGCGCCCAAAAAAGCTTTGGCATATTCTGTGTCACGCTGATTAACTTCCAATGCTGTATCCCTGACCCAGCATCCAATCGCAAACGCCATCACCAAGTCATCGTTGTACATTCTCATCGCTTGGGGGCGTCCATTGTGCCAAACAAAAGTCTCTAACTCACTAAATAGTCTGGCGGAGTATATTGTAACTAGTTTATTTCTAACGAATTCTTCCATTTTCGCTACAACGAGTGGTCTGGTCTTGGAGGTCATCGAGAATCCAGCGACGGCATTGCTCATGTTTTCGCCCCGATACTGTTCCACATACTCATGAGTTGACTTAATTGAATAATACAAGTTTGGATATGCCATGTCTCTCAATTTGTCTAGGACCGCATATCCCACAGAGTTATTTTCTACAACCATTAGGCAATTTCCATACTCACAACCAACATCATTAAGCATATTTGCAAAAAGGTCTGGTGTGATTTTAGATTTGTACTCTGCTACGATTTCCATCGTCTCTAGTTTGAATATGTGGAAAACAGAAAAGTCTCTATCATCGCCCCTAGAAACATCTGCCACTAAAAGATACTTACAATCAGGATTAAATTTCTCCCATATCCAGAAATTTCTGTCAAAACCCGTTCTGTATTCTGGATCTACTAGGTTGTCCTTAATTCTTGCCATGTCGTCTGGGTGGATTACTGTTTCCCCAGACATGTTAAAGCTGCACTCGTATTCTTGTGCGATTTGCCTTTTGGACATGTTTTTGGTTTCTTCCTCGAACCATTCGTCATCTCGATCAGGGTGGACTTGCCAAGGCAAATTTGTAGGAAAAAAGTCGTTGTTGCCCAGATCAGCATCAATGTATGTTTGGTGGAACCAGTTTCCTACACCATTTGGGGTAGATAGAGCGATGCAGCGACCTCCTGTTGATAGGGTAGGGTAAAGACCTGTCCAAAGCTCGTCGAGCCCCTCTACATGCGCTGCCTCGTCGACAACAAGAAGAGATAGAGCTTCTGAACGACCAGCGTCACCAGAAGTTGTGGAAGCTTTGATTTGAGATCCATTGTTTAACTCAAAAGATGTTCTATTGTCAATTTCAATATTAGCAATCTGCATCCAATCTGGTAAGTTTTTCATTATTGCTTTGACTTTTTTTACCAAATTGGCTGCCGTCTGAAACTTGGTTGCCATAACAAGGATGTTCTTGTCCTTGTGGAAAAGCATCATCCAAGCAACATAACCGGCAGTAATTGTAGAAATACCTAACTGTCTCGCTTTTAAAATAATGTTGAAGCGATAGTTGTTGAAGTCTTCCAACAATTGATCTTGAAAATCGTAAGTTTTAAAAGGAATTTGCCCCTTAATAGGGTGTGAAATTTTGGTGTAATTGTTTATGAAGTAAGATGGGTTTTTGCCACACTTAACAATTTCTTTGAGTTTCTCTTTTTTTGTTAATTGATATGACATCTATCTTCACTATCTTGAAGCCTTAATCCAGTTTTTAATACTTTCTTCTAGTCTTTGCTGCGGGGGAAGGGTTTCCTCTTCACCGAGACCCGGCACTCCCCCGAGCTTATAAATAGAAGATGTCTGGTACCAAGTTCTAATATTTGACATCTTTTGTACAAGGATGTCGGTTTCACCTTCTTGAACTAGCGAAAGATTCTTTCCGGATGCGGATTTATATTCTTTTTTAAGAAAAGAGACAATATCTGCAATTTTTTGGTCGACCTTAGATTCAAACTTTGGGTCGGCTACGCTTTTAATATTGCATTCTGATGAATAGCTTAAAATCATTTTATTGCCCTGAAATCTTACTTTAAATCCATCCACAAGTCTGCTGTCCGTGACAACATTGTCGACCTCTCTTCTCAGTCCAATCTCAACAGGTTTCCCTTCTTTATCGAGGGCACCGTCGTATCCTTTCTGTGCGACAATATTTTGAATTGTCTGTACAACATCTAAAACACTAGCCATTATTCTTCCCCTTATAAAAGTTTCCTAAAAACTCTACTCTTTGGTCTATGTTCGCCCATCTTTCTTCTCTGTTTTCTACAAAATGTATGTAACATTTCCAGCAGCAATCATACTTGTTCATGTATATGTCGTCCTTTAGACTAAACGAATATTCAAAACAAGCAGGGCAAACACGGTCTTCGTCTCTAGTAAGTAGTTTTTTTGAAAGGAAAAAACCATCTTTGTTAATCTTTTCAGCTCTTTCCCTTTGTTTGTTGTCTTTTTTTTGCCTGTCTTTGATTTGATCTAGGTAAGAAAGCTCTTTTTCTTCTGTCCAGCCGTATCGGGGATGTTGAATAGCTTCTTGTCCAAACTTGTCGGCAATTGCCTTTTCTAGTTTTACAATGTAGTTTGGATCTTTGTTTTTCATTTCACCCTATTATACACCTATTTATCTAGTTTTTCAATTAAAAGATCAAGTTTCTTTTCTAAATTGGCTATTTTTTTGTCTTGAGCCTTGGCCCCTTCGACCAAAAATGAAATGATGCGGATGTAGTCCATACTGTTTGCATATTCCGGATCTTGGGACCACTCCACGATCTCTGGTAGGACTTTTCCTACCTCTTCTGCAATAAATCCATAATCTATTTTTCCTGTGTCTTTCCACTTGTAAGAAACGCCGTTGAGTCTTTTAAGTGTTTCAATGGGGTTTTTTAATGGCTTTACCTCTTCTTTGAAACGGATTGAGGAGTAGGAGAGAAAAGCGTTTGCCTTAACTTGTCCGTCTGGACCGCTGCTGTCTGGTAATGTTATTGCGTGAGTTGCGGAGCAATCGCCCACAGCCAAATATTTAGCCACATGAACGCAAGAGCCCGACAAGACGAGCCCCCTGTGTTCCGACCCTGAAACAATCAGCGCCCCGTTTCCGCCGTCTTCGTAGTATATTTTCGCTTCGTTATTTGGTCCGAAGTTAAAGGCGGCTGCATCTCCTGTGGATACAAACTGTAGTTCACCGCCGATCTTTAGAGGAGAGGCACCTTCTAGGGTTCCCGCTATCTGAATTGTTGAGCCCGAGAGGACAATGCCATTAGATGAACCTGATATTACTAAAAAATCGTCTTGATTTTCATTGTATTCTATGTGAGCATCGTCATTGGTGCCAAACTTTATTTTTGTGTCATCTGCAACTTTTAAATCAGTGCCGTCAAAAGTGAAGGTAGATATGCCTGCGAAAGAGCCGCCGTTATTGTATTGAAGGTGGGTGTTGGAGCCGCCCGGAGTGGTCAGGTCGTCTGTTTCAGGCGCAGTGCTTTTTATTATGGAGACCAATTTTCCATGACTATATTTACCTATTGCCATTAGTTAGTGATTCCCGCTGCAATCGCAAAAACGCCCACTGTCAAAACCACGCCGCCAATAACGCCGCCGACAAACCACCAGTGGGTATAGTCGCTTGGTCTCCTAAGTGCTAGTTCTTGTAGTCGCTTATTTTCCTCGTCTTTTATACTGAGGAGGTTTGTGTATTTGTCTGTTGCCGATGTTAGTTTGATCTCGCTGATTTTGAGATCTAGTTCTAACTTGGCTTTTAATATTTCTATCTCTCTATCCATTTCCAACCTACACTCTTCTGCGGTGTATTTCTGGTCAGTTAGGACTTTGGCTGCTGCTTTAGCATCCAACAAAACACCCGTGAAGGGTGCTCGCTTGCCTTTCTGTAGTTCAGTTATAACTCCCTCTTGCGCCCAAGCAGGGAAAGCAAAGAGTATAACTAAAAATATGGATAGTAGTTGTTTCATACTGGTAATTCCAAATATTCTACTGGCTTATAGGTCTTACTATCGCCATAGAACTCGCCATCAGCATCATATGCTGTGTCATATATTCTTTCTTCTACGCCACCGTATTTATCAAACTGTGCGGCAGATGGATCTATTACTTCCCCATCATTCATCATAATCCAAGTGTGCTCGGTTGGGTATTCGTCGTCGCTATCCTTAAGCCAAACATAGCCCTCAATAACTTTAAAATCTTCTACTCCATCAGAAAGAAGTTTCTTAACTATCTCTTCGGCGGCAACGATGCATACACCATCTTGTTCGCAATCAACTTCCAAGCCATCAAGGTACTTTCGCCAGTTTTCAAGTAGCAGCTTCATTACTTTTCCTTACAACAGCAAGTACAGCAGCCGCAACAGCAGCAGCAGTGTGCGTCGTTAAATAAGTTCTTTAATTTGTGTAATACCTTTTTCATTTTTTATTCCTCCGCTTTTACGCAGTTTCTGTATGTCTTACCATACATCTTTTTTGTTTTTGTAGTTGGATGAGTCTTGTA
>Ga0209232_1000263_pt1 | contig 33610 bp, 44 predicted proteins | sample ETNvirenome_2_60_FD_184066 | JGI IMG/M metagenome (GOLD analysis project Ga0209232, IMG submission 184066) | Marine viral communities from the Pacific Ocean - ETNP_2_60 (SPAdes) (version 2) | ecosystem: Environmental > Aquatic > Marine > Oceanic | place: Pacific Ocean | collected 2013-06-22
GGTCTAGCCATTACTTCGCTCTACCACCGTTTTTCATATAACCCATTTTGTTTCTAACTTTTCTGGGTAATTTTTTTAAACCTTTTTGACTTGGCTTAACAGGCTTTAAAGCCTTTCCACCTTTTTTCATCATAGGTCTTTTCATCATCATTGTTCCAGGCATTATTTTTTTTTACTCCTATTTGCTTTTCTTACGGCTCTTCCGCCTCTTTTAGTTTTAACAATTCTACCACCTTTTTTAGCACCAGCTTGAATTCCTGGTATTACAGGATCATCGCCAACACCCATTAAAAACATAGCAGGATTCATGTCTTGTCTTCTAAGTGGTTTATTTCTCATGATAGCATCTGTGTATACATTACCCATAGCCTCATCTGTAGTCATTGCTCTTCTTGCTTTTGCAAAAGAATCATTTTCTATCATTCCTTTAATTCTATTTGCAGCAGCACTTCTATTTCTTAAAGCTCCTAACGCTCCTACCGCAGCAGCAGCCATTCCAGCTTTGGTGTATGGGAACTTCTTACCAGCTACATTAGGCATCATGCCCTCGCTTTCTTTGCTTTGTTTCTTTTGCTAATTGCTCTCGCTTTAGCCCTTGCATCAGACTTTGATGACGCACCCCACGCTCTGAGGGAGAGCAGTAAGCGTGTGGGTTTGCCCTTCGAGTCGCGTTCTGGCCCACTATTCCCTGCCATCCGCGATAGGAAGCTCGCTCTTCTTGGGTTGTCTCCTGACTTTACTGGCGGCTTGAGGGTTCCTCCTTTGTAAGAGGCGCGACCTTTGGCGTTGAGTCCACCTTTGGGGTTCTTTCCCTCTTTTCTTGTCCATGCCTCAGTCGCCATTACCAGTTCTGTCTCCCTTTACCACTGCCGCCTTTGTCAGACCTGTTATCTGCTGGCGGCTCATAAGATGGAAGACCAAGGCCAGTAAAGAAATCGTTTATAAAATCATTCTCTCTTAAATCACCAATGTCCTGACCATCACGGAACTCGGAATTAGGATTGTCACCCTGCCCATTAAAATTAACTAGCGATGAACTAGAACGCTTACGCTCAAGATTCCTCTGCTTGTTCTCATCACTAAGCTCGTATTTGCTTTTGATAATGTCTTGGCTGGTATCCTTCGGCCCAAGATCAGGATAACTGCTACCGCCACCAAATAAGCACATAAGACAAACCTCTCACTAAAAAAATATTATCGAACCTTTTTCGACTCTAATGTTCGTTGTAGACCACAGTGACAGTGACACCGCCGACTTTCAACCCCCCCACCGTATTACGCAAGATCTATGGACACGCTAATATCGCCAGCGTGCAAGTGCATGTGCTTGTCGGGAGCTTTGAAGCCAGCCCTGTCCAAGATGTCTTTGCTAGCCTCAAGCTGTACATACTCACTCTTAGCTCCCGATGCCAACCTCACCATCTTTGCAGCAGCAGTCGTAGCATTCAACCCGATGCTCTCACCTATCCGTTGCATCATGTACGCTTGCACATGACCCAACCGTAAAGCCTTGCTAGCACTCACTCTACCAGATTCTCCCGCAGCATATCCCGCAAGCTTTGCTGCCTCTGTAATGCTACAGCCTGTTGCTACGAGTGTATCCACCAGCGCAGTCTGTTTATCGGTAAGCTTCACAATCTCGGTCATACTGCCCCCCCTTGTGTTCCCCCCCACTATCAGTCACTTTGTCTCGGCTTGTCAACCGCACAATTCATACAACACAACGAAAGGGATTTGTCAGCCCATGCTCACCCCGAATGTCAGCGGCTGTTTTCCACCGTCTTGGTCAGTCTCCTGCCATCTGACGAGGCTCTGACCTCGGCAAGCCCCATTATCCACATCACAACTGCCATCCAAACCCTCGCTAATCGCTCGTGGCAAGTCTCGCCCATTAGTGATTGCCAAGCCAGCCCGCGCTTTAGTCGCGCTTCGCGCAAGCGGGCTGGGGCAATGCATCTAATGCCGCCCGAGCCTGACTTGCCTTTGGATAGCAGCCGTGATCTGGATGGGGCATAAGCCGAGGGCAGTTCCTCGGCAGACAACAGGAGAACTAAGATGACCAAGACAGTGAAAAACAACCTCGTAGCTGACATTCAGCGTGACCATGTTCTGACAAATCGAACAGTATACAGTCAACTCAATTATGAGTTCAGCAGGTTCATTAACAGTCTCAACTATTCAATCAGTAAGAAACTGGAAAAGATAGAGGAGATTGACCAAATCGTACAGGATGGACACACGTTCAACCAAGAAACTGGATCACAGATCGAACCAGACTGGGTTAAACTTGCAAATGACCGTCAGTGGAACGAGAACCAAATGGAGGTATCACAAAGACTACTCGACTACTTTGAGGAAGCTAACAGCAAACTCTTTGTAGACACTGAGGAAAAAGCACGATCACAAGCAGAAGCATTTGAAGCACTGCAAAAGAAGATCGCTTAACCCAAACATCAGCCTCACTGCTTCGGCAGTGGGGCTTTTTTTATGGTCGCTCACATGGCACACACACATCCCCAGCAAGCCGCCCCGCGAGGGGGCTGAAGATATAAAGCTGAAGCTGCTTCAGCAAATCCACAAGGAGATTTTAATTATGAAATCTACAATTGATATTGTTTTAATTTCAACGCTAGGATTTTTATTAATCCTAGCAGGATTCGATAACATTCAAAGAGGATACACACCCTATTGGGCGTTCTTATTATGCGCCGCAGGTCTATTCATTATATGGTGGCCTCACGTTTGCAATCTATCTGATGATTAGGTGTTGCAATCTGATACACCTAGTATATACTGCAAGTATGCAGTAAGGAGAACTAACATGCGTATCACAACATACAGAAAATTCTATTTAGTACCACGCTATTTCGGTACTGATCGTGGGTTCACCCTCAAATGGTTGGGCCTTGTCTTCCACTATCGTAACTCAAGATTCTAAAGGAGAACTAACTATGGATGGAGTAACAGTTATAGGTAACAACCTAGTAGAAGATTGCTGGTCTTTCCCAGTAGAGACACGCAGCTTACTTGTAAAAAATGGTACATTTATATCTGAATCAATACCAGTGCCAGAGTCAATGGCTCGTTGCATTGTACGCACTGATACTAATGATGTGCTTGGTGTGCATGGTTCTAAATACAAAGCAATCAAGCATGATGATGTAGTCAATTCAGTTATGGATGCTGTTAAACAAGCAGACATATCTAAAGATTACGACACAAAGATTGAAGTGTTTGACAATGGCGCAAAGCTGCGCGGCATCATTGACTTCAATGATATAACAGTCGAGCCATCAGTAGGTGACTACATTAAATTCAGATTACAATTTTTCAACTCATACGATAGTAGCTGGGCATTCCAACAGCAAGCATTCGGCTGTCGTTTGTGGTGTGACAATGGTTGCTGGGATGCTGACACTGTAGCTAATACATGGGCAAAGCATACAACCAATGTCAACGTAGAAGGTAGCGCATCCAAGATACAAGCTGGCCTTGAGGCATTTCTAAATACGCCTGAGAAATACAAGGCATGGATGGCAACACCTGTTGACGATGATCTAGCTGAAAGCTTTTTCAAGAACACAGTCTGCCGTGTACCTAACAAGACAAGCACATTCAAATGGAATGAGAAGCAGCTTGAAAGACTAATGGGTTATTGGTTTGCAGACAAAGCCAAGCTCGGCAATAACAAATGGGCATTGTATAATGCTCTAACATATTGGGCTAGTCACACAGACGAATCCAATTCACCAGCTAATACGCAAAGACTACGAGAGAATCAGCTATCTAAAATATTCAAGTTCAGTAGCTGGCATGCACTAACATCATAACAACAAGGAGAACTGACCATGAAGATGGCATTCATAACACAAGCTAAAGATATACAACGCAACCTTCACGCTTTGCATGAACGAGCAAAAGCAGATGACTCTCAGTTTTTGTATGTAATACAGCAAGCTGTTTGGAATATTGACAAGGTTGTTAACACTTATGATGAGGTGATTCTTCGTGACACAAATGAAGAAGAAAGCTATCGCCCACCATTAAAGGAGGTATGATAATGTCACTAATGCAACAGAGACATTTTGAATATCTTGCAGACAAGGTAGCACCATTGCTACCTTGGCCTTCATCCATACTAGAAATGGCTGAACGCCTTGCAGATACAAACCCACGATTCAATAAGGATAAGTTCATCTCAAGAGCTACTGCTGCTTGGGAAGAAGCTCATCCTATGGAGCCATTAAACGATGATATTCCGTACTGATATAAGAGGCAGACGCACTATTGAAGAATATTTAGAATGCAAAGAATGCAACAATCAAATGTTTTCTGAAGTCGATTGTTGCACTCATTGCAAGAGTGACGATCTAAAATGGATGACGCAATACACAGTCTACAAGGTTGTGTTTGCCGAAGATGAAGGTGACGCTGTTGAAACTGCGTTAGATATGATGACTGATTTTGAAACAGCAAGTGGAAAAATTATCATTACAAATGAACAAGATTGTAAAACCCCTGTCATAGATACAGGCAAATTCATAGGAGAACTACAATGAATGTTATCGAAAGAGGCAAACAAATAGCCGATGATCTATTCGACACACCAGCATTTAAGCTAGCTCGTAGCGGTGATCCAAGCACCAGCCATGATGCTGCCGATGCACTTGATGTTAATCGCATGGAGAAAAAAGTTTATTACGCTATCTGTACATTTACTGAGGATGGCTGCATCATGGATGATGTATTGGATAGGCTAGATCATCTTAGATACAGCACAGTTACAGCTAGATTCGCAGCCTTAAAAGAAAAAGGTTTAGTAATTAGTGACCACCGCAAAAGAAAAGGTAAGTCTGGTAGAGGTCAGTTTGTAATGTGGGGTAAAGATTTTTATAAGGAAGAAGACAATGGGTAAATCAAAGTACCGACGCGAATCAGACAGACCTTTAGCTTCTATGTGGTATCATCATAATCTTAAACTAGAAAAGGAGAAGAAAGCTTGGCAGGGGATCAACGAAAATCTACCTGCCAACGCTTTCGCTGATGATGTAACTGTTGAAGAAGTAGGTACTTACAAGCCTTTACCTACATTAGTTTTAGGTGGTTACTCTGCATTAGGAGAATATGAAAAAGAAACACAGGACTTTGGACGATAACACCATTGACATAGGTGCAATCTTGCAAGCATATTGTTTGCATGATTACATACATGGAACAATTAGTAGATAAATCAGCGCACTTACAAATCAAATTAAAGGATGCTTTTGCTTGTGCTGGGGTGCCTGATTCTACATTTTATCGTGCAAGAATGGGTAAAGATTTGCGCTACGATACAGCTAATAAAGTAAGCGAAGCCATTGAAAAACTTTCAGCACTACAAAGTAGAGACTGAGGTTACTGATACATATCAAGATGTTATCAGTCAGCTTGTCACTCATAGGACAAAACAAAAGCTGACTCAAAAACATTTAGCTTACAAGATTGGATGTGCCGAATCTTTAATACATAAATGGGAGCAGCATAAGCGAGTACCATCTGGATTTTTATTCGCATGTTGGTTAGATGCACTTGGCCTTACGATCAAAGTCTATAAAAAAAAGACTCTACGATAAAGTAGGTGCATCATATCCATGTGATGCTTGCGGAAATAAAACTCCTTGGTTTGTATGCATATTAGCTACAGAAAAACCAACAACCTATCATACAATTTGTATTGATTGTTACGAGGCAGAAACATGGCAAGCAAAAGTCGCGCAAAAGGAGACTACCACGAAAGATCATTCGTCAAATGGCTACAGAAACTTGGCTTCAAGGCGAAGAGGCAACCTCTCAGTGGAGCGTTGGGAGGCGAATATACAGGAGACATCTTATGGAGAATCAAAGAAGCCACGTTGGTAGTCGAAGTAAAGTACAGAAATAAATCAAACTTCCCTAATCCTTTTACTGTAGTTAGAGACGTATTGTTTTACAAACGCAGAGAAGGAAAACCTAAAACACTTATCATCTTTGATGGTGATGTCTTTGAAGAAAAGATAGCACCATTATTGCAGGAGAACTACAATGGCATTCTTACTAATGGCGAGGGCAATCAAGTCAGAGATACCTGACTGCTATGCTAAATGGTTAATGGTTGTGCTTGCAGATCATGCAGATGAAGACAAGCACCTATGCTGGCCTAGTCTTAGCCGACTATCACAACGTACTGCTATGTCTGTAGCTACAGTAACGCGCAAGCTGCACTGGCTGGAAGATCACGGCTATCTAACTAGAGATCGTGGACACACAGGCAAGTCAACACGATATATAATATTCCCAAAGGATGTTGCACACTGCAACAAACCTATTGCAGACAGCAACACCCCTGTTGCAGACAGCAACACTAACCTATCAATAACCAATAAAGAACCAAAGAAACAAAAGGGTCAGGTTCCAGATGACTGGTTCCCAAGTGATGACCTTTGCAAATCTATTGATGCCAAGCACAAGGAGAACATAGATCATGTCACTCAAGCAGATAAGTTCATTAACTACCATCAAGCAACAGGCAAAAAGTTTGCGTCCTTCGACAGAGCCTACAGATACTGGTGTTCAAATCACATTGAGTGGAGAGCAAACGCAAGCAGGTCTGGATCGAATGCTGCAAGTAAACAATCCAGCCAAGGTAGACAAGCTGCTTCTCACTTCGCTAGAATGCACAACAGGCTGCAAGGTAGTAGAGATTAGCCGCAGTAGCTTCAAGGATGATGGTGTAGATATTATTGTCAGTGGCTATAGAATAGAATCGACATCGCTTGATGCTATTAACAAATGTATAGCTACAGTTATGCAAGCCATGGTTCCAATGCCAAAAGAAATGCTAGTCGATGACCTCACCCTGCTGGCTGCGCTGGTGGTAAAGCCAGCAGGGGAGTCATCGGACGATCATGCAATGCGGATACAAGCTATAGCTAACGAACTATCAGCTTACCCAGCCGACATCGTTAAGTATGCAATCAAGCAGGTGTCTGAGACTACTACTTTCTGGCCCGCATACTCAGAGTTTCACAAGCATATCAAGTGGAGACTAAGACGTAGAGAGCTAATGCTTTCATCACTACAACAAAAGAAAATTGCACTAGGAGATTAATCATGGACAGTCAATTATGTGACCAGCTAATTGGCATTCTGCAAGAAATAAAAGAAACCAATCACATAATGGAAATGGATAACCCATACGAAAATCCAGACTTTGAAAAAAATTGGTATCGACCAGCCGAAAAACAAAAATATCATTTGATGGATAAACTTATCGAAATGATTAAGAAAGAAGCTTGACCTAACTGCATAGTTGCAGTAGTATTAAAAGGTAAGTGGCGGCTCGTTCGGGACTGTTGCATTCCGCAGTGTTTGCATTAGTGGATACCTTCGCGTCACTTACACCATTAAAAGGAGAACTACTATGAACAGACTAGGATTTCTAGGCGGCTCAGATATGAACCGCATCATGCGAGGCGAATGGATTGCCTTGTGGGAAGAGAAGACAGGCAAGGCAGAGCCTACTGATCTCTCAAATGTTTTAGCAGTACAGCTAGGTATAAACACCGAACACTTTAACAAGCGTTGGTTTGGTCAGCAATACAGTTCTGAGGATTCAGAAACTATTGTCGCTGCTCACAAAGGTCAAGGCTGGGGTGTTACAACAGAAATGAATTGGGAAGGTGTACCTCTCAAAGGAACTGTAGATGGTCATATCTTAGTAGACAGAAGGTTTACTGACGAGATCATTGAGTGCAAGCATACATACGAAACAAACAGTATGGAAAATTGTTTGGCTTTGTACATGCCACAGATGCAATTCTATATGTGGTTGCATCAAGCTAAAGGCTGCTATCTATCTGTAATCTTTGGCAACCGCAAGTGGGCTGCTGTATATGTACAGAAAGATTGGGACTACATCAACAAGATGAAGGTACACATCACCGAGTTTTGGAGGCATGTCACTGAGGACACCCGCCCTTTCGGTGACAACGAAGTACCACCTGTATCTATAGATAAGATCAAAGTCGATGGCATGACTAAGCGTGACGCATCAGCAGACAATGAATTTATGAGCAGATGCCATGACTACATTGCTTACAAAGATTCAGCAAAATTATTTGAGTCAGCCAAATCTGATCTTAGGGATATGGTTGGTGACGATGAGCGAGAAGTATACTGTGATCTTCTTGCCATCAAACGCGATAAGCGCGGATCATTACGCATCACAGTAAAGGAGAACTAGAATGTCTAAAGACAAACTTGAGTTATGGAACAAGGTATCAAAGTCTGATCCCAAGTTTCTAAAGAAGGTATCGTTTGGATCACGCTCATTTACAGCTATTGATCCACAGTATCAGGTCAGAGCAGCAACAGAACAGTTTGGTACGATAGGCCACGGCTGGGGATGGAGCAACGAAACACGCTTCATCAATGTATCGAATGGAGACACTGCTGTTATAGCTGATGTAACTATATGGACAGGATCGCCTAGCAATTCATTCGGGCCTTTCTCTGGATGCAGAAAGTTTTTTGATTCTGCTAAAGGTAGAATGGCAGAGGATGCACCCAAGATGGCGATCACTGATGGTCTTACAAAAGCCCTATCCCACTTAGGATTCAATGCAGATGTATTCCTTGGTGAGATGGATGGCAACAAATATGCAGCCGATTCAAAGGCTGGTAAAAATACAGGAGGCTGGTAATGGATAACAATTATAAAATTGAGCATGATGTACCTATGCCCCGCGAAATGACAGGGCATAGTTCAAAATACAGTGTATTAAAACACATGGAGAAAGGAGACAGTTTTATTATTGGCAGTGGCTTTGTTGCTTCTTTAAGACAAGCCGCAAGAAAATGGGATATAAAAATTGTTACAAGAAAAGAAAACAATATGTCCCATAGAATATGGAGAGCAAACTAATGTTTTCTTCAAAGTTTGTTTTGCACTTAGAGGAAATAAAAATAAGACTCACCAACTTAGAACATAAGGTAGAAAAATTATTATGGCTCTTACAAGAGAGTAAGGAAAAGGAGAACAAAAAATGACTGAGTATGATAACACTAACAGAGGCGCAGCTTTCAAACCCTTTCCAGAGCAACAGCTTATACTACAAGGCAAGCTCAATATCATGGGAGAGGATGGGCAAGTCGCGCTTATCATGGCTGAATCCAGAGATGGAAACAAACGCATTGAGGTCTTTCAAAAGATAGGATGCTTGTTCCCTAATGATAAAAAGGGTAATGAAAAAGCACCTGATTACAGTGGGCCGCTTGATGGATTGCACCAAGATTGGAAGATTGCTTCTTGGAAAGAGATGAAAGACGATAAAGCTTACATGTCTTTACAAGTATCAGAGTACAAGGCAAAGCCAATAGACGATGAGATACCTGAGTTTGGTGATAATCTAAAAGATGAAGAAAAAACTAGCGCAGAACCAAATGAAGATGTACCATTCTGAGGCAAGTTGATTAGTTCTCCGCTTGCCTCAAAGGGTGGGTCAGCCGTTTATGGGTTTTTCGGCTGGCCCACTTACACTATCAATCCTTTACGATACCCATTTTTCTTATCGTAAGTAAGGGATTCTTTTCTATTACCCTCTGGCTTGTAGCTACAGTGTATCCAACCACTGTTGCCGCCAGTGTAACACTCTAATATTAACTGATCGAAATCAAGGTTGTCCTGTATCCACATAGCCAACCCATAGTTATCTACACCAGCAACTTCAAAGTCAGCCGCTTCACCCTTTGCATGCTGGCTGTGGATATTTGAACCTATGGCAACACAAAGCTCACCACTGCGGAAACCTGACGATACAAGAAATGGCCCATGCTCATTACGAATAGGTTGCAATATATTTTCACACAACAATTTCATAGACTCTATTTGACTATCATCAGGTGTATTAGGTATCCCTTTACGCTCTGCTGTCTGGCTTTTTACCATTTCATCTAAAGAAAAATTTTCTGACAACTTCATTTCTTCATACCTTTCAAGCCGCGCAAACCAAAGCTTGCAGCTATTGAAGCATAAACAGCATACTGAAACCACTCAGGAGTATTAGATAAAGCAGCGAATCCATCAGCAACATACTCTTGGGTAAAAGGAATGAAGCACATTGCAATTATAGCTATAAAGAGAATAGTCCACGCTTCGTCCTTCCAGCTATTGTCACTGGCTTGAGCCATAATCTTTTCCCAGCCAGCCTCATGCGTAGCAGCAACCTTCATTACTTCTGCTTCTGCCTCTGCTTTTGCCTGAGCCACCTTACCTTTAGCTTTGGTAGCCTCTACCTTTGACTCCATCCAACTGCCAGCCAGTGAAGCTATAGGGCCGATTAAAGCCTGTATCATTACTTCTCTCCCTTGTGTTCATGCCCCATCCAGATACCGAACACGCCTGTCATCACTCCCATAACTACAGATACAAATGCAGACTGTGCTGCTGTAGGCACATCTAAATCCATAAACCATTCAGCGCATCGCCATGACATAACTGTACTAGCTAACATCATACAACGAGGCAGTATCTTCCAAGCTAAAAATTGTTCAACAGTAATCATAGTTCTAATGCCCTAGCTACACTAACCATTAAAAAAATAAACAAACCTATAACAACAGCAAGAATAGCAAAGATGCCCAAAGCCATTTTAATATTCTCTTCCATCTCAGCAGCTTTTCTTACTTGCTCTCGCCTAGCTTTTGCTGCTGCTTCTTTAGCTTCTTGAATACGCTTTGCTCTCTCTGCCAATATACCCGCCCATGTTCCGTGTCCAAACCTCATATCAACCATGGTAGCTACTTCTTGTAACTGTTCGGCTGCCAGCTTTGCATCAATCACTTCTTTAGCTACACTCTCAACACCAAATTGATCTGCTAAACCAGTGCGAGATTTTTTATTACGAGCTTGTTGCGCTTCTTGATTGCCACGAAACAGATCATCTATTTGTGTAGCAATCTGTGATATATCTTTGCATGTTGATATATTACTTTTAATAAAATCAACTGAAGCCTTAACAAGGCTAATGCCAGTAAGAACTTCAGCTACAACCATTAGTCAGGCTTCGGATTATCCGCTTTGATTTTGGCAACATGCTCTTGCCATTTGTCTAAGCCATTCTCTGTGATGTATTCAATTTGACTGTCTGTTGTACCATAGGCTGCCATTCTTGCTTTAAGCCAAGCTGGAGTTTCTGGAATTTCTACTTCTTCAATTGGCAAAGCACTTGCCGTAGACTTAAAACCAACTTTTGCAAAGCTAGGAGCAACGCCTTGTCTTGGTGCAAACTGATGAGCCAAATCATCAAGATCAGCTTCTTTCATATCTTTTGAAAGAACCAACTCAGCCCAACTTTCATCTGCATACCTCACTGTGGCAATGCCATTCTCAATTTTTTCAATGCTATAATCAGTCATTACCATTTCCTCATTGGGCATTGCTGCCCTTCTAGTTTAACCTTTAGTGGCATAAAACAACCACACTTTTTGCATTGCTTAATGCTTGATCTAAACCAATCACAAGCTACACAAATCTCATATCGTTCATCAGCAGTCATCAAGCTACTGTTCCACTTATTGTACCAGTATTGTTCATAGTTACTGATGTACCAGATACGGCTGCACCAGCAGCACCCGCAGCACCGCCGCCAGCACCCGCAGCACCATTACCGTAATTTCCATTTGCACCAGCAGAGCCAGCAGAACCAGCTTGTCCAGCCGTGGCCCAAGCACCGCCATTCCCACCTGCCCCGCCAGTGCCGCCAGCACCAGAATTATTACTGCCACTAGCACCAGCCGATCCAGCACTGCCAGTACCAGCCGCTTGATTATAACCTTGCCCTACAGCAGGTGTGCCACCTGCTCCACCAGCCCCACCTGATGAGTAAGCAGTGCTGCCTATACCTAGTTGATAGCCATATTGACAGGAGCCTCCATATTGCGCACCACCGCCTTTATAATAATTACCATATTGAGTTGTAGTGTTAGGTATTGGTCTACCGAAAGACCCACCATAGATAATTCCGCAATCGCCCGGGGTGCCGCATGTATCATAGCACCACCACGACCGAGAACCATGTCCATAAGCGTAGTTAACAACTGTGTATGAACCTTGGCCACCTGTCCCACCTGTCCCGCCGATTCCGCCGCCTCCGCCACCGCCACGGATTTCACCAGTATTGTTTATGGTTACACCTGATGATTGATTATAAACTGCAACCCTGCCATCTCCGCCGTTGGCTACGCCGCCAGCACCATAAATATTACCAGCGTTGTTGATTGTCAGACCACCAGCTAATCCTGATGGGATAGTAAAAGCCTCAGAACTAACACCGCCAATAGTTACACCTGAATTAATAGCAACAATTTTAGGATAGTTAACATCCCAGTCATCACCAAACAAAGTATTCGCAACTACATTTGTTGTGGTGCTGCTAATGGTATTCTTAAATCCTTTAGCTGTGCTATAAAAATCTTGTAAATCAATTACGCCTGATGTTGGTACAGAGGCAGCTAAATTAACTGCGGGATTATCACCAGCCTTTGACAAAATGTTAGAACCGCCACGGTATAAATCACCCAAGCTAATTGCTGACGAGCCGCCAACAAACTCAGTCCTTAAATCACTAAACGATACTGCACCACTCGCTGCTATAGCCATTACGGAGTTCCAAATGCTGTTATATTATCTTTTGCGATTACAGCCCCAGCCGTAGTAATCTTAAATACCTCAGTGGTTGTACCGCCAGAGGTATATCTGAAAACCATGTCAGAGCCATCCAATGTTGCATCCCAACCAGAAGGAAATGCTGCTACATTATCTAAGTTTGCGGCTTGAACATCACCATTGTTATCAATGAGGTCAGCCATTTTTAGAGCTTTAGTTGTTGCCATTATGGACTCCCGTAAGCTGTGATATTATCAGCAGATGTAACCGCACCATTTGATGCCAGCTTAAATACTGTTGTGCCGTTATATTGAAAGTCTAAGTCATTGCCATCCAACACAATCGTCCATTTGCTTGTGCCAAACGCTATGCTGCTTGAACCAAGCGCAACATTGCCACTGCCATCAACTGACAGATTGTCGTGGTTTGCTATACCAAGACTTGAGAGGCTAGGTGTAGATACAGTGCCAAAAGAAAGTTGGCCTGATCCATCAGTTTTTAGAAACTGTCCAGCCGATCCATCGGCTTGTGGGTAGTTCAGTCCATCAAGAACCACATTGCCAGAACCATTAGGAGTGATGTTAATATCGCGGTTGCTGACAGAAACAATACTATTCGTTCCAACATCAAGCGACCCTCCAAGAACAGGACTTGTGTCCTCGACAACATTAGCAAGCAAACTACCAGCCGTGAATGCGCCTTGCTGCCACGCTGACCCATCCCAAACATTCAACTTATCATTTGTGCTATTCCAATAAATCGCACCAGTAATAAGCGCATTACCGTCGTTGTCTGTTGAAGGAGCCGACCCTTTTGCCCCAAGGTACCGATCATCAAAGCTATCCAGTGCTGCTTCAGCCGCAGTCTGCGCTGCTTCAGATGCAGTCTTTGCTGTTTCACTAGCAGTTTTTGCAGTTTCACTAGCAGTTTTCGCAGTTTCAGCCGCAGTCTTTGCTGTTGTCGCTGCCGTAGCTTGAGTTGTAGCTGTGTTGGCTTGGGTTGTAGCCGTGTTAGCCTGAGTTGTTGCCGTTGCAACAAGAGCATTTAAAGATGCCTCTTGTGTTGTGCTTACTTTGGTAAATACTTCGACATAAAGTATATCACCAGCCGTAGCACCAGCGTTAAGAACTACATTGTTACCAGATATATGATAATCGTTTGTTGATCCGTCAGCACCTTCGACTAAACGAATACCATTCTTAAATACAAGCGTATTACCATTTGCATAAATTGACATGGTTTGGCTTGCATCATCAGTAGTAAAAGTTGTCTGATTGCCTGTTGCTGTAAACACATGCGTTGTTGTTAAACCTTGTAAATACGCACCAGCAATCTGGAATGATGACCCAACATAAACTTTTAGCTGGCTGTTTGTTGTATCGTACCACAAATCACCAGAACTAGGAGATGCTGGCGCAGATGATCCAGCCGTAAATAAATCATTAAATGAATTTACAGCAGTCAACGTACCAGCCACAGTGTTTACATTAGCTATAGAACCCGCTACCGAACTCACATTACTGTTAGAGCCAGCAACAGTATTGATGTTGCCAATGTTACTAGCAACCACAGCAAAGTTACTTGTCACAGTGCTAATCGTGTTACCCATAGCATTGCCATGAGCAACACAATAATAAAGCAACCCGCTAGACGGAGCCGCCGCATCAACAATAATAGTTGTTTTAGCCCCAGCCTGACCAGCCGTACCAGTTGTTGTTACGCCAGTTGTATAGCTACTACTGCCATTCTTAAACGCAAGTGTATGACCAGCATTACTAGCATTGCTTTGGTCAAAGATATATGTGTTGCCACGATCTAACTGAATTGCTGGGTTGTTACTACCATCCAAAACAAATACGTTCGATCCACCAACACTTGCTACTGTTACAGCATATGTTGTTGTTGCAGATAAGGCGTTAGCCAATGTGGTAACATCAGAACTTATACCAGCTACAGTAGTTACATTAGATGCAACCCCAGCTACCGATGTTACGTTTGAATCTATACCAGCTACAGTCGTTACATTTGCAGCAATGTTTTCAACAGCAGCTACATCACTGCTTATTCCTGCAACAGTAGTAATATCACTATTAATTCCTGCAAGAGTATTGATGTTGCTATTGCTACCTGCGACTGTATTAATATTAGTTGCGTTACCAGCTACTGATGTAACATTAGATGAAATACCAGCAACAGTAGTAATGTTGCTTGCAATGCCAGCAGCCGTAGTAACATTAGCTTTGATTGCAGCTAACCCAGATATAGCATCTGTAGCCGTAGTGCCATCTTCAATGTCAGCTAATGCAGCTATATCAGCAGACAAAGCAGCTACAGTTGTAACGCCAGCTACACTAGGGCCAGATTCAACCGCGCCAGTGCTTGCATTAAAAGCAAGGGTCTTACCTATTCTGTTTGCTTTGAGAGGAAGCGTCATTGACGCAGCTTCATCTTGGTCTGCTAGTCTAAGTGATCTTGTAATTTCATCATTAAGGTCAGCTTGAATTGCAGTAATTCTATCAAGCTCTGTATTTAGCGTTCCTATTTGGAATGCGCCTTGAGATGGAAAATCAGTCGTTCTTTCTAGTGCAATGCTTCTAGTTATAACAACTGTACTGCCGCCAGATACACCAGTTACAGATATTGCAACTGCGCCAGTAGAACCATTACCGCCACTTACAGTGTAATCAGCACTAAGAGTTTTCTTTGTGCCATTGACATACACATTTAGATCGGCTTCGGCAAAAAACTCAAACGTAACTGTAAAAGAAGTTTGCGTTGCGCCAGCCGAAACTGTGTATGATACTCTCGGTGTGTTATCAGCTATGTTTATAGTCATGCCAAAACCCTACTCCTATTTAATAAAATGCTCAACGCACAATTAGTAACGCCCCCCAGCAAAGGCTCTACCCATTCCATTTACTTCATCCTTAATAAACCAAAGCTGGGCCATAGGTAATCTTCTTACTAATTCATTAGCACCCTGACCATAATTACCATCAAGAAGCTCTTTCATGCCTCTACCTACATCAAAAGCATAAGAAGGGGCAGCACCACCAACTGCTAATGCAGCATCATATCCATTTTTTTCCTGTTTAAATTTAGGATTGACAAGACCGCCACTAATATTAGGCCCATCTAATGCCTGACTTATATTCATAGCTGTATAAAATAAATCAGAATGCAATGCAGCAATACCAGATGCATCAAAAGAACGAGCTATAACATCAGGCCAAGACATCTGTTCCATTTGCCAGTCTTTATATTTAAGCTCCATACCCATGTAGCCTAATCCCATAGAAGCAGTTATAGCTACTGCCCTGTTCTTTATCTGACCTTGTGCTAATGATGCTGTAATTTTGTTTGCTGCTGCAAAACTGTAAGACATAAACTGGAACGGCATGCCTAACAAACCATTTTCAATTCTAGCATATCCCTTAAATTTTTTATCTTCTTTCATGCCAAATTTTCTAGCAACATGCATCGGGACATAAAATACACCATCAACCGCAATAGGTTTATCTGCTGGTGTACCCATCAAGACAGTATTCATAATGCCTGAGTTCATAGCAGTGCGAAAATTCTCTACAGTATCTCTGTTTATTTTTTTTCGTTTTGATAATTCTGATAAAGCAAGTTGATTTATTCTGTTTTCATAATCTGAATCAGATTCATTTTTCTTTTTCTTAAATTTTGTGTGCATAATTTCATGCGTTAAAACAAAATTATACCACTCTTCTGCATTCTTAAATTGATTGTCTGGCAATGCTTTTACACCAGACATTTTAGGACTCGTCCAAGGTTTGTTTTTAAAGTCATCTATAATGAAAGCTTTATCTATACGAATAGTATTTGTTTTTTCGTTAAAAAAAGCTGGAACATATCTTGTTTGCTCTCTTGGACTTTGAGAGGCGTCTGCATAAGCATTACGAAATCTTGCCGTTTTGCCTGTTTCGCCTATAATTATTTTAGCTGTTGTTTCTGGTAGTTCTATAGCATCTTCCCATGCTCTTGAGTTAGGCAAATACAAACCAGCTTCTGTACGTTCCCAAGGTGCTTTTGCTATAGCAGCAGCTTCTTCTTTACCAATATTATAACGAGCTAAATAAGCAATCTCCATTTCATTAAGAGGCAGAATGTCTGTTCCCTTTTTGCCATGTGTTAGTCTTACAGAGTAATCAATTAATGTATGCCCTCTAGCAATAGCATCCATCTTCTTAAATATAGTAGTCATTGGCGCAACGCCATTAAGCATAAAAAAACCAGTCCGAACCTTAGACATCATTCCTTCATTTAATGGGTTGTTCTTCATATTTTCAGTAAAGCGTAAATGAGCATCACCTTTTAAAATGTCGATAATCTCACCAGCAATGCGTCCTTCGGCAGATGACATACGCACTCTATTGTCGCTCATAACTCCAAACAGCATTTTCCATACAGTACCCATTTCATGTTCCATCATTATCTTGGCAAAGTCTGGAAGCGTAGAGAATCCAGCAGAACCAAGATAATTTAACATGGCTAGGTCTTTTAATATGATAGCTGATTTATAGTTTAAGGCATCAGGCTCACGAATAACTGTGCCATGCACTCTATCATTTAGATGGCGTATATCTCTTAATGTAGCATTAATAGCACCTTCACTCATTTTACCATCAGCAAGCATGCTAAGTTCTACATCATCAAGTAAATCATCAATGCCTCTATTAAACTTATTCATAAATTCATATTGAGGCGCAACCTTGGCTGTATATGTTTTCATAACATTGATAGGATTTGTCTCAATAAAATCAATTACAAGTTTATTAGGAATGTCTATATCACGATGCCTAAAATGTTTTGATCGCCCATGTCCAAAGTATTGTGCATTAACATCTGTTGGGTCTTTGATTCCTAATATTTTATCTATAGTATCATCTGCACGTTTACCTACAGCTTGAGGGCTAGAATCTAACTCAACTCGTTCCCAGCCAGTTTGTTTTCCTGTTACAGCATCAGTTCTAGCTTTGTATATAAATGGATTCGCTGTGTACCAAGAGATTAAAATCTCTCTTAGTGCGTTTCTATTATCTTTAATATAAGCTTGATTCCAGTATCTAGGATTAAACACATCCTCATTAGCTGGCATAGTCAAACCCTTGCTAGAATTTTCTATATGAAAATTAGCATCATCTAATTGATCTTTTAGCTTGTTAGATTTTAATCTTAATAAATTAATTTCTCTTATTTTTAAGGGCGAAACAGAACCAGAAGATATAGTTTTTTCTAATTTAGTTATAGCGTTTTGAACAGAAAGCAAATCAGCTTCAAGCCTTGGCACAAGCAGTCTATAATGTTCTGTGCTGCCGATAACTCCACTAGATTTTAATCTTGTTTCCCATTGAGAATAATATTCATCAATACGGCTCATAGCTGTAGCTTCAGCTTTGGAAGCAGGAGCTTCACCCTTTATGCGCTTCTTGTTTACATCAGTCATCCACTCAACAAATGTTTTTTGTGCTGGCTGCGCCTTAATTCTAGCAGCAATTTTATTAGTAACACCGCTAACATTTGCAGTGTCTTCTGTAATCATTGCACCAACTTTTGATGCTGTATCACCAGTGTTGTAATCAAGTATAGTTTGTTTACCTACGCCATACTCTTCGCCATACAAGCTTCTTAAATCATCATAGACAGACACCCACTCACCATCACGCATAGCAGCTTTCTGATAAACAGATGGGCCAAGAGTAAACCCCCTTTTGTGCAAATTAAGTAATATACCTGAATCACCAGCTATACCTAATATTACTTCTTTAGCTAATGCTGGAGCATTTGGATTTTGTAAAACACGTTTCATAGGTGTTGTTACAAACTTAAATGCCCAACTATCTGTAAACAAATTTTTAGGCATGCTTTGGTCTTCGCTTGTAAAGTTTCTTTCACCTAGCTCTAGTCTTTGTTCTTGTTCTGCTTTTAATAAATTGTAATCACTTTCTGTTTTGTTAGCAGCTTCTCTATTTTGTTTTATAATATTTTCAAGATCAACAACTTCAGATTCAGATAAATTAGACCTGTCTGCATTTAACTTAGCTTCAGCTTCATCAGCCATTTGCCTTAATCTTAGTATCGTTCTAGGGGAATCATTTACTACAGCTTGCACATCCTGATCTGATACTTGAGAAAAAGGACGCTGTTCTGTTGGAGCAAGCTTTCTTGAATCAATAGTAGGGGCCAAGCTAAGTTGTTGATTACCAGCAGCTTTTTGTGTTGCTTCATAAGCTCTAGCTCTGCGTGTAGCTGGCACTGCTATTGCGCCACCTAAAATATTACCAGCAACAAAAGCTGTTCCGACATTTATAGCTGATTCAACAGGAGTATTTAGAGGATCAAATGGTGCGCGGATAGCTTCTTGACCAACTTGTAATGCGGCTACACCAGAGCCAACCCTTAAACCAGAGCGAAGAATGCCAACACTAGGGCCACCAAAGGGTAGTGCAACAAGGTTGACAGGATCAGCCAGCCCAACAAACAAATGAGTAAAAAAACTTGTGTTAGAAAGTACACGCCTACGCGCAAGATTATCATCAATACCCCTTTTTAATTCTTGCATGTGTTCTGCGTTTTGCGCCAGCACTAAATCATTAGCGTATTCTTCATATCCCTTCATATCAGTTAAAGGATTGTAATCTTTATCTACAATGTCTCCATGGTTAATTTTAGATTTTATGTGATCTATAATTGGAGCGTAGGTGTAGCCAATAGAAGCGGCAAAAGATTCTCCTATTGATGGGTCTGTATCTTCTGCCTTGGCTTCTCCGTAATATCTAATGTTATGCGTCCATGGATCAACAGTCATTGACGCAGCTTCCATATAGATTTGATCTGGTGTTCTTTTTAATGGGCCATCTGGCCTAACTTCTGCAACTGTTGACAGTTCAGCTTTAGTCGGCTCTGGTGTTACCGCGCTAATAACTGGCTCACGCTCATCCATATCATCTTCTTCAGAAACAACTGAAGTGGGAGCATCAAAGTCTACTTCAGTTGTATCTATTGTAGCAGCATTTAATCGCGCAACCCTTTCATCTCTTGATGTTTGAGATGGCGGTTTTACGCTTAATGGTTGTGGCTGAGACTGTGGCGCATCAGGCATATTATATTTATCAATCTTATCCTGCGCTACATCTACAAGCTGTTGATTAGACAACTCATTTAAGCTTGGGTCAGCAGGAGCATCAGGCATATCAAACTTATCAATTTTTTCTTGAGCTACATCTACAAGCTCTTGATTAGATAAATCAGTTAATGGTGATTCTTCTGGTTTTGTTATGCCAACAATATCAAGGGCTTGGGAAAGTCTTGTTGATTGCGGCATATCAACAGCAGAAAGCTTAAAAGCTGTTTCTAATAACTCTGGCTTTAGATAATAGTTTGCTGTTTCTGGAGTGTTTTCAAACCTAATTACAGACCTAACAAGTTTAGGCAAATCATCAAGAGTAATTTTATCTTTGCCAACTTCACCTTTAATAAAATCAATATATTTATTTGTAGGGTTGTTGTCTGATGGAGGTGCATACTTCATAAACATTTGAGTAATGTCGCCATCAAATTCATTTATCTTTGATCTTAAATCAATATATAATGCTCTTAGACCCATCTCAGGAGAATCAAATATTACATACGGCTCACCATTAGCGTCATAGTAAAACTCACCTGTTTCACCAGCATAGCCCTGACCAGCACGAATGTTACCAGCATTGTTATATATGTTTGTCATTATCTATTTGTCATTTGTTTAAGTTTTTCTTCTTGTTTGGCAATATTCTTTTTTGCTTTATCTGTAAATTTATTTTTCATATTGCCGCTTGCTGATGTATATCCTGATGCTCTTTGCGTTGCTAGCTGTTGAATTAGTTTAGAATCAACAGGAGGTGGAGGAGGTGTATCTACAGCAGCTTTTAATTGTTTGACATCAACTATAACTTGATGCCTTGGATTTGGTTGTCTCGGATCTGTTGATCTTTTAGCGGCTATAAATGGAGCCATAGTGCCATCAATTCTACGCTCAATAACCATGTATCTCATTTCATCTGTAGGCGTTCCAGCACCCTTTAGTGGCATTAATACCAATCTGTTTTGTGGAGGCAAATCAACAAAACCTTCACCCTCTACAATCATTGAGTCGTATTTTGTTAAATAAAATTTTTTATCAGGTGTTAGATATTCTTCAGAAACCAAACGATTTAGAAACTTAACAACCTGATGCCTATCATCTTTGTTAGGGAATATAGCAGACAATGCTTGGCGTGATCTGTTTACATTTCCAAAATCAAAATCCTGTACAACTCCCTCTGTCTTTGGATAAAGATTTTTGAAGAATGCTTGTGTTGTTTCTTCAATTTGTTTTTTACTAGCATTGCCAGCTACTAAGTATTCAATATATGGAAGCAAGTCTTTGGCAATATTAGGATTAACGGTATTGCTAGCAAAAGCATAATTGTCTGTTGTTGCTTCTGCAAGAAACTGATTAAGACCATCTGGAAACATTGCTGCTATCTTTGCGCCTTGAGTTGCTTTGTCACTATGCTGTGCGCGTATATCATCCATGATAGTAGGCAAATCATCATAGCCTCTAAACTTAGCAACACTTAATACAGCTTCAAAAAAGCCGTTTTCTTCCGAGCTTAGTTTAGACTTATGCCACATATTTGTAGCAGCCTTGCTTCCGTCAGTAGACAGCACACGACTAAACTGATCGTAATGTACCATTAATATTTGTTGAACTTCTGCTGGAAGATTATTTGAACCAGAATACATAACCTTCATATAATTCTGCAAAGAATCAGGAAGAACATTTGTCCTTCTTACTATTTGTCCCCATTGATCTCTAGTGCTTACAGATTCTTGAGTTAAGAAAAACCGATCATTACCTTGCCCTATAGTATTAATTATAGCTTCATCAACAACTTCTGTATGCTTGTTATCTGTGCTTAATCCTCGACCATTTGCAACTTCATTTCCTGCTTTTATTGTTGCATTTGTTTTAGCATTTGCGGTTTCTATCTGTCCTTTCTTTACAGCGTGTCTGTTTATGTGCCGATACAATTTATCCGAATCAACAGCAACATCCATTGTCTCAATAATTTTATCTGCTACTGACTTTAATTCATTAGGAACGCTACCAAACTGACCACTGCTATCTATATACTCAGCAAATTCTGAAGTTTGTTTAGAGTTTAATCCAGAGGCAACAAATGTACTTAAACCTTTAAGAAGTTCTGATCGTGACCTTGCTACAGAATTAAGTGCCGTTACCCTGTTAATTGCAGCGTCACCTTTAGCTGGATCAGCTAAAGCTATAGTAGCTTTTGCATGATCTTCAAAAACATTAATTGCACCATCAATATTTCCATTTGTTAATTGTGTAATAATTTCTCTATCAACAGCTTCTCTTCTTGGAACCAGCCCAGCTTCAGCTTCAGCTTTGACAACTAAATTATCTTTCTTTGCTTCTCTTTCTTCTTCTGTTCTAATAGCATCTTTTGCATTTTCTTCATTAACCAATCTTGATTGCAAAGAAGCTAATTCAGTATCTGCAAAGTCTTTGATTTCATAGAATATATTTCGTGCTTCGTAGTAATCACCATCTGCGTCTTTTACAAATTTAAGAGTGTCAGCAGTAAGGATTTCTTGTGCAATGCTTTGTAAAGGCACAGGCAATTTATCCAAGCCAACACCATTTGCTTCAAGCACTGTTCTAAAATCATTTATGTTAGAGGCTTTTAGTTCTTCGCTGCCTTGTACTAAAGCTGCTACCCTTGATATAACCCCGCTTGTTCTAGCCTTAAATATTTCTGTTCTGTAGGAATTAGACATTGCTCTAGTCATCCCAGTTGGATCAGAAATTGCTAAATCTTTTATTCTTTGTAATAGTCTAAGTTCACCTGCTTTAGCATCAGTAACAGCTTTAGGATCATCTGATGCCCATAGTGTAGCTATGTCGGATACGCTTTCAGTAAAGTGAATATCAAAGTCTTGTAAAATATTTGCTCTTACAGTTTTTGCCTGTTGCTCCATAAAATTAATTTTATTAGAAGCAAGCAAAGAAGCCCCAACAGCAGAAACAACCTGCTTAAAACTAGGGTCAACATGTTCTATAGATGAATCAATAAATTGAGCAAATGAATCAGAAAATAATGTTACTCCATTCGGATCATCTTTGTGTGTTATATAAAGTTCTTTAGCCTTGAGCTTAAAATCTGTTTCTATTTGACTAACATATCTTGCTTCAATTGCTCTTTTGTAAGCCTTTTGAGCGACAGTCCCAAACGATGCTGGGGCTGCTAGGTTAGTCATCATTTCTATTTCATTTGTTTCAGGGTTAATAGAACGTAAGGAACCTATTTCTTTAGACCGCGCTAAATCTTCACCAGCCTCAATAGCGTTAGCTTTTGCATTAGCAAAAGAGTTTTGAATCATCTGGTCTGCAATCTTATTGACGCTGCGGAACACAGCACCAGAACCAGTGTTTGCTCTAACCACACCAATAGGAGAAGCGAAGGTTGTTCTTTGTTGTTTAATTACAGCCAACTTAATCTCCTATGTTTTAGTTTGTTGGTTCTGATAAAAGCCACTAGCAATAGCACTACCAGCACCAAGATACCCAGCCAGCATTGCGTTTCTACCTCTGGCCCTAGCCATGTCAGCTTCTTGTAGCTGCTGTGATGCTTTCATAAATCCAGTAGATGATATTTGAGCAGCGTCTTTAGTAGCTATTTCTTCTTGCGCTAACATAAAATTTTTCAAAGACCTATCAGATGGATCACGATTAAGGAAAGCAAAGAAAGCTAGGTTGTGGCTTTGTGCTTGTTGGAAATCACGCAACCTTGCATTAGACTTTTGAAATGCCTCAATTTTAGTTTGCCTAGCGTTAAGCTGCATTTGGTATCTATCGAATGCAGCCTCGTTAGCTTTGGCTTGCCCTTCTGCTATAGAAGAAGCTACTGATAAAAATGTGCCTATTGCTTGAAACATTAAAACGCTACCTCTGCTACTAAACCATTAATCTGTAATGATAATGGAGATATTTGTGTAATTTTAACCGTTGGGTCAGTGCTGTACCCAAGCAATCTAAACTCTTCTTTACCAGTAACAGCTACTCTATCTTGGCTAAAATTACTATTTACCTGTCTAATAACAAGCGCAGTTCCATTGACAGATACGGAAAGGGTAGAGTTTAAGTCTAATATTACCCTGTTAATCGCTCTAGGTTGCCCTGTGAGTGGCCCTCCGACCACTTGGGCATCAACAGGTAGTGTTTCAGCCTCTACGTTGAATGAGTAGCCAATCTCGGCGGATGTTATTTCTTCGACTGCTGAGACATCTACATTGCCACCAGCCACTGTAAACGAACCAAGATAGTCTGTGCCGCTAACTACATCTACTACAGCACCATTTGCAAAGTGACTAGATACAGCAAATACACCAGCAGTTCCTGCAAACTTATCTGAAAAATCTAAATTGTATTCGCTATCCATTTCAGAAAGAATAAACTTTTGAGAGCCACCACCCTTGTCATGCTGCACTACAAAAAACACACGATCATCAATTACACACACAGAATGAAACTTACCCTGTGTTGTAAATTCTGACCATCCAGCACGTTCCTCTGATCTGTTAGAAGTAAAAATAGCTATCTTACCATTCCTATTTATAAGGAACGCATAAGATTCTGGTCTGTTTATTGCGCCAGTAAGAACGCCCATTTGTACTGGATCAGTAATTAAATGAGGCGAAAGTGTACTTATCCCTGTAGAAACATAAGCACCCTCAGAGTCCGAAAAGATGTATTCTCTAACAACAGACCCTGTTTTCTGAACAAACAAAGTTGCACCATCAAAAGGTTGAGGTCTTACAGAACTAGCCCCATAGGGAGTTTGTCTTTTGATTTGTGCATTAGTAGGCGTAATTGGTTTGTCTGTAAACGCAGGAATATAAAATTCGTTAGTGCTACTAAACAATTGCAGATCACGATTTGATACTATGTGGCGTATAGTGTTTATTTCACCAATACTTGCCGTTAAATCGAGAGCGTCATTGTCGTCACCATCACCTACATCAAAATTAAAATATGATGCAGACTGACTAGCCCATATTCCATCTGGCTGAGATATTGTTCCAGCAAACCACAGTCTGTTTTCATGGAACGCTACAGCAGCAGGGAATCCCCTTAAAGCACTGTAAGACTGTTCTTCCCATTCAGTTGTCGGCGCATGAGTTGTAACTTTAATACTACCGCCACCTACAGAAGTGTTGGCTGCGTTTTGACCGCATGTAACTACAAAAACATTTTCATCAATTACTTCTTGTATTGTTCTTGTGCCATTTATATTAGCAGCACTTATACCGCCAACAGCACCAGCATTACTTAATGTTATAGAATCATTTACCTTCAATCCGTGAAGAGCAAACGTAACCTCAACATCAGCAACACCTTCAGTAGTTTCTATAGCATCAGCAGCTAATCTTACAGTTAGATTACCTATAACATTTCCTGTGGCTGATGTGCTGGATGCTACAGCAGTAATTACTATTTCATTGCCTTGATAGCGAAGCCTTGTATTAACATGCCCTGATTCAAAATATGCTGCGCTAGTTGTCAGTGTTATTCCATTACCGCTTGTAGCAGATGGGTCTAGTGTTACATCTTTAGCGTGAAAAGAATAATATGGTTGGTTAATACCAAACTGATCTATCCTTGAATCAAAGTTATAAGTAGTAACTTGGAATGTTGTTAAACTTGTTCTCTCTAATTGCCTCACCATAAAAGTCTGATGAGCAATAAACATGATGTCACCAGATTGAGCAAAGGTAAGCTCTTCTAATATATCATCTCCAAAAGGAAGAGCAGCAGAGCTAGTATCAGCAGTGATTGTTTGTATAAGCGATACTGCACCAGTTGTAGGACTAATCTGGAATATTCTAATTTTAGCATCCTCAAGTGATACTATATATCGCTCATCATCAGAAAATATAAATGGGACTAACCTGTGTTGACGCTTAGTGTTGCCAGTAAAATCAGCTACAGTTAATCTAGTTGTATCGGAAGATGTAACAGTAAGATTATCAGTAGAGTTGTAGCTGTCTCTTTTAACAGTAACAACAGCGGCAGCAGGATTGGTTACAGTAAATCCTGATACAGCGTTTAATGCGGCAAATATATTATCTGCTGTTGTGTTATTGTCTACATTAGCTCTTACAAAATGTTTATTACCAACACTGGCACTTGGCAATGAACTACCAGCAGTTTCAAACTCAAGAGTTATTTCAGTATCGCCTGTATTCAAAACAATAGTAGAGCCAACAGCAATATTAGCATAATCACTAACTGTAATTGTGCATGTCACAGGGTCTACAGTTGTATCAAACTCATATATACGCTCAGTACCAAATCGCCTAAGTAAGCCACCCTCATTACGCAAGAAAAAGTTTTCTACTTTTTTTGCAGCAGCAGTGTATATTTTTGTATCAGTTCTTGATGTTAAGGATGGGCTTACTTCACCAAACTGAAAGTTTGCTAACGGAACACGGATTCTAGGCATTAACTAAGCCTTTCAGTACGAAACCTCGATGTCACAAGCTTTCTTGCGGTTTGTTGCTGAGAATCTAAACTACGAGCTTTTGCCATTGCACTGGCTGCTTGTTGCTGCATTAGATTAGCAAGCGTTGCATCTCTAGCAATGGATGTTGCAAATACTACAGCTAATGAATATTCAACGGCTAAAGTAAAATAAGAGGGCCAAGTATCTTCAGTTGCTCTAAAAGAGTAGTCTGCAATGATAACATCATTTGCTGATGTATCTGCAAATACCTTTGAGCCATATATTTGATATTCTATTTGTAATGTGCCTGATGTAATAGCGTGAACCATTAAGCAATCATCAGGAAGCTGGTAAGCATTAGTATATCTACCAGTTGGTTTTGCGGTTAAAAGATTTAATACTGATTGATTGGTAGCAAACCGCCAACGAGAATTAACTAAAGCAGCCCTTGCTACATCTTCATACATATTAACAGCCACTAATGCTTCAGTGCTTGTCTCTCCAAAAGAAGTAATCGGGTTCGCGCCAATAAGAATCAAAGCACGACTTGATATATCAATTGCTGAATCTGCGGTGGTGCTAACTGTCATGTGCGGTTAGGGGAGGTAAGTTAATGCCTTGACCTCCCCTACTCCTTTAGTCTGAATCTGTTTCAGCTATAGCTGTACCATCAGATACGTCTACAACAGAACCAGTATTGGAAAGCACACTAACAAAACTTGTTGTCGGTGTGTTTGTGTCAGCTACCATAATAACATCACGAACTGCAAGCATGTTCGCTGCGTCATTAAAATAACCAGCAGTGTTTACAGTAGCAATAGCATCGGTAGTGGAGTACCACCACAAGTTGCCATTTGATGCCCCTGCAAGACGAGTAAGACCAGATGCTGCGTATGCCATTTCTAATCCCCTTTCTAGTTATTATCTAGCAGTTCGTAAACGCCGTTGTCATCAATGACAGCAGCACCCATTGACATCATTGATGTTGCTAGGTGTGCTACCTTCTCAGGAACGTAGTTTAACTCAGTTGTTACATCGGAGGTAATGCCAAGACCTATAGCGGATGTATGGTAACACATATTCTTGCCACCAGTTACAGCCGATGTAGAGAAAATCTTGAAGCCAAGAAATTCTTTCATGGTCATTCCACCTGCGAATGGTAAGTTTTGCTCACCAACAAAGTCTGAAGAAGCAAACTCATTGATTGCAAATAGGTCAGCATATCCTGCTGGGTGCATTGCAATGTAGCGTCCACCGTCTTCTGGAATGTTAGCAGAACCAAAAGTCTCAAAGACAGTCAGAAGATTTGCCTTAGTTACGGCTGCACCAGTTGCGCTAATCTGTGTTGAATTAGCACCAGCGTCCATTGCTGTAATAAGGATTTCATCAGTCTTACGACCTAGAGCAGCAGCAGCAGACTTAGCTACAGCTTGACGCTCATCAATGTTTGTCTTCAATTCGTCGAGCTTGTCAATATACTCGGCAGCATAGAAGTCAGCCATTGTTGCTTCTACAGTTGTATGCGCCAACTCCATTGGAGTTACCATACCGTTGCGTGATTTAGTTGAAGCAGAGCCAGCACCGATTTTTTGGAATCGTACTACTGATCCAGCCACATTGCTTACTGTGCGTACAGTGTTCCGCAATTTAGAACCCATGCGCTGATAGGCAATGTGAACCTCTGATTCAAACTGTTTAATAAAGGCGGTATCAATTGTATTCGCCATTTTACAGTCCTTCTCTTTAAGGTTGTTAAGTTACATTTTTTGCGGTTATCTGCGTGACAGCATCATAGCAATTGTCCTTATAGGGTCGCTCAGTGTATTACAGGCCGTTTATCAAGATAATAGACATTATTTTTTTCATTAACGCAACGCACAAAACGCATCATCTGATGACCACAGATTTCATAAATCTCTTCATCAAAGGTAAACCCACACCAAGAAAGCCACATTATTGTTTCGTGATGGTCTACAGGAACATAGTTTTCTAAAGAATCATATCCCTCTTGCAGTAGCTCAATTACGCCTCGACACCCTCTTAGAAAGGGTCGAAAGTTATTATTGATACCGCCAGTACCAAGCATCCATATACGTCCAAAGCGATCTTCTATTGGAACATTCCCTGTCATGGCAATAGGATCATTGTCTAATCTTAGTGTAAAAGTTTTTGACCCACTAATAACTAAAGGCTCAGTAAGAGCCTCTAGTGGTGTTACGCCCCATATTAAACACTCTCTTCGGTCATTGAACCTCAGATAGTCACATATAGCTTCAGCATGTTCTGGTCGGCTTTTAACTAGCGAAAGCCTACCAATTCTCATAATCTCCTTATCCATTAGGATAAAGAGTTTTCCACCCATCCTCTACTTCTTTAACAAAAGCAGGATCACGCCTTGATGGATCATGCCATCTAGGATCAAGCATTTTAGATTCAAGAGATTCTTTAGTTACCTTGCTAACAGGTTGGGATGTTGTTGCTGGGCCTGATTGCTTTGTCATTTCCATAATGCGTTCCATGGCTTTAAGACCTTCTGCCGTTTCACACATTCTTTCTATAGCTGGCAATTCAGTTTCAGCAAACGTATTAGCAGCAAACAACTCTACAGCATCTGTTCTTGCTTTAGCATTGTCTCCAAGTTTTGCTAGCTCTGCATCATAGTCTGGCCCATCAGCACCAGTATAATCAGCATACTTTTGGATGCCACCTTCAAACTCTTCTTGACTAAATCCATTTTCCCATGCGTGGTTAGCCCACCATTGTAACAAAGGATTTTCTGCTGCTAGAGATTCATCTATGCTATCGGGCAAAACATAATCACCTGCTGTAGCAGGTCTATTAGCAAAAGCTTCTGTTTCAAGCTCTTCCATTAAAGAGCTTTTTATGTCTTCTTCTTTTTTCCCAACATGAGATTCAAGCTCTGAATAAGATTCAACCATAGCTTCTGGTGTTGTAAACTTTTCGGGCAGCCAATCAGGACGCTCACTAGGAGCAGCGTCTGCAAGTAATGGATCACCACCTTCAGTAACTACTTGTGTTTCTGCTGGTGCTTCAGCTTGTTGTTCTTCACTCATTGTTCTTTACCTTATGTGCATGTTTAATACGAGTTTCTATTAGGCCAACTAAATACCTTTGGCCTTCTACATGTCTTAGCTCACCATCACTTACTGCGGGGCCATTGACTAACTCTATTGTTATGGAACGCAGATATTTAAGAAACTCTTGACCAAGTTCAGTTCCAAATAATGCTGCTGTGTTTAAGCTAATTTTTGCGTCTTCACTCTGATTACGATGAAATCCGTCAACGCCTATATAGGCATTATTGTTTTTCGCCAATCATTACTCCTGTGGTGGGGCTTGCCCCATCATTTGCTGCTGTTGTTGCTGCTGTGCCATCTGCTGTGCCATGGCTACAAGCTGCTTTCTCTCCTCCAAATCTCGCACCAAGTTATCAGGAACGCCAAACTTGTTAGCAAGATATGCCGCAGTTTCTTCAGAGTTAATAAGTATGTTAGTTAGTTCAGGCCCAAATCGTCCTTGCACAAGCTCTAAGAAACGTGCGACGGAGGAAATATCTTGGTTTGCTTGAGCCTGTGCAAGCGGTGACACAGATCGAACTTTTACTTCTCTGCCATTAATTGTTGGTAATGTTATACGTCCTTGTTTTTTAAGGATATAAACTACACGTTGTAATACAGGTTGTACCAGTTCAGCTTGTAATCGTCCAAAAGCAGAACCAATACGGCGTGACAAATCTGCCATACGCTCTGTAACTTCTGTTGCACTAGCAGGGGTTCGGTCAGGATTACCAAGCATGTCATTGTATAAAGCTCGTTTAATATTTAATCGCATGTCAGATAAAACAAGATTAGCAACATCAAAAGAACCAGCAGCTTTAATAGGCTGTAAACCCAACGAGTTGGGGGCTTTGGGTATGACGGTTCCGGGGACAAGATTGATAGTATCTGGGTTAATAACACCATCATCGTCCATTTGATAAATGCCTGAGATTGCCATTTGTGCATTTTCAAGTATCAACTCAATTGTCAGGTTGGTGGTTTTGATTGCACTAAGCGCATTGATAAGAGGGCCACGCCCATAAACCTCACCACTGCATTTAGACCAGCGAAAACATATAAATGGATTTGACCCCACTCCTTTGTAAGTGTCTGATTTTATTATATCTTTTGTAGACATCTCGATTGCGTGAAACAAGAAAGCGTCTTCATTTTTTACAGTATAGTCTTTGCAGACCACTTCAAGTATTTTTGTTTTTTCATCAGGAGTGTTTTGAATTTTTTTGTTAATTTTTTCGCCTAATGTAGCGTTAGGATACATGTGCGGTATATCAGAAAACCTAACCTGACGTTCACGATATACATGATCTATCGTATCATCTGGCCCTGTATCAAGTACAACATGGGGTAAGGGGATAGCAGAAAACATTATAGGATGTACTGAATCGCCCTCAGATACAGCAAGAACTCCTGTTCCTACCGCCAAGTCCATAAACGATTCATGGACTTCCTGACCGAAGTTAGAGTTTTGGATAACTTCAAATACATACTCTGTGACTTCATCAAGCTCATTATTGATTTCATCTTTTTGTTCTTTTGGGACTTCAGAACCCGCAGTAAAATCTGCCCATCTAGCAAAGTTAGGAACCAAACCCTGCTGCAAGCGCGAGGCAAATTCTTGAACGCCAACCACTGCCGTTTCATCAAAGATTTTATCGTCCCTACGCTGACCGATACTTTCCGCATAAAAAGATTCTCTCTGAGGTAGTGAGTATTCGTAACACTCTTCAAACAAAGGAACAAAGTTTTCACGCAGATTTTTTGCTGCTTCATACTTCTTTAAGTACAAAGCAGCAATTTTATCGTCAGCGAAAACGCCAGAATGATTTTCTTCAGCTAAGATCATTATGAAAGATACTTATTGTAAAAACCCATTCCACCGCCAGAGCTTTTAATAAGGGAGCGTCTGCCTGTGCCACCCTTGCGTCTAGCTACTGTTTCTTCCAAAGCTTCTTGCTTAATTTCTTTTTTCTCAGCAATAGCTTCTTCCTTTTTCTGTTCCTGTTCAGCCTCGGCAGACTTATCAGGTGGCGGCGGCTTACTTCCTCCTCCTCCAAAACACATAGCGAATCTCCTTATATTAGATTAATATCTATACGCACAAAACAAACAAGAACGCAACGCACATTTTACATCCTTGCCCATAAACCCTGTCGTTGTCTACCCTTTGGTTTTTTTCTAAATATATCAAAGTCAGCCCTTGCATTAAAAGCAACAGCCTGTTTCTGTCCCGATATAAGCTGTCTACCTTCGCCAGCCCCTAACATTAGATACTGAAGAGCATCATGTATATGCGAGTACATGTTTTTATCAGGTTTGTCATCATATCTTTCGCCAGAAACCTGTATGCGCTTGTAAGAATAACCGCCCTCAAACCCTTTAATAAGTGTAGGGCAACGCCTATCAATCATAAATGCTGGCTTTCCGTCTGCCATTTTATTTAGATAAGACGATACAGCTTCTAATCTTAGATCAACAGAGTTGCTTGGCGCAGGGGTTGCTCTTAAACCCGCCCCTCTAAGTATGCGGAATGGTGTATCTTCATCAGTTTGTGCGCGGAAATCACCAGCAGGATCGCCATAAATATGAACATCTAGGTGAGCAAACCGAGTTGCTATTTCTTGGCGCAACAGTTCTGCAAACCTAACAATGCCCATATCAATAGCTACAATCTCAGATTGTATAAGCCAGCGTCCACGAACCTTTTGACCAAACACAGCAGCAGGGGTAAGCCCAAAATCAACACCAATATACAAAGGTATACCATCTGCAATTGGTACAGGCTCTTTAGCTATGTGCATATCAGGGGCAAACATTCCGTATACAGGCTTCCCTTCTTGGATTGCACCTAATCTATTCATAACATAGACATCAATCCAGCTTTTTGTTTTACCTCTTACTAAATTTGTATAGTAAGTATTGAGCATGTTCTTATGGTTCTCAGCATTTTTATTTGGCTCATAATCAAGAACATTACCTTGGTCATCTTTGATTTCGTTCATTCCAGAAGGTTGCTTATAAAAATTCCAGTTGTCAGGCTTGACTAACATTCTAGCTTGTTCAATAGGAATATGGTCAGGAACAGGAACCTCGCCTGACATAATAGGCCACCAGTGGTCTTCTTCTGGCGCATTGGTGTCTGCTATAACGCCAGACCAGCTAGGCCCACCATCACGCATTGAGGGGAATCGACCAACACGCATAGTGCAAGCATCAATAATTGACTTAGGTATTTCCCTAGCTTCGTTAATCCAGATGCCAGTAAGTTCAAGAGACAAAAGTTTCTTTACATCTTCTGGCCTGTCAAGAGCTAGGAAGATAACCTCAAGCTCTAAATCTGCTTTCTTAATATGATGTGTATAAGGAACCGACCAATGAAACCTGCCCCAATCATCTTCGGGAAACCAATCTAGCCAAGTCTTTATTGTAGTGGTTCTAAGCTGCGGGTTGGTATTACGAATGATTGCCCATCTGCTACGCCTGATCCCATCGCTGTTTGGCTCTTGCTGTAAGGCTCTACGAAAGACCTCAACGCAACAAGCAACAGATTTTCCAGAACCAACAGGGCCACGGATACCACGAAAGAAGTTATTATCTTTCATAAATGATTTTAAGATTTCGCCATCAGGCTTGTACTTAAAGTTGGTCAACCTTATGATCCTTGCCAAACTTAATCATTCGCTCAACAACCTCTGGGCCTATGGCGGCAATAACCTTGTCGGCCTCTTGGTCAGTGCAAAATTCTTCTGGGTGATGGCAAAGGTGAACCTTCTTTACAACAACGCGCAATACATCACGCTCTTCCTTTTTAAGGGTATGCATGAAACTCATGTTCGGTAAGCCTTTACTTTATCTCGTACCTTTTTAGGCTGGCTGACAAACTGCTTACCAGCCTTACGTCCTTTTCTTTTAGCAGCACTGGTTGCTGCGTATTCTTTCGATGATAACGCTTTGATAGCCCTCGCAGGTAAATACCTTTCGCCTGTAGCTTTTGGCCCTTGAGTAGATGGCTTTCCACTCTTGGTTCTCCATTTTTGCTTACCCCAATTCAGTAAAGATTTTTGCGGAGCTTTCAAGAGGTGTATCCCCCACCTTTAGCCTTGTACTGCTTTGCAAGCATTTGAGCCTTTCGTGCTGACCACTGACCAGCACCACCACCTTTTGACCCAGCCTTTATGCGATTAAATAAAGCTCTACGCATTTTAGGCTTAGTGTAATTACCAGCTTCATTAACTGCCACTCTTCTTTTTCCTCACTGCTTTTTTCTTTGGAGC
>Ga0209232_1000265_pt1 | contig 33605 bp, 44 predicted proteins | sample ETNvirenome_2_60_FD_184066 | JGI IMG/M metagenome (GOLD analysis project Ga0209232, IMG submission 184066) | Marine viral communities from the Pacific Ocean - ETNP_2_60 (SPAdes) (version 2) | ecosystem: Environmental > Aquatic > Marine > Oceanic | place: Pacific Ocean | collected 2013-06-22
ACTAGGGTCAAGTTCTCTACCACTTTTTGGCCCCGGAATTGTAATTTCTTTTGCTTTTGGCCCCGATGACACTCCTGCAACTGGCTCAGTTCTTCTTTCTCGTCTAAATACTTTATCTGCAAGTCTTTTAGCGAAATTGAAAACTTTACCTGCTGGTCCGGGCACTTTTGCATTTTTAATAAAATCAACAACTTTTTGGTCTGCTCGTCTATTTACAAGTTGGTCATAAGCTATAACACCAGCAAGACCTAACTCATTAAAATTTTCTGTTACAAAATTAATTAAGTTATCAAGAGCACCTTGTTCTTCATCTGTTGTTTCTGTTGCAGCAGGGACAGTAGTGCCTGTTCTAAAACCAAGTATTCCACCCTGTGACATTTTCTGTAGGGCAGGACGAGGTATAGGCATAAGTCCACCTGCACTAGCAACTAAAATTTCACTTTGAGGACCACTAGGAATAGTAGGAGTGCCCACTTCTCGTAAATTTTTACGACGATCTTTTTCACGTTCTGTCATTACTTTGTCCATTGCAGCGGCTTTTTCTCTGGACACTAAAGCAACAGCTTGGTCAAGATTTTGTTCAATTATATTTTTATCAGCTAACTTTTGAGCAGAATCTATTTGTCTTGCACCTGCTTCTGCTGAAGATACAACATCTTGTAAAGCAGCAGCGTCTACTATGGCTCTAGTTACACCTTGCCTAGCTGCTAAAGCATCAGGATTACCGCCATATATAGCTTTACGAGCGTCTATTTGATTTTGAAGAGTACCTATGCCAACTGTTGCTGGTTCAGGAGCTACGTTTTGTTCTGGGATCATATGTAATTCCCTTGATTTTGGTTGTCAATCTGTTGAGTTGTCATACTCAAATCAGTCACTGGTACAGAACTTGGATCTGGATTATCAGGTATATTATTTGCAGGTTTTCCAGAAAGGTTTAACCCAAATAAATCACCTAAACCGCCAACATTACCAACTAATTCATCTATTGTTTTAGTGCCCGTTAAAATTTGAGATAACGTGCTAGGTTGTGAATATTGCACTGACTGCGCTTCTAAAGGTAAACCTTGTAATAAAGACTGCATGTACTGAACTTGCTTGTACGGGAAGTCTCTTTCTTCTTCAAACTGCGCCATGTCTGCGGATAGACCTTGTTGTTCTATCGCTCTTTGTTTAGCACCTGCTGATCCAAATCCACCAAGAACTTCAAACCCGTACTGGTTAGCCATTTGTTGAGCAGCTTTTTCGCGTTCTTGTTCTACATTAAATTGTTGCTGTGCTCTATTAAATGCATCTCTGTAGCCTTCTCCAGTTATTCTAGCAATACGATCTGCTAAACCACGTCTACCTTCTGCCTCCATGACTGCTTGACGTGAACCACCAAACGCACCTGCTCTGGTCAATCTACCTGCGTCTGCTACACGTTGTATTTCTGCTTGTCGCCTAGCTTCATCTATCTGCGGTTGTAAAGCAGTCATTAGATATGGATTCATGTATTGGGTAGCTTGTTCTGTGCCGAAAGTGGTTGGGGTAAAAGCACCCATAGTTGGTGTTTGTAGTGCACCAATACCTTCAAATGCTTTTTGTTGTAAAGGCGTAGTACCTGCTGTAAGCGGTCCTTGAAACTCTTGGTAAGGTTGACTAGCTAGAGCTTGTCCTCGTCCTAGCATCTCTGTTACATATGGTCCTACATAACTAGATAACGAAGACTCTTTACCTGCAACTTGATTTACACCACTATCAGTTGTTTTTGCAGCCGCAGAAGATAAAAGATTTGTACCTGTTATAGGATCTTTTGTTCCAGTGTTAAATTTAGCTATACCACCTTGCGCCATTTTAGGCATAAACTTATTAGCATCTATTTGAGTGCCTTGCGCTTTCTTACCTGTACGTGCCATACGTACATTGTCCATCATACCGTGCAGTTGTTTAGCACCTGCATCAGAGTTACCATTACCAAGATGACTTACAACGTCAGCAGGAATAACAAACTCACCGTCACTCAAACGTGCTTCTTGTCCCCCATCTATACGTGCAGGTACAACGTCTGCCATACCATCAGTAGAACCAGACAAATAACGTCCTTGACTTAAATTAGTTATGCCACCAGTAGCCATAGGTTTAACTAATTTATTACGTTCTTCTAAAAGTTTTCTTTGTTGTGCAGCTTGCGCTTGCGCTTGAGTCATAGATGGAGCAGAAGTATTAGGATTTTCTGCAAACTGTAAGTCAGTAAAATAACGTTGATTTCTACCACCAGTACGTCTTTCCGGATCAGTGTCTACACGTTCTCTAACCGCTGTATAGTCAGGAATATCTCCCTGATACCCTACTTGGGGTATGTTAGCATCAAGAAGACCTGTTTTGTCAGCAAGGTATCCGGCCCCTAAACCCAGTGCTAAATTACCTAATTTATTACCCGTACCTGTAGTAAGAAAATTTCCTGCTTGTGTTGCAGCACTGCCTACAGAACTTGTAAAATCATCCCAAAGACTACTCATTAATCTTCTCCTATTAACCGTAACAGCGCATTGTTGCGTCTTATTAAACCACCTTTTGCAAATGGTCTTAACTGTGGTTTATTTTGTTGGTTCTGCGGTGCTATTGGCACCACGTTACTATCTCCGTATGGCGAAAACAACTGCGTTCTGTTTGTAGGTGCAAATACACTCTGTCCACTTATGTCATACAAATACGGTATATTAGCTACACCCATCTGTTGCGTTGTTGCTGTTTGTGGTTCTTCAAGCAACAAATCTCTTAAAAATTGATCTTCTCTTCTTTGTCTTGTTTGTTCAGCAGCAGTGCTTTGTATCTGGCTTTGTATCTGCTGTTGTGTTTGTATTGCCTGTTCTGTAGCTAACTCTTGGGCTGTTTCTATATCTTGTTGTGTCTGTGCAGCCTGTTCATATAAACCTGTGGGGGCAAAACGTCCCTGTAATGCAACATCTTGCCCTGCCATAGCCTGTTCTAACATGACCTGATCGTTTATGTCAACCACGCCATCTTGATTAACATCATACTGTAATTGTTGTTCAGTGAGAACTGCTAATTCTGTCGTTGCTTCTTGTTGAGCTATAACATCTGCAACAAAATCTATGTCATCTTGCGTTACTTGTTGGGCAGGTTTACCTACAAACTCTGATACTAACTGTATATCACTAGAAAGTTCTGTCTCTACTTCACCCAATCTACCAAGTAGAGTCTGTTCTGTTTCACCTATAGCTTCTAGTAATTGTGTTCTGGTTAATCCTAAGTCTGTAGCAACTTGATCTATGGCACCATCTAAGGCTTCGTCCCTTTGTTTACCTTCCTGTAGTCCTTTAGTTAAAGCATCTTCTATGTTATCTACAGCACCTTGTACATCGCTTACATCAGTCGCTAAACCACTTACATCTTCTGCTACACCACTTATATCACCTGTTATTTGTTTTACCGCACCGTCTACAATGCCCTGTACTTGTGCCTCTGTTAGGGTAGATAGGGTAGATGGATCAAGGTTACCTAATACTGCTTCTACAGCGTCTTTTACATCTTTAGTAGATATACCAGCAGGTAGACCGTCTAACACTCCCTGCACTATTTGGTTTATTTGTTCTGGTGTAAGACCTGTATCTGTTGTTGCTGGTGGTTGAGCACCTGTGTCTGGAGCTGGATCTGCACTTGTGTCTGGAGCTGGATCTGCAACTGTGTCTCTATCTAAATTTGTAAAGTTTCTAGCATTACCCGAAATTGGTACTGGTGCCCAATACTCTGTATTACCTAATCCAGCACTGTTAGCAATTATTTCGCTTTTGGCTCTATAATAAACACCATTTCGATTTACAATATCACCTTGTCTATACTCTTTTTCGGGATCGTAGTCTATAGTAACTATTCGTTGCCAATAATAATCATTACCTAATCCAGCAGTATCTTTGTTTACAGGTCTATCTGCCCTATAAAGAACTCCATTTACATCAGTAACAACATCCCCTTCAAGGTAGTCTTTTTCTTTACTAAACTGTGGAATACTTGTGGTAGCAGGAGTAGGTGTAGGTGTAACAGGTGTATCGTCTGTATCTTTACCCCCTGTATCGTCTTTACCACCTGTATCGTCTGGAGCTACGTAAGGATTACCATCTTTATCGTAGAATTCTTCACTTAATGTTTCACCATCTTCACCTGCAATACGATACCTACCTTGTTCATCTGGACCAACTAATTCACCAGCAGTATAGGTAGTGGTAGTAGTAGTAGTAGTAGTAGTAGTAGTAGTAGTAGTAGTATCTGGAGCTACATAAGGGTTACCATCTTTATCGTAGAATTCTTCACTTAGTGTCTCACCGTCCTCACCTGCAATACGATACCTACCTTGTTCATCTGGGCCAATTAATTCACCAGCAGTATAGGTAGTAGGCTCTGGTTCAGGCTCTGGTTCAGGCTCTTTATCTAAGCTATCTATAAAATTTTGAACTCTAGTTTGGTTATCTAAAGGTTCGGTATACTGACGTATAAGTTCTGCTCTTTGTTCGGCAGTCAGTGTTACGTTTAACTCACCTATAATTAAATCAAGTTCTTCTTTAGTTAACTGACGAGGATCTACATATTCATATATCCCCTGACCGATGGTGCTATCACCAAAATTATTACCTATAAACTGATCTACTTCTGCTTCTGTAGGTACATAATCTTCATCTGCAAATACCTCTTTTGCTTCAAAAGGACTAATATAATTTTCGTCATCAATTTCGTTTAATATACTTGTATATACACGAGGAGAACTATCAGTGGTTATTCCTACGTTATCTAATACTTGAATTACTTCAGTTTCAGTAAATACAGGAGTGCCGTCAGAATTAAGTGTTAGTGCATTGTTAACTTGAGGATTAAATAAAACTACTGCATTAGTAGCAATACTGTTTTCAGAATTTGCTCTAGCAGGTATATATTCTCCTTCTAATACTTCACCACTAGGCGTAGTAACAGAATTTTTATAAGCTCCTTGAATATAATTTTCTCTTAATATATAAGGTATCTCAATTCCTGCTTCTGCTAAATTTAACGATGTATCTACCGCCCACATAGATGATGTCATAAGAGAAGAAGACTCAAGACCTAAAACTGCTCCAAGCGTTGCAGAAGCGAAAGCATCTTTAGGTCTATCTATACCTGTAACATTATCTGGGTCTAAATTAAGAAGCTGCTTATTTAGATTATCTGTTTGTGCTCCTTCTTCTACACCTTCTCCAAAGGCTTCTTTTAACCATGAATTAGCTAATTCTCTTACATTGGTAGTAAAATCTTTCCCTGTGCGTTCTGCATAACTTTTTATTTGTTTCCAAACTGTGCCATCAGCTACTTTAGATATTTCTTTAATGGCTTTTTTACCAAATATTTTTTCAAGCGTTAGTTTGTCTGCTGCTGAACTAAATCCCATTGCACCCATCATTGTTTGTATAGATGCGCTAAACATTCCTTGTTCTTGACCAACTTCAATAGCTCGTCCTCTTATAAACTCCATGTTTTCTGGAGTCTCTACTAAACTTTTAAGATATTCTTGAGCTTTTTCGTTGTACTGTTCTTCAGGTAAAATGCCATCACTAACTTGTTGGTTTAGTTGTTTTGTATAATTTTTAAACACATCTGAATTTTTATACTTGTCATAAAGCACTTCATACTGAGTTGCCATTGCAGCATTAAAACCTTCACTTACACCCAACCCATAGCCTTCTGCAAAATCATAAGCAAAACCAGCGGTAAGGCCAGCTTTAACAGCCATGTCTTTTATTCTGTCTTGAGATAATTTAATGTATTTGTCAGGAACGGCTTTATTTAATCCTTTTAAATACTTTTTAGCCCCCATAGTAGCAATCATTTGAGTAAGTATACTTGGGACTTCTTCAAATACTTCACTAATTCCTTCTATAGCAACAGCTATTGGTGCTTCTATCATAGCTCCTGTCATAGATCTAATACCGTTAACAGCACCATTAAATCCTGTTATAGCACTTATTCTATCTTTGGCTATTTCTTCTATCTTATTAGCATCCCAACGAGTAGTTGCTTCTTCTCCTGTATAAAGTTTTCCATCAGAACCTACATAACCTTCGGTGGCTACTTTTTCTCTTTCTTCTCTTACCCTATCATCAGTTGCAAGAAGGATATTTAAAAAATTAGTTTCTTTTATTTCTTCTATTGTTTCTTTTTTAGTAGGAACGGTTATAGTATCTACGTCTATGTAGCTACTCATATACTCATCAAAGGCTTTCATGCTTTCTGCTATTTCTGGACTTCTTCCACTTTCTGCTAATTTATTAATATGTTCTGCATACCTAGCAAATTCTGCATTTTCAAAATAGAGATTCTCAGCTTCTAACAGACCGTTAGCCATTTCAGCTATGTTTTGTGAGGCTTGTAAAAAACCTTCACGAGCCATTTCGCTAAATAAACTTTCTTTTGTACCTTTATCTAAAGATTTTTCTGCCACAAAAGATACAGCTAAATTATAATAAGCAGCACCAAGAAAATCTTTTAAAGTGACAGCATATTCGCTAGGTGTGTTAATCACCATATCAGCAAAGGCTCTAGGTTTTTCTTTTCTAAAAATATCGGTAATTTGTTCTATTACAGTAATAAAACTTATAGGATTACCGTCAACACCTATAAACTGTCCGTAATCATTTACAGCAAAAACGTCTTCAGGAATATAAATTCCTTCGTCTTCCATAGCTCCTCTAAAGTTTACGATTATACCCTCTTCAAAATCAGACACTCCGTTACCATTTATATCAGTATCACTTGTTTGATCTTTAGGTAGTTTAGAAACTGTATCAGCAGCAACTATTATTTCGCCTATCTCTTTAAATATCCCACCTTCTCCGGCTAATATTGATCCTGCTTGTGCCGCAACATTTCCTGCCCCTCCTGTGGGTATACCTACAGTCGTGCTTCCTATTATTGTGCCTTCAAAAACAGGAAATAAGTCACCAAGAGTTGTTGTTGTTTTAAACTCTGGAAACCCCGCTGCTTCAGCCCCCATTTCAATCCCTTGGGCAATTCCCGGCAACGCTCGTAGCCAATCACCTGTATTTAAACCTTCTCCTGACAGAGCTTTAACTCCTGTATAAATAGCACCCACAACAGGAGCAAACATAGAGACTACGCTTACAATAGGGTCAAGAAAGTCCCATCCACTAGGATCAAAGTCATCAGTAGGACCACCTTTTGTACCACCTAGTTGACTAAAAAACTCATAATCATCATAGTCGCCATAAAATTGATTATCAGCGTCATAAAGGTGGTATTCTTTTGTTTCTTGAGAGCCAGACGTGTCGAGATAAAATTTGTCGTTTATTTCTACAAACTTTAAATTATTAGGAGTAAACTCAGGGTTATATAAAGCGTTTATTTCTTGTACAAATAGTCCTTCGTATTCCTCTTTACTTATTTCTTTACTATCGTATAGAGAGTTTAAATATCGCAGTTTGTCTTGGACGGGTAGGTATGCATATGTTTCTACAAATGCAGTGCCATCATTCTCACGAAAATCATTTAGTTCGCTATAGAAAACATCTCTAGTCTCTTTAAATCTTTCAACAACTAAATTTTGTGCTGTATCAACTAACGGCCCCTCTGCAAACTTTTCGTGAGGTAACTCAGATAGTTTTTCTAGTTCTGCAAATACTTTATCAGGATCTACACCTTTAGCTAACGCTTTTCTAAACTCTCCCCACGTTATAGCTTTACCTATAGAAGCGGTGTCATCTAAATAGTTATCATCAAAATTAGGATGACTTTGATTTTCTACAAACTTACGTAATATTTCTTGTTTACTTTCATCAAACCAATCTTGATCCGCAAGACTTTCTCCACTCAAAGTACCTATCTGGTTTGTATCTCTTAGATATGTTTTATCGTTGATGTATAAATCATATATGTTGTCATATCCACCTACATCAGGGTTGTAATTTGGGTTAGGTTCAAAGGCTTGCGTTTCTGGATTCCACAATTTTTCTATGTCTGTACTCGCAGCAAGAATATCAGGTGGGGTAATTCCTATAATAAGAAAATCACCTACGGATGAATCTAAACCTGTTAAATCATCTAAGTATTCTTCGGTAACATTACCAAAAGAAGGAAACACCGTTTCTTGTAAACGGTTGGACATATAGGGATCAAACGTATTTGCATACGCAATGTAAGATTTAGGAAACCACTCTGGAACAGCAAAAGGGCCAGACCCTGCTACTCCCTGTTTAGGGTAACGTGCTAAAGAAAACTCTTCAGTAAAACGATCTCTAGGCGCACTGTTTTGCCATTCTTGAAATAGTTCTGTATTTGATAACTTATATTGAAATTCATCATCTTCAAGAAAATCCCAATAAGAGTCACTTTCCGTTTCTTCAGATTGATCTGGATCGTTAGGGGGTGTTTGATCTAAAGTATCATCTGGATCTTTTTCTTCTACATCAGCCACTATGTAATCTCCAGAATACTAGCTACCACATGAAGCCTATTAGTTGTTGCAGCTTGCACCTTTAATATCTCTCCCGTCTGTACAACAAGTGGTGCAGTTAGTAATTCTACTGTTGTGTTAGCACTTACAGCTTTTACTTTAAACAAACTAAATATTGCATCAGAAGTATTTGTAATAGTGACTGTTATAGTATCTCCACTACCAGAATCATCAGAGACTAATATAGATTTGACAATGCCTGTTGTAAGTGACGCACACGTATACAACGTAGTTATGTCAGTAGTGGTAAGATCAACCTTTGCATTTACGTATGTATTAGCCATTAGCTTATAAACCAACTCATTGCTTCACCCTGATTTACTAACTTGTCACTACGCAACGCATCATCTAGCTGGTTGAAGTATAAACGCAGGGTGTTGTTAAGTTTTTCAAAATCTTGCCGTGAGTATTCGTCAGGAGGACGAGGTAATACGGGGGCACGAAAAGTTATACCATAATCTGTTAAATCTACAGGCATTATCTTCTCCCGTCTGGACGCATATCAATCCGTGGTGAACCCAACTGCCAAGCTATCCCTGTTGACGAAGATTCTATTTTAAAACTAACCTGTCTACCGCGTACACGTAGAAATATTTGGTCGGTAAATTTTTCAACAGGCGAAGAAGCTGTACGAGTTACTGTACCGCTACTATTACCACTTTCAGACAAAGGGTCATTAAATCCAGAACCAGAATTTTGTAATGCAGACATTGACATAGTTACAACAGGAGAGTCTGCGGTAGATCCTTCAAAACTTATATCAGGTAACATGCGAGATACGAGCATAAATTTATGCCCATCATCCAAATCAAATTGTGCAGATGTTATAGAAGCAGATATAGCAGAAGTAGTGGCTGTTTCTGCATCATCTAACCCAGACTCATGGAGTACCAAATTTTTAGTATTTGTAGCAGCGACAGGAAAATCTCGTATACCAGAATCCAACCAAGCAGTTCTAGCAATAGTGCCGTAGTACCATATTTTTTGCATATAGTTATACACAACATACCTATCATTTGTATCGCTATCAGCAGAAGGATAAAACCACCATATTTCATCAAAACCTTCATTAGTGCCAGCAAATATCTGTTCCTGATTTGTCAGGTTAATATCATTAAACACATATTTTTTAACATTACAGGGTAATACTCTTGTACCACCGTCATACATATAAAATTTATCTTTACCAAACCAGTAAGCTACATTATCAGCTACAGCCACACATTTTTGAGATACTATTGAAATATTCTCACCGACAAGTTGTCCTGTCCATACAGTGGGTGCACCAACATATTGTAAGGCGTACAAAGAGAAATCAGTCCATACGAGCACTTCTTGACGAGTTTGTTCAGCAGCAATTATTTCTGAGCCTCGTGATAACCTCAAACTACCTGCTTGATTAGTAGCAGCGGGAGTCCAGTTAACAGCATTTTCTTGATCTGACCATCTAATTAAAAGCGGGTCTTGTGTGGATGTACTTATAATGTTTGCGCCAAAACAAAACACAAACCGATTGATGTCAGAAACAAGAATAATGTTTTGTGCTGTAGGTACGTCAGATGCACCTGATTCTGCACTTAATAAAGTACCACGATTATCTAAAGGCGTGTCATCAGAAGCATCCCAAAAATATAACCGACTTCCACGATGTCCAAAGATTAAATCTTCTCCGAAGTTACCTTGACTCCATACCCGTAACCTTTCTTCTCCAGTGCCACCATTACCCCATGTACTTTCACCCCATGTACCTGCTCCCCACCCAGTTAACGGTGCGGCTAACTCTGCGCCAGTATTTATCTGATATGCTGCTGACACGGTGCCTCCACCAGAAGCACTGGAACTTGCCGTAGAAGAAGCTGTTATAGTGTATGTATTACCTGTGCTATACGTTATTTGGAACTCACCATTCAGTGTTAATCCTCCAACAGCAGAAGCCCCACTAAACGTAACAAAATCATTGTTTTTATATCCACCGTTAGCATCAGTTACAGTCACTACGGCAGACCCACTAGAAGTAGCAAACGGTCCTGAAAGAGACACAGTGGCACGTAAAGGTGTTATATCATTATAAGCACCACCTCTTTCTAAGTAGTATTTAAGGTGTGTGCCTACACTTGTAACTGTTAGATCAGTAAGCGTTACCCATGAGTGCAAAGAACGACATATACCTAAAAAAGTATTGGCAGATATCCGTACCCAACCGCCAATCTTCTCAGGCATACCCTGTCTAAAACGCACTTTATCGCTTTCGTACCAACCGCCTTCACTTGTGTAGCGTGTGTTTTCACGGTCAACGCCCGGTTTTAGGGCTAATTTCTGTAACGGCATATGTCACCTACACATAAGTCCAATCTTTACCTTGCCATAATAATGCTTCTGCTTCCCTGCGTCTAACCAACCCATCTAAAACTTTGCCGCCAGCCCTATTCCATCTTCTAATTTGATAAGGAATATCAGCGCGGCTGCTGTCAGTGTTGTCATTAATGCGAATAAGAAGAGTAGATTCCCGAAGGTTAGTTCCACCAAGATTGTATACCCAAGATACGAGCGCATCGAATTCATTTTGTTGGAGAGGCACATTAACGTGTTTGTGTATTGCCTTCTCAAATTCAAACAGGTCATCCTCCAGAAAAGCATCAGCTTCGTCTTGCGTACAGGTATCTCCTTCTTGAACTCCTTTAGTTGTTCCCCAGCCGATTGTCCAAACTGACGCACTGCACTGATAAGCCTCCAGCTTGCAGCCTTCAAATTTTTTAATGAGAGCAACACCTTCCGCGCTAGTCTTCATTTTTCCCTGCGTTTAAAGCAGCCGACACATTAATATACGCCTCATTCTTGTCTGGCGTAGATTTGTCATCTGCTAGATAACGTCCTTTACTGTCTCGCGCACGAACACGTTTAAACTCGCGCCCAAAAAATAATTTCAAATGTTTTTCATATAGCCAACCAATCATTTTTCTCTTGAAACCCCCTGTACTTTTTCCACTGATCTCATTGCACCAAGTCCCAACATACCCATCAGCACAGGCATCATAGTGCTTGTATCAATAAGCGGTATTGTAATGTTAGACTCGGCAATTGCTAAACCAAAGTTTGCCATTGGTATTATAATAAAGTTTGAAGCCATGCCTAACACGCACACCCAACCAACAGCGGGTCGCCAGCCAGCAACAAACATAGATTTTGAGGCTGCTTCTACCTTATTGACTTCTAACTGACCTTTTGCGAGTTCCTGCGCGTGACGCTCTGCCATCGTGCTTATTTCGTGAGCCAAGGCATTTTTGGTGTCTTTGTCTTCTATAAACTTATCTAGCAGTCCTGCCACTGGGCCAATTAGTGCTTGTAACATCCTATTCTCCCTTTGTTGCGTTAAGAAACTCCATAACCGCCATGAGCATACTAAAAAGCGAAGCGGTGGCTCCCATCATGTATTTAAACCACCGCATAACTTGCGCCATTGTAGCATTTTCTAGTTGTTTTTTACTTCGCTCTTGTCTTATGCGTTCTCTTTTGCATTGTTTTTGAAACTCTAAAAAGTCTTCCCACAAACCCGGCCTTCCAGCTAGTTTCATTGTTGTTCTGAGTTCTGCTTCTTTTTCTCGTAATTTTTCAAGCTCCATAAAATTCTGGAGAGCAGATCCACGCCCTTTCTTGTTTGAACGCCTAGCCAAAATTGATTTGTTATTAAAGTAATTACCACATGCCTCTGCACAATGCGAAAGGTCTTTACCATGTTTAACACTTTGTAACATGATATCAATGGCTTTATTAGCTGCTGCAATTTCTTCAAGCACACTACCTTCTACTCATAAATGCTGTTGCACCAAAATAGGCTGCCACTATAGATGCTTGGGCGATATAAAACAAACCAAGCAGATCAGAGAGGGCTTTTACTCGACTGTCGGGCATCATGGGGAGCATAAGAAAAATAGAAAACATGACCATGCTTATCATGGCAACCCACGCCATATTTCTTTGAGAATCTGCTTTTTCTTCGCGGAGTTCTAGCTCAACAAGTTGTTGATGGCGTTCAAGTTCAGCGTCTGTTACTTCGCCATCCCCATCAAGATCGTATTTTGCATATTTACTGGTTTGTTGTAGTCTTTTTGGCATAACCTTGAATCTCCGTTTTCATCGGATCAACAAAAGCAGGTTTACAATAAGCCATTACACTTTTGTAATTTTCTTCCCTACTCGACAAAACACGGGCAACATGCACACATTGTTTTTGATTAATCCAATAGCTTGCCACTCGCTCGTCTTGTTCTGGCGCAAGTTGCACCATCAACGCAAAAACTATGATTTCCATTTAACCAACCCATTTAAAAACTGCCGCCACAGTTATAATAAACGGATACATGCTCCATAACATTAGCTCTAATTTATCAAATCTTTTAGATCCTGACTCTAGGCGTTGTTCTATAGCAGAATATCGGAGCGCACATTCCCTCTCGTGAACCTCGATCTGTGCAATGGCTTCCTTGACGGTAGGCATGTTAGTCCGTTGTAGACCGTCTTTGATTTTGTTGGAGAAGGTTGAGTATAACTTTTGTATCTGCTTTAACATCGCTCAAATCTTCTGCGGTGTTTTGTTGAATGATTTCAGAACGTGTCATCTGGTTTTGGAGTTGATTTACTTCATCCTCGATTTCATCAACCTGTTCACTAAGCTCACTGATGTCCTCTGCATTTTCTTGAGACTGTGCTTCAAGCGTAGTGTAGCTTGCGATCAAACCAGCCCCGACTAGCAAAGCTGGAGCGAGGTTTATCAGGCTAGAAAGTTTAATTTCCATGTCTCTACCCTATCGTGGGTCTAGTGTCGGGAAAATCAGAAGTGCTCGGCCAATCTCTTAATGCTTGACGATATGCTTTCAATTTGTCCTTATCAGGATAATCGTCTAAAAGATACAAAGTGTCTGTTTTATCAAGCTCATTATTTCTCCAAATTCGTTCTTCCCCTTTTTTCATTTCTGTAAGAGTTGATGAAGAAGGTGTTGGAGGTTCAACTTTTTCAATGACTTTATCTGGATAAATTTTTTTAAAAAAATCAAGCGAACCAAGAGCAGCCGGATTAATTACTGTTCCATCACTTTCTTTTATACTGTATGCCGCCATCATCTTCTCCTTATGTAACTGTCAAATACATAACAACAATTAAACCATTTCCACCAGTTCCACCAGAACTTTGGTAAGTAACGCCAGCAGATGATCTGTTAGAACCGCCTCCACCCCCAATGCCGCCAGTTCCACCTGAAGTCAGAGTGTTATAAGATGCAGAATAAACTCCACCTCCACCAGAAAGAAAACCACCATCATTTCTGGCACTGCTGTATTGAGCATAATCACTAACTTGTGGAGACATATTTGTACCTCTTCGTCCACCTCCACCTAGCACTCCATAAGACCAAGCGCTAAAGGGAGACTGTGCATCACTGCTTCCTCCCCCAACCTGACCAGTCATATTGAAAGAATCATTACCGCCATCTCCAGCATCGCCTGTGCCATAAACACCCACAGCACCGCCACCTGCTCCGTTAGTTCCTCCAGCACCACCTGTATTATTTACATCACCACCAGAAGCTGTACCTCCTGAACCAGCAGAGGTAGTGCCGCCATCACCGCCATTTGCGGTTAACGATGATGAGCCATCAGTAGCCGTAGTATTTCCACCATCACTTGCATCGCCATTAGCACTACCATCGCCTCCAGCACCAACTACAAATGTCCAATTTGTGCCTGTGCTAATAGTAACAGATTTTCGTGAATATCCTCCAGCACCTCCAGCACCCCTAGTTGCGTTCCAGCCTGTACCGCCTCCTCCTGCTCCAATACAGTGAATAATTGCTGTACCGTTTAGAGGTGGTGTCCACGTTTGCGATACCGTTATTGGTATTGTTGGTGGTGGTGTTGAATTAGTTATTCCTAAAACTGGCATTTTATATACTCCTTAGACTTCTAAAAATCCAATAGTTCCGTCAACATAAACCAACTGAGTGGCATTACCACTTGCCAGAGTTCCATCCTCCGCTGACGAGTTAATATTTTGTGAGTTCCTTCCTACAGTGACTGTACCACCACCTGTAGCTTTGATAATTACTGTGTTTCCTGCACTAGCACTAGCAGGTAAAGTAATTGTAGTCGCGCTAGAACTATTGACAATAATTTGATCGCCTACTAAAGCGGTATAGTTACCTGTCTTCACGAGCCACGTATTATAAGCTCCACCAACCGTGGTGAAAGAAAGTGCTCCGTTGCCATCAGTTGTCAAAACCTGACCATCGTCACCATCAGAACTAGGCAAGGTTAGTGTTATGTCTGAGGTGCTTGCTGGGCCGATCAGTGTAACTTTGTTAGTGCCGTTGTCCGAGTCTTCAAAAAACTCAATTTTACCTGCACTGGTCGCACCATTCTTTACTTGAAGGGTTCCATCAACTGTAGTAGTTCCTACAACTTCTAACTGATCTGCTGATTCATCCCACTCCATGTACTTACCAGAAGTAGCACCAAAGAACTTAACGTCATATCCTGTATCATCTACTCCAACAGATAACGTATTATCTATTTGAACAGCTCCGTCAATATCAACAGCATCTAAGTTTGTAGTACCGTCTACATCAAGTCCTGCTGCACCTCCTAAGATTAAATCGTCTGCTGACGCATCCCACAACATATAGGCACTAGCTGTATCTCCAAAAAACTTGACATCGTATCCTGTATCATCTACTCCTACAGTAACTGTATTATCTATTTGAACTGCACCATCAATATCAACAGCATCTAAATTTGTAGTACCGTCTACATCAATATTACCTGATATATCAAGAGATGCTGCAACTACTTCACCTGCAAAAGTTGCTTGAGTAGTTCCAGTAGCAATACTCATTACCGTAGTATCGGCATCATTTTTAATTGTTACATCTGTTGAGCTACCTTGACCAGTAAGAATTAATCCTTCAGCGGAAGTGTAGCCTATCGCTGCGGCATCACCAGAAGACGTATCCCCGTCAGGAATAAAACAAGCTGCGGTAAGATCCCCAACAATATCGACACTAGTGCCACCTGTTGCAATCGTCAGGACATCTGCATCGGCATCATTCTTAATGGTTACATCGTTAGTGCTACCTTGACCCGTAAGAATTAATCCTTCGGCAGCAGTAAATCCTATGGCTGCGTTATCTCCAGCGGCTGTATCACCATCAGGTTCAAATGTTGCAGCAGTTGCTACACCAACAATATCAATATTTGTTGTACCTGTAGGTATGGTAAGAACTGTACCATCTGCATCATTCTTTAAAGTTACATCTGACGTAGAACCTTGACCTGTTATTATAATACCTTCTGCACCAGTGTACCCTATTGCAGCGGCATCCCCAGAAGCGGTATCTCCTGCTGGTTGTATTGTACTTGCAACAAGTAAATCACCTGCTACAGAAAGATCTGTGAACAAATCATAAACAGCCGCACCAGAACCTGCTCCATCAGTAGCAATCATTTTGACTTGCCCTGCCGCTACAGCTATGTTTGCGCCAGATCCTTGACTAAAAGTAAGAGTGTAGCTAGTTGTATTTTCTATAAGCCATACTTTAGAAAGGGTATTCGGTGCTAAAGTTACAGTACAAGCCTGACCTCCACCTGTGCATTTTAGATAAAAACTACGGGCTTCATCTGATGTGCCATCTGCCATTGTTATGGTGTGAGTAGATGCGTCTGCAATTGCTTCACCTGTACTAGAATATGAGAAAGCCTCTGCAATTAACTCCAGATTCGTATTTGTTTCTGACCCCCACGTACCTGAAGATTCGCCTGTGCCAATCTCTTTAAGTCTTAAATCATTTACATAAGTTGCCATTTTATAAACCTCACGCGGCTATTTCTTGCCAATTTGGTGTTTGCGCTGTATCTACCAGACTCCATATACTTGGTGATCCTACTTCTCCTGTACCTGAAACTCCTGTTACCGTAAAAGCTACAGATATTCCTACTATAACGCTACCTACTGATCCTATACCTCTATTACTGGTTACTGGCACATTACACACAGGAAGTACAGTTATGCTACCTAATGCGCTTGTTCCTGCAACACCAGTAACATCTAAATCATCAGGCGTTCCCCAGCCATCTGTTCCCCAACCAGCGCGTCCCCATCCCGTAATCGAGGACATCAAGCGATCCTAATAATTGCGTTACTTGCGTCTGCGGTTGGGAAAGTGATTGTAAAATCTCCTGCGGTAGCAGTTTTATCGCCACCAAAATCTAATACACATACAGCACGATCTGCATTTGTGTCATTATAAATTAATGCTCCCCTTGCAGTGATTGTCACTGTAGAGAACGTAAGATTAGAAAAGTCGGTAATACCTGTAGTGCCATCATTGCTAGGATTTATATTGGTAAGAGCCGCCCCAGTAGCAGTATAGTTAGTACCACTCGCTTCATTTGAACTCGTATAGGCTGTTGTACTCGCTCCTAAACTTGCAGAACTTGTGTACAAAGCCAATTTAAAGCTGTTGCCGCCACTCGCTAAAAAATTGTGTTTTGCCTCAAGTAGTTCTTTTTTAAACGAGGAACACATAGCCTGTGATATAGCCATTACAATCTCCTGATTATGTCTGCCATTTCTTTCTGTTGATTCTTCTCAAATACCCCTGATAAAGTAGTTCTATCACTTTTAATTGCTTCTTTCATATTGTGAAGAATAACAGAGTATACATGATTCTTAAATGCCTCTGCCTGTTCCCTTATTGCAGGGTGACTCTTATCTCCTATTGATATAATCCTGTCTGTCGCTTCTTTTGCCCAAAACTCAGGATCATGTCCTTTATATTCTGTGGTAGTCACTCCTACCGAACCTACATCTGATATTGCTAAATCAAACATATTACTGCACTGCTAACCGTGGTTGACCAGAACGATATGTGTCGGCACGTAATTTACCATCACCAAGATTTTTAAGAAGTAGCAAAGACTCAGAATACATTTTGTCATACATAGCTACCACGTCTGGTTCGCCTTTCAAAAATCGTATAGCTTCTACCAATGCGCCATTTAACAACGCAGAATCAAATTCAGTGCCAAGCCACGTTGTACCTGCATCTACTATAGATTGAGGGTAATACCCATAATGTAGTTCGGTAGAATAGCTACTATCAGGAGTTGGTCCTAATATAAAACTGTCTTGGTCAAAGTATGCATAATGCACGGGGGTGCCTGTACTAGAAGGATTAGGATAGGCTTCACGCATAAAATTAACATCTTTGTTTAACAAAAATGTGTACACACCACTAGAGTTAATAACAGCCAGACTATAGGAATACAAAAAATCAGTCGGCATCGTGAGATATTTAGTACCAGAAGTCATCGTGCCTGTCACGTTCTTACGTAACGCAGGGAACTGAACTGCGTTATATATCTTCTGTTCAGCCTGTTCGGTAAACAAAGCTAACTGAGCATCTGTAAACGTATTCTCACAAATGTCGTTAATATTTGTTTTTAACTCTGTGTAGGTCATCGTCATAATTTATGCCATCGGACCACGAGCAAATAAACCTTTAGTAGCCGCACCTGTACCACGCACTTTTATTTTACGGTTAGTGGGCTTTTTCACCGGACCACCATTCTTCATTTTCATGGGTTGCATTTTCTTTCTCATACAATACTCCTTAAACTGTCACTGTAACTGTACCTACGCTACCTGTTGCTACCAAATCGTTAGGTGTTAAACCAAAAGGATCTTGTCCTCCCCCAACGGGATACCAACCCCACTGTATGTTTCTACTACTAAACGGTCCAGATTCTACTATACTTTTATCTGGACGTGGATCACGTATAGCTTGTGGATCATCTACAGGAAACTCACCTAACTTTAACTGTGGATGATCTGGATTCCAACACTCATTGCAAGCCTTTAAGTTAGTGTTGCGTCCTTTCTCTATTAAATCTCGTAGATCCCTTAACTTATATTGAAACCCACATATATCACAATCAGCTATAGCTATTTTGTTAGAAGCAAACCTAGCCATTAAACATACCCTATACGAGGGACAAACCTAGCAGGGGCTTTCTCTCTATCTTCTCCAGCAGCTAACGCAAACTGTTCTTCGTACATAACTTTTAGCATTTCTATTCTAGGAGCCAAGTCAGGATCTTTCATGGCTATGTAATAAGCTAATCCTGCCACTAGACAAGGCAAGAATCTAAAATTCATATCGGCTGTTTCTACACCGCTACCAGCATCCTGTATACGCCTCATACGATAGTATTTAAAAACATAATAACTACTTTGATCTGGGACAGGCCACACGTTTATCTTTGGATTATCACGTAGCCTTTCAATGTAAACCTGTATAGGTCTACCTTGTGTTAACTTGTTAGGGATTGATGCGTAGGTACTTACACTAATACGATTTATAGTAAGATCAGACTGTGTAGCAGTCACCCCACTACCTGTGCGAATAACTTGTTCTAGTAAATCTATAGTATCTGCGGGTAAATCATACTGAGAAGTACCCTCAACCATGTCAATAGTACCTTCATCTATGGTCCAGAGATTAATACCACGATTCTGCCATTCTATAGTTAACAAATTCATAGAACGTCTGGCAGTCCTAAGATCATAACCAGAACGCATTTCACGACCTGCACGTTCCCACGCTTCTTCAGCGATCTCCGTGAAGTTCATGTCAAATGCTGTAGTTCCCGAAGTAGCCATTATTACCTCTTATATATGAAGAGTTTTCTTTCGCCTATTCTCCATGACTTGACCACAACCTTTGGCTATCTTCCGCTTTCTTCTGGCAAGTCCACCGCTACTCATTTTTACCGTCGCTGGTTTCGTGTTTTTAACCACAGTTTTCCCCTTCGACCCTGCACGTTTTTTCTTTTTAGCCGTAGCTGCTCTCTGACTCTTACTAAGCGATTGCGCCTTACTTCTAGGTAAGCAACGATCAGGGTTCTTTTTGTCTTTAGACGTACCACACTTACCCTTGATCTTACCGTCAGTGCCTATACGCACCCAGTCTTGGTTAACCCATTTCTTTAACTCACCCATTACTTTTTCTTCTTCTTAGATCCCTTTGCGTAATTAGGATCTTTACAGTATTTAGAAGCAGCCATATTTGCATAAGCTGACGGGTAAGTATCAAAGGTGCGTTTCGCCCAAGCCTTGCCAGACGGACAAATCTTACCACCTTTTTTATAGTATCGTCTCATCGCATTTTAGTTGGACGTACACCGCGCTTGGCTATTCCTGCTCCTCGCACTTTACCCCTACCTGTCGTCTTATTCTTAGCACCACCTTTGGTGTTACCTTTGGTAGCCATACCACCACCTTTCATACCGCCTTTTGTCATACCACCAGCTTTCATAAAGCCCATGTCGTTACGAACTTTTGTTGGTAGTTTCTTTAAACCTTTCTGGTCTGCGGTAGGTTCTTTAAGACCACCTCTACTGTAACCTTTGGTCATGCCACCACCTTTCATGCCACCCTTGGTGCTCATCTTGGTGTTCATCATGCCACCCCCTTTCAAATCTTTTCTTCGGGTCTTACCAAGTTTTTTGTTCATAAAATCACGTAAAGATTCACCTTCACCTAAATCTTCTTTGAACACCGCTGCCATTTTTTTACCGTCTTTATCATAATACAAAGACCCTGCTTTTTTAGCCGCAGCTATACTTTTATATTTTGTATAATCACCAGATGCAGCAGGTTTTTTACTACCTCTTGAGGCAATATTTACATTTTTACTACTACGTGGTCCCATTCCTTGTCTTGCATCTGGTTTTTTTAATTTGGGAGCAGTAGCTCTGGTATTAACTGAGGGTCTTCCTGTTTTTGTTTTAGTTGGAGTATCTTTAGAAGTTGTTTTATCAGCAGTAGTTTTTTTATCTCCGGTAGTTAATGCTGCCCCGCCAAGAGCACCTGCCCCTACACCTGCTACTACACCTGTTCTTGGGCCTCTACGTTTTTTAATTAACTCACCTGTTAAAGCCTCTCCCGTAGAAGCTGCTGAAGCTGCATCTTTAGTTCTGGCAGATACACCCCTTCCTCCTCTAGTAGCTGTACTTCTTCCTCCTCTAGTAGCTACACCCCTTGGTCCTCTAGTAGCAGGAGCTTTGCCAGAAACGCCTAACCCCGGAGCGTTAAAATCTTTACTCTGAGAGCTAGTGGCTACTCTTTGTTTTGCTCCTCGTTTTTTTCTAGCTACATCTTTAGCTATCATAGAAGCGGTATCATCTTTAGGAGCTTGTACTCTTCCTGTACTACCTTTTCTTAGTTTTTTACCCGTGCTTTTTGCGTAAGCAGCGACTGCTTGTTTTACTTTTTCTTTACCGTATTTTTTAATTGCTTGTGTAACACCTAGCCGCGTGACTGCGCTAACTACAGGGGTCAATGCTGCTGCAATTGCTGGTAATGCCATGATAACTTCTCCTTAACTTTGCACTGCTTTAGCTGCCGCTTTTGCATCAGCCTTAGATACGATCTTAATGGTTGGTTTTGCTGCGGGTGCTTTAGCTGGTGCAGCCACAGGTTTCTTTTCCGTCTTCGCTTTACTCTTCGCCATCTTCAGTCTCCGCGTATAAATTATCAAATGTTGTGCTTGGGTCCATATAACTATCATCACACTCAGCACTGTGTGTCCACTGGCTGGGTCTAAAATCTGGTGGTCCTTCTCCATGCGCCCAAAGTGCAGGATTGGTAACTCTTACCCTGTTGTTAGGTAGAGCTACTATATTACCTGTCCAAGGTCCAGCATCTGTCAGTTCCAACACATGACTTTGTTTATGTTGAGCAGGATCATCTGATATGTGGCTGTCAGTGTAATCTACTGTAAACATATACCTGCCAGTATGAAACTCTCCGTTTATTTTACATATCCAAGGACTAGAACTTGTTCTGTCGTAGATATGCACCTGATGATTACGAGAACTACAATCCCAAGGTTGACATAATCTTGGTGTCATAGCTTCAGGCCATTCGTCTAATATGGTGTCTCCTACTAATGCAGTGATAGGCATACGTGCCCACATTGCTCCACCATGTACGTTTGGCTCGTTGTCATCATCGTATGTTTCTGCTCCCGTAAAAACTAAATGAAAACTTAAACATCTATCGGGTATACACGTTACCGCTATTGCAAGTGCATGAAGATACTCTCCATGATACTGATTGTGATTGTGCGTATACTCCCTCCTCACCCAACATTTGAAGTGAGGTATATTCGACTGCAAATATGCCACTTAGCATCTCCATCTTTTTCTCGCTTGCCTTAACCTAGAATTAGGGTCTTTGGCTGCTTTTGGAAATTTTTTCATCTGCCCAGCAGATCTAGCGCAGTAGGACTTACGCCTAGTTGCTCTTTTACCTGTAGGCTTCTTTTCTGTGACGGCTGTTTTAAGTTTGCTGCCGGGATTTTGCCGTCTGTATTTAGCCACCCCTTTAGCTGTCATACCCGCGCCAGACTTAGTGGGGCGTTTATCCCCACTCTTTATAGACATACCTTTCATGCCCTTATCTTTACGGACACCACCACCTTTTTTGTAATAACTACGCATAAAACACAGTTATCGAAGACATGGTAGTTTGTGTATACGATATGTATCCACCATCTACAAATACTATCCCATCATCAGGTACATCTGGATACTCCGTAGAGTTTGCTGCGGCTACCGTATTAAACTGCATACGTATCTCTCCAGAAGAATTAGTCTGACGAAATGTAATGGTTCCAGCAGTGCCAGTGTTTACTGCGTACAACCCTTTTAACCGCATACGTCCTTGAAACATGGGGGCAAGAATAGAAGTTCCTGACCCAGCACTTACATTACCTGCTGGATTACCTACAGCCGTGATAGACGCAATAGTGGCAAATATCTGTGACCCTGTTGCTGTACCGCTGTCTGCACCTGTTATAGATTCGGTAGCGGCTGCGCCTGTTTCATCAGTGCCCACTGCGGTAAAAGAAATACCGGAATCATCACCAGCACTTAATATAGTGATATTTCTAGGTTGGTCAAAAGTAACGCTACCACCAGAGGCTAACGCCCCACCTATAACAAGTGCAGCGTTATTACCAACAGAAGCGGCTGTAGATATACCATCAGGATCAGCAGTTGCGGCCTCTATAAAAGTCGATTGAATATCAGAAGACATAATTTACTCCCGTCTTAATTAAAGATACTGAAACTCGACAATGTACTTAACAGTTGTTGCTGCTGTAGCCAAATCAGACGATAGAGCCTTCAAACGAGCATGAAGTGTTCTTTCAGTCGAACTGTACAATGTACTTGCAATTACAATCGCTTCAGAAGTAGCAGGTCCACCAACAACACCAGCAGTTGTAGATGTACTTACAAACTGATTTGCCGCATGACCATGAGAGTTCTGGATAATATACAATGGTGCATTAGCAGTCCAAGTTACTGCGGAGCCGCCATCATCAAGAATAGCTTTTTCATCAATAATTTGACCTCCACCTGCGGAAGTACCAAGGTCAAAGTCAAGATCATCTCCGCTGCTACCGCCTGTAACAATGTTACCTGCTGGTATAGCAATAAGGTTGCGGATGATTGTCCCTGCTGGTTGAGTAAAAGAGACATCTACGTTTGTACTGTGCGTTACTGCAATAGTATCTGTAGTAACGGTAACAGAAATAAGTTGAGTTGAACTAGCCGCACCTATGACAATACCGCCAGTTGCTGAAGTAACACCAGTTACACCAAGCGTACCGCCTATGCTTGTATTGTTACCAAAAGTAGAGTTGGTGGTTTCTACACCAGTGCTTTCGGCTACAGAAATATCCTGAAAGCCATTTTCTGAACGGACTGGTCCGTTAAAAGTAGTGTTCGCCATTAAGTTGTCCTCACATGCGAGTTAAGTAAATCTGTCTGCATGTCGTCAGTCGGGCCTGTCAGATTTACCGGATAATCCCGATATGTATCAATACTGCATGATACCTTAAACGATGTCAAATAAAAAAGGGGAGCATAAGCCCCCCTTAGTATGCCGCCTTACTAATCTAAGCTCCGGGGCTTCCGAATATCCCAAGTGGGTCGGATACACCGAAGGAGTAACGCTCACGGGCTTTGTAGCGAGAGTTGCCCGTATCAAAATCTGCATCCATAGATGTAGACATTGGGGTACGAACAAAGTGCTTCAAGCCATTAGGCACGTCTGTCATCAAGAACCACGCATCGGTATCCGTCAAGTAATGGTTAATTGAATAACCTTGAGGGATAGCACCGTTATTGCGGATTGCATTGAGGTCGTTGTCTGCCGTTCCTACTCGTCCCTCAGTCTCCAACAAACGAGTTGCAACGAATTGCAGGTTTGAAGGGATGATGAGTTTAGTAGGTTGTGCAGCAATCAACAGGCCACGCTCATCAGTCCACTGACCGATCTGAATAACAGCCGCTTCCAGAGAAGTTTCGTTAAGATCAGAAGCCGTGCTAGGACGGTTTGAGTTAGTGCCACCAGCAACAAGTGGATGAGCCGTTGAACAAAGCGAAACACCATCGCCATAGACGTTGGTAGAACTAAACGCATTGTTCAATATTGCCGCAGCCTTAACCTGCTTGGTGTACGCCATTGCGCGAGCAAGTGCTTTGGTGTATCGGGCTGACAAAGTATCGTAGAGATTATCTTCGATAGCTTCTTCTGTCAAACTGAAACCCATCGCCACTGTTTCGTGCGTATAGCGAGCCGTGAACGCTTCTTGAGCATTATCATACTCAATTGCAGCACCTTCATTCTTAACAGGTGCGGCAGAGAAGCCAGACAACTTAGTTTCTTCTTCAAAGGAACGATCCGAGGTCTCTGTTTCATAGATCTCAGCGTGTTCCTCACCATACTTCGCGTACTCCAACCCAAACAAAGCGTTAAGGCCGGGAAGGAGTTCTTTAAGTAGTTGCGCTCTTGAAATAGCCATCTCTCAGACCTCCTTACGCAGTTCCGGTAGCATCGTAATACTCATGCTGACCGAAGTTGAGTTTAACAAGAACCTCTGGATACTGCCTGAACACAAGAGTCGAGTTCAGTGTAGCAATCGGTGCTTGGTTTAGAACAACCGTAGTCGCTCCAGCCGCAGCAGCCGTGTCTACAAAAGATCCAGAAGCAACGTAGTTGCCATTGCTATCTAGTGATCCTACATCTGTACCAACTACCAGAGCTTGCGGCAATGCCGAACAAGTTACAGTAGCAGTAGAAATAGAAGCATAAGTAGCAGTGCCAAGTGACACTAGACTATCCTCAACCACACCCAGCATACGAAGCGGTAAAGCATCCGTAGTTGCAGGAGTGTCATCGGGGGCAAGAACAGCATTCTTGGAGTTACCAGTAGAAGTACTACCAGTATTGTTTATCATCGCAAGATTCTGTCCTACCATTGCTTGAGCACCAGATGCAACAGTAGTAGTTGCAGAACAAACAACTGCCTTGAAAACCAAGTCAGGATCGTCAGCTACAATACCTACTATATCACCAGCCGCTGTACTAGCAGGATAGTTTTGCCTAAAAGTGGGTTGGCTCGTATTGGGATCTGTATAACTACAGCCCAAGAATACACCTACTACAGTACCAGCCGTACCAGTGGTAACACTGATTCTCTGTAGATTCCCCCTAACCAGAGCCACTAAATCTCCATAGAAGATTCCGGTGCCCAAGTTATTAAGGATAGGATATTCACGAGTAGACCCAGCATACGCCTGACCTCCGATGAGGTTAACAGGCTTTAACCCGTATGGGGCATCTATCGTTGGATATGCCATGATACTTTCCTCAAAGTATAATTTTCAGTTACGCCCCTTTACCGAAAGTAACTTTAGTTTTACGGTCATTAAAAAGAGGCATTCGTGGATCGTTTTCGCGCATGAGGTTGTTGTCCACGGACTCCATCTGAGACTTAGCTTGCAAATCGTAATAATCTGTACGTTCTTCAACTAATTCTGATGGAGCCTTACAAAGCATTAACCCACCAATTACTATATTATCTTTAAAGCGTTCTTGCTCTACGGTAACCATAGTAATTTCGGGATGATCCGTTGCTTTGACAGGTTCCCAACCTTCGCGTAATTTTGAGGAAACATTTGGGGCATCAACATTACCCTGTGTACTTACTCGTATCCAGCGAAATGCGTAGCCCGGCTCGTCGTTAGGTGAAGGCAATACTTCTGGCCTACTCCAAGCCTGTTTACGGGCCGTTTTCTCACGGGTTTCGTGTTCACGGTCAATTCTGTTTTTAGCCATTACGCTTTCCTCATCTCTTCTGCAACCTTTTGGGCGTATAGTTCTAAAGGAACTCCAAGTTTCTTAGCAATAGCCACCTGTGTCGAAGATAGTCGAACCTTTTTAGGTGCTGTGCTCCGCGTAGCGGGTGCGACTACATTAGGCTGTCGTTTAGTTTCTTGTTCTTCCTCTATAATTTCTTCATCAAACTGTTCTGGGAACAACTTCCGCATACGAGAATTTATAGTCTCGTAGTATTCATCACTATTTGGGTCGATATTATCCGAAACAAGTTTCTCATGCAACCCCATTGCATAACCTGTCATCTCTTTATCAGAACCAAACCACGAGTTTTCTTTCGCCCATTCTGCGGCTCTTTCATCAACTGGTTGCGATGTTGGTGCTTTAGGAGTTTCTTCACTGGTCTGCAAAGCACTAGGTTCAAAGTTTTTAAGTCTGTCTACTTTTATATTAGCAGCAGTCAACTTTTCTTGTGCTTCAACTACCTTATCTGCATCACCTGCTTCATAGGCTTGTTTATACTGGCGTTTAGCAATAAGCATTTCACCAGCAGCAGTTTTCTTAGCTTGTTCTAAAAGAGCTTCTTGGTTTTTATCTACAGTGCCTTTAAGCTCTTTATTTTCTTCAACTAACTGTTTTGCATATCTTTCAAATTCTTCTCTTTCCCGAAGAGCAGCTTCTTTAGCTCGTCTTTCATCGTGGTAACCTTTGCTAAAATGTTTAATTCGGTTACGTACTTTGTCAGAATAATCTTCCAACTCCTCATCTGTAACCTCAGTCGGAGGCTCAGAAGGCTTACGGTTACGGTCAGCTTTAGGTACATCATCCACAATTTCGATTTCAAGTTCATTATCACTCTCCTTCTTAGCGTTAGAGGGTTTCTCAACTTTCTGTTCACTTGCAGGTTCTACCTCAATTTCCTTATCATCTTCTCCTTCAGGAAATGTGTACTCAACTTTTTGAAACGCCATTTTATACTCCTTACACTCGTGTTACGCCACGAGGATCGGCTACAACTGCTTCGATTGAATCGTCATTCATCAGACGATATTCTTTACCACGTACTTTAAACCTTGTACCTGTATTCATGCGGAACATTACATAGTCCCCTTGTTTACACCAAGGCCCACTGGGGAAACGATCTTTGTCAGAGTAGGCTTCTTCACCTACATCTAATACAAGACCAATAGTAGACATCACGGTATCCAGATGTATTTCTTTACTGGATTTAATAATGCCACTATCACCGAATGTTTCTTCAACATCAGGCATAGCCACTAGGACTCTGTATCCCACAGGTATTGGTAATTCAAGTTCTAAGTCATCATCTATCAACGATTGTTGCATTGGTTCAGTCATCATCATCTTCCAAGTAATTGCGCGAGAGGTCATTAACGTGGTTTAAACAAGCATTCAGACCTCGGATCATGCCTGTTATTTCTCTATACTGGGAATAGTCTTGTGCTCCCCCACTATTTAGAAATTCTGATGCAGAAGATTTATCTTCTTCGATTTTATCTCGTAGCACGTCAAAGACGGTTTTAGCCATAAATTACCTCTTGGTAGTCTCCCTTAGTAAATCCAAATCTAATTTGGTATTATCTTTTCGTCTGTCAGCAGCAAGTTTTGCTCCTGCTTTTTGAGCGTCTAAATCTAACTCTTGTTTATCTAGTGCAAGTTGAGCAGCATCCATATTCGCATCTGATTGAGTCTTCTGTGCTTTCAACTGTAATTCTGCTTGTTTAATCTGAGTATCTGCTTGATCTTTTTGTGCTTTGCGTTGTACTTCAGCTTGTTTAACTTGTATCTCTGCTTGTTGTAACTGTAGTACAGGGTCTTGTGCTTTAGCCTGTGCTTGCGCTTGAGCTATCTCTTGTTGATGTTTCTGGTTAAGTTGTGTTCCGGCTTTAGCCAACATTCTTGATAACGGAACTTCTAATTCTTCTGCAAGTTCTGCGTTAGGATTAGGTAGTGGCGCACCTATTTTCTCTTCCATTTCTTTACGATACTTAAACCCAAGATGCTCTGCTATATGTGCTTGAAGCGCAGCATTTATCTGTTGTGCTTGAGGATTCTGTGCAATGGTTTGAGTTATGGTTGGATCTTGTATAAACGCTTGGTGTGCTGCCATGTGTGCGTCATGGTCTTGGTAGATAAACGCTTTTAGTGGTGTACCGTTCAAAGCATTCATATTTTCACTTACAGGATCTGCGGGTTTAGCATCGTCTTTAGTGGGTACAAGTTTATCTGCATTCTTTATACCTAACACTTCAATCATCTGGCGGTGTAACTGTGGTAGATCGTAAATCTGTGGAGCTTGTTGAGCCATCTGTAAGACAGCTTGATACTGAACCACACGTTGTGCCATCGTAGAACTATTGGGATCACTGACAGGTATAACATCTACCATCATGTAATCAGACTTACGTGCTGTTATAGCCCCACGAAACGGTTCATACCCATACTCTGCCGGAGCGTACTCACCTATTATGGTTTTGAGCATCTTAAACTCTTGCTTCATAGCATAGTGAACACGAGCCTGTACCGCTGCCATTGGCTTCAAAGTTCTTTCAAGTAGAGCAAGCGTTGTTCCCACAGGTGCGTTAGCTGACATATCAGATATGTTCATGTCACTGATTGCACCTAACCTACGGCCTTCATCAGTTATCTGGTTAAGAAGTGCAAGAAGTGTTTGACTAGGTTCTTTGTATGGCAACGGCATAATGTTTTCACGGATGCTACCTGATGGTACGTCTACATCCTTAAACTCCCCCGGCTCTATGGGGGTGTCATCACCTTTGATCCGTAGCCCACGAGACTTCAAACCGCCCGGAAGGTTAGCCAGTGTTCCAGCGTCTACAAGCTGTCTTATGAGAGATGTACCTGCTTTAGCGTACCCCCCTATGATGTGTATCAAACCAAGACCGTAAAAACCAAATCCGGGCACATAGACATAATGTACAAAGTGTTGACGTTTTAACATCAACTCATCGTCAGGGTTCCAATTACGTCTTATGGCTAGTATTTCACTACTACCACGATCCATAGTAATAACGTAAGGTTTTGCTATCTCCTCCTCATCGTCATCTAATCCCTCAAGAACAACATCAGCATGTATTTCGTATAGAGAATACCTATCGTCATCAGTCATAGAGAATCCACCATCCTCGGCTTTCTTCTCTTCAATATCACTGTGATAAGGTATAGGCTCTCCTAGATCTACATCCCTATAAAACCCGTTAACCTGTAGTTTACGGACATCGTTTTTTGTTCTCCGCATTACATGAGTAACACGTTCCGCAGACTCTATGTTAGACGCACCATAAGGTACAATGACATCTTCTGCCGGAATGTATATAGCGACCTGTCTACCTATATTAGGATCAAAGTAAACCTTCTTAAACGCAGAACCTGCCAAACCAAGACTGTACAACATGCGCTCATGTTCAGGGCGATACTCCACCATCTTCTCGGTCAACTGATAGTTCATATCAGCTTTTACACGGATAGCTGCATCATCCTTTTCTTTAGTTTCTTCGCCTATAATTTTTACACGAACAGGACCAGCCGCAGGAAAAGTCTCACTCATTGTGTCTGCTTGGAATCGTATAGTCGCTTCGGCAAGCACTGTAGAGTTCACACCACAGGCTCCTTCCCAAGGAGTGGTGCGCTCGTCATATTTAAAACCTATAATATCTAATCCCCTGACGTAGGTATCTGCCCACTCTTTCCGACTGTCCATATCAGAATCTACAAGTTCTAACATCTCGTTTGCTAAACTAGCTAGAAAACTCTCATCAAGAAACTCTGCCAGATTAGCATCAAATGGTGTCATATCTAGGGGCATAGCATCGGGTATTAGTGTCAATTCAACGCTACCATCATCCAGAGTCACCATGTCTGGATTTACAATCTCTATCTCCAACTCTGTCGGTTCTTCCGCAAGAGCCGCTTCGTCTATACCTTGGGGGGCAACGGTTATACCTTTATCAATAGCCATATATCACCTGTTCGTTTCTACACTACCAGAACCATAATTAGTAAGAGAGTATTTTTTACCGCTTGGGCTAACATGTTTACCCACCACTCGTCTCCCATGTTTTTTAATTTTTTTATTTTTATTGTTGGGAAACGTATTATAGTGTGTCATGTACCCATCATACTTTCTCATCAGTAATACCCACTCGCTTTACGTTTGAAATATCTTTGATCTTCTGGCTCATCACTCGGCAAGCGTATAAACCCACCCTGTCTGAACCTCATTAACACCATGACGGTAGAATCCACAAGGTCATCGTTGCTCATAAACGGAAACCCCGCTATCTCTTCAACAACTTCTTCGGCCCACCGTGTCGGTGGAACCCAGCACAACCCAGAAGCTACAATATCAGATACAGAATTTAACCGTGCGAGCTTGTCACCTGACCCTCTATGTGGGGTATACTCCGACACAGGTAATCCCATCCTACGCATTTCCTGATACAGTGCAACCCCAGAACTCTTTTTCTCTACAATAAACGAGTCAGGTTCCCAGAACTTATACTCTTCCAATGCCAACTCTTTCAGTTCGTGGAACTCTAACCGCTGTTTTATACTATTGAGTAAAATTATATTATACTCGTTTGTTTCCTCGTTGAGAAACACACCCCATGTAGTCAGTGCTGTGTAGTCAGCACGATTGTGTTTTTCTGCCGCAGCATCCAGTGACATAATAATATACTCACATATGGGCGGTTCATCAGCCATCCACATGTTCCACCACTCCCGTTTTACAAGTGCAGCTTCTTCTGCCGTGGGTTCCTGCTGATACTGTGCGTTCCACTGGAATGTAGGCATGGATGCCTTAGTACGAAGCAGAGCTTCAAGATCAAAAAACTCAGGCCACAGCGGTTTTTCTACTATCTCATCAGTTTCGGCATCTTCTATCTCTAAAATAGCAGGGAACTCGATGACCTCAAACTGATCTGAGCGTTCATTCTGCGCCATATCCTTAACTACACGCCCTGTCAGGTCATCCATATGCCAACGTGTCTGGACTATAGCTACCCGACCTCCGGGCATCAGACGTGTTCTTGCTCCAAACGTATACCACTCGTAGGCTTTCTCAAATGTCGAGAAGTTACCGTTAATAACATCCTGCTCTGAGTGGGGGTCATCTACCAATAGTAAATCTGCTCCACGACCAGCCAGTGCTGAACCCACACCACAGGCATAATACTCACCACCTGAGTTTGTGTTCCACCGACCTGCGGATTTAGAGTCTATTGCCAGCTTTACCGTAGGAAATATCTGTGCATACTCATCAGTAGAGATCAGATTACGTACTTTTCTACCAAAATCTACCGCTAAGTCCGTGGTATGCGACACCATCATCACTTTTTTCGTAGGATTCCTGCCAAGAAACCACGCTGGGTAGAAAATAGACACCAACTGGGACTTACCATGCCGTGGGGGGATGTTTACACAGACTCTATCCTTGGCTCCCTTCTCAATATCCATCAACATGTTAGCCAGAATCCTGTGATGCTTACCCACTATGTAGTCTGGCTGCATTCGCTTGCAGAACTCTATCAAATCGTCGTATGCTAGTTTGTTTTGTCTACGAGTTGCCAGTTCATCTACGATACGATTGATCTCCACCACCTCTTCTGTAGAAAAAGAGTCGATATTATCTAACATCCGTTTAATTTCGTCTTCGGAAAACTCATTCTCGTCCATCATCGTCGTCAAACCCCAGTTCTTCGCAAACATCTATCGGTTCATCGTCAAATACAACAATATCTTCTTCATCTTCTGGTGGATTTACCAGTTTCTCTAGCTTACCACGTAGTTTTGCACGTAAATCGTCTGTCGATTGGTGGGTTATCGTAATCTCGGACTTTTCGGCAAACAATCCTACGTCTGAAATCTTGCCCAGAAGCTCTAAAGCCTTGAGTCGGTGCTTGGGATCAGCGTTTTCAGTCTCCAGAAGTAGTTTGTTTGTTACCAAATGCCTAACTTGCACTGAAGATTCGACAACTGCGTGTCCAAATTCTTGTAAAAGGTTACTTGTTAGTACGATTGATGCGGGGGTTAGCTCAGAAACACGATTTGCGTTGGCTTTTTTAGATAATTTTTCGGGATCTTCTGCATAAGCGTTAGTCAAAGTAGCAGCGACATCCCTGTCTTCTCTGCTGGGAACAATATCTAAACCGTGATCTTCTAATGCTACGGCTGTGTTAGCAGCAGCTTCCATTCTTTCAGGTAGATCTAGCTGTTTTACCTCGTCGGGAATGGCAATACCTAACTCTGGTTTGAGTGTAAGTGTCATATCTGTTCGCAGGTCTAAACCGAAAGTGCCTATATACCAGAAAAATTTTTTAATTACAAGGCTCTGGGACTCCAAAGGGGGGTACTTCCCTATATAGAGGGGGTGGGGTGTGAGTTCTGGGAAAATCAGATTTGTTCGTGGAAATTAGTAATATATAGACACGTATGGAACCAGAGCAGCAGCGAGGGGGGTGGGGGGTCACCACAAGATACAGTACTAAATACCCCCATTTGCCTTGATATAATTCCATTCTATGCTATATTGGAACAATCGACAGCAAGTCATGTCGATTCACTGTATGACCAGAGTTTGGTCATACACTTTTCTTAACCTTAAAAAGGAATATTTAGCCATGGCTAAAGTAAAAAGTACTGTTGCACAAGCAGTCAAAATAACTGTGCAAGCGGAACATGAGTGTTCCACAAAAGAAGCTACTGCTAAGAAGTTATTAGCGAAGCAGAAAGAAACGTTCAAGGGTAAAATCGAAACGCTTAGAGCAACCCAAGTAAAAGCAGTCCACACTTTGCTGGAAGAAATGTACAAGCAGTATGGTGCAGACATGTGGCGGTACTTGCTACCCAAGAATGATACTCTGCGACTGGGTGGCGATGCATTTTATGACGGTTTCCGAGCCAGCTACTTGGCAGGGTTTCCGCCAGCTTGGGCTAAGTCTGCTGGTAACAGCAAACACAAGTTTTACAAGCAGTATCGTAAAACTGTTAGTAACTTTCCCAAATGGCTCGATAAAAAGTGCGATGCTGCTAGAACGTACTGCAATAAAGTTGAGAGGGGTTTAGATCCAACAAAGCGTGAGGATAGCGAAGAAAACCGAGCTATCAAGAATGCGAAAGCCCCCATTGATGTTGCTACACAGCAATCTAACAATCTGCTAATAGCACTTCAGAAACTAGAGCCGCAAGATATGCCAGAGGATATGTCTCTGCTATCTTTGCTAGATACGCTTCGCGGTGCACTGCAAGATAACGGTATCAAGTTATCCCCAGAAGCTCTTGGGGAACCCACCCACTAACCAACCATGGGCACAGGGATGTGCCCTTTTTTTGGAGAATATATTATGAGTGACGCACCAATGATGAAAGAGCTAATAGGTACATATGACAGCCTTGTATCAAGTCTAATCGATACTAGAACAAATCTTTTGGAAGAATTAGAAGTTTGTCAAGAAGCCAACCAAGACTTGCGTAGAGATAACGCAGAATACAGAGAAACGATAGCCGATTTACGTAAGCAATTAGCTGCCACCAACCCATGGAAAGGAATTTAAGATATGTATAGTCACAAGCACACATTGAACGAACTGTTAAAACTGGAACAGCAATTGATCCAACTCCGCAACATGATCCCTAGTGAACATGTAGAACTAATGTTTTATAACGACATAGGTAACATAATCCAATCAATCAATCCGCAAATAAAAACTTACCAACTCTTGTGTCAGCAAGACAAGACCGCAATTGAATACCTAAAAGAAATTGTTGGACTTTCCAACTAGCCAATGCCCCACTTCGGTGGGGCTTTTTTTTTCGCCCCACGAAACC
>Ga0209232_1000266_pt1 | contig 33590 bp, 42 predicted proteins | sample ETNvirenome_2_60_FD_184066 | JGI IMG/M metagenome (GOLD analysis project Ga0209232, IMG submission 184066) | Marine viral communities from the Pacific Ocean - ETNP_2_60 (SPAdes) (version 2) | ecosystem: Environmental > Aquatic > Marine > Oceanic | place: Pacific Ocean | collected 2013-06-22
GCGGGGGCATACTTGAAGGAACGCTTCGCTGCTTCAAGTATGCCCCCGCATTTTGTTGTCAAATCATTAGCCGCCAGGCGTTGCCTGGCCGAAATGGCGATTGAGCAGCGATTGAGCAATGAATGAGGACCGCCGCGTCCGAAGCTGCTCGCGCGATCCGGGCTTGCCATCAAAAATTAGCAGCCAGCGCTAAATCAAGCATGCAGTCGCTTCGTAGCGTCACTTCGGTCTTCACCCGTGCTTGACCCTGCTTCCGTGATATCCAGTTTGAAATGCCGCGGCGCATGGCATACCCACATCATTGTTTTGCTCGTCGTCATACGCATGGTGTGTCACAGCATGTAGGTGACATGACCCGAGTGCCGCAGGCATGTCCTGTTACACCTAGGGAAACCCTGAAGAAGACCTCCTGAATCTGGTGAAATACGCCGATCCCGTTGCCCGAGTTTCCCGATGAAGCAGATGACCTTCGCCGACGCCGAGTACGCCGGCAAGCGCAAGCAGACCCGCAAGGAGCTGTTCCTGATCGAGATGGATCAGGTGGTGCCGTGGGAGGGGCTGATTGCCCTGATCGAGCCGCACTACCCCAAGGGTGAAGGCGGCCGTCCGGCGTACCCGTTGATGGCGATGTTGCGCGTACATCTGATGCAGAACTGGTTCGGCTACAGCGATCCAGCGATGGAGGAAGCGTTGTACGAGACCACCATCCTGCGCCAGTTCGCCGGCCTGAGCCTGGAGCGCATTCCCGACGAAACCACCATCCTCAACTTCCGCCGCCTGCTGGAGAAACACGAGTTGGCGGCTGGGATTCTGGCGGTGATCAATGGCTACCTGGGTGACCGGGGTCTGTCGCTGCGCCAGGGCACCATCGTCGATGCCACGCTGATCCACGCACCCAGTTCGACCAAGAACAAGGACGGCAAGCGTGACCCGGAGATGCATCAAACGAAGAAGGGCAACCAGTATTGTGTGTCACGAACACAGGTCAGATGACCTGTGCTGCTGTGCCGAAGATGGAAGTAGGCCTTCCGAAGTCGGCTTGCAGGAGCGGACTTCAAACCACCTGGTGCTGCTGCATCCAAAAGGTGTGGTGGTGAGCGACCGAGGAAAAGTCATCCCTGAGGATGGCAGGTGAGTATGGAGAAGATGAGCGAAAGCAAACCGTCCGATGACGCATCGTTATGCCCAAGGTGCTGCCGAAACTGAGGTGGAGTACTGGCTTCAGGACAAGTCGGGGCGTTACCTGCTTACGGACCCGATGGCAGCCGGTGTATAGGCGGCATGATCTTCATACAGGCTTTGGTACGGAACGTGAGAACCTTGTTCCAGATGCGAAGGAAAATGACAAATGGCCAACACCATGAGGAAGAATACCGATGCTGGAACGAGGGGCGGAGCCTCCCGTAGTAGCGATGAAGCCTCTGTAATGGAGGTGGAGCGAAGGGGCGGCGTTATCCGGCCGACGAGCGTTGCCAACCTCCGGGGATGAGTGGCGTGAGCTCGGCGAAACCTTATGACATAGCGAAACGCACGGTATGGGACGCCTACCAGCAGGTCAGGGCCAACCGCGGTGCTGCCGGCATCGACGATGAAACCATCGCCGATTTCGAGCGGGATCTGTCTAAGAATCTCTACAAGCTGTGGAATCGGATGTCGTCGGGGTCGTACTTCCCGCCTCCGGTCAAGCAAGTAGAAATTCCCAAGGCATCGGGAGGCACGCGCAAGCTGGGAGTGCCCACGGTTGGTGATCGTGTCGCGCAAACCGTGGTCAAGCTTCTCATCGAGCCGGAGCTGGACTCGATCTTCCACTCGGACTCCTATGGGTACCGGCCGGGACGATCAGCGAAGCAGGCGGTGGCGATCACGCGTGAGCGCTGCTGGCGATACGACTGGGTGGTGGAGTTTGATATCAAGGCAGCCTTCGATCAGATCAATCATGGATTGCTGATGAAGGCGGTGCGCCTGCACATCAAGGAGGACTGGATACTTCTGTACATCGAGCGGTGGCTGGTTGCGCCGTTCGAAACGGATGACGGCATGCGCGTCCCACGCGAACGCGGCACCCCGCAAGGTGGAGTGATCAGTCCCCTCCTGATGAATCTGTTCATGCACTATGCCTTCGACACCTGGATGCAACGTACCAGCCCCAACTGCCCGTTTGCCCGCTACGCCGATGATGCGGTGGTGCACTGTCGCAGTCGAAAGCAAGCGGAGTACGTGATGCGCTCCATTGCTTCACGGCTGGCTGCCTGTGGCTTGACGATGCACCCCGAGAAATCGAAGGTCGTGTACTGCAAGGACAGTAACCGTCGCGCAGGTTATCCGCATGTGAGCTTTACCTTCCTCGGCTTCACCTTTAGGCCGAGGAAGGCGCTCAGCAAACAAGACCAGCTCTTCACGAGCTTCCTTCCGGGAGCGAGTGCGGATGCCTTAAAGCGGATGCGGCAAGCGGTACGCAGGTGGCGACTCAATCGCCAAACCCACGTGACGCTGGTCGACGTGGCTCGGCTCTACAATCCAGTGATACAGGGGTGGTGGCAATACTATGGCTCGTTCTATCGGACAGCCATGCTTGGCATCTTCCAGCACATTGACCGCGCGCTTGAACGCTGGGCCCGACGAAAATACAAGGCCCTTCATAGGCGCAAGCGGCGCATTAGCCAATGGCTGGACAAGATGCGGACTGTGGTACCCCGGCTGTTTCATCACTGGCGAGTGACCGGGCAGCAAGGTTGGATAACGGGAGCCGTATGACGCGAGAGTGTCACGTACGGTTCTGCGAGCGGCTGCGGGGGCAGTTCCCGCGGCCGACTCACCACTTCGGCGCTAAAGCGCACATCGGTGCCGACGAAGAATCGGGCTTGGTGCACAGCGTGGTGGTGACCGCCGCCAATGTCGCGGACATCACCCAGGTCGACAAACTGCTGCACGGCGAGGAAAACGTGGTGTGTGCCGACGCTGGTTATACCGGAGTCGAAAAACGCCCTGAACATGAAGGCCGCCGAGTCATCTGGCAGGTCGCGGCCCGACGCAGCACCTATAAGAAGCATGGCAAGCGCAGTGCCTTGTACAAAGCGATCCGCAAGATTGAGAAAGCCAAGGCTCAGGTGCGGGCGAAGGTTGAGCATCCATTCCGCGTGATCAAGCGGCAGTTCGGCTACACCAAGGTGCGCTTCCGCGGATTGGCCAAGAATACTGCGCAGATGGTAACGCTATTTGCCCTGTCGAATCTGTGGATGGCCCGCCGACATTTGCTGGCCAGCGCAGGAGAGGTGCGCCTGTAATGCGGAAAATGGCTGCTGCGAAGCGCTCGCGGTAGCGAAAAAGATAGAAAAGTGCGACTGACTTGAGTGTTTTGGATCGAGTGGCCGCTTTCAAAATCGGTAGGCATTGAATTCAGCCAGAAATGCATGGCTACTTCAGACCATCCCTAGGACATGCTGCAGCGGCCTCGTGCGGTATGCCAAGGGTATCGCACGGCATGCATGTCACAGGTCGATCATGCGACATGGAGTGCGGCCACACTCGGGGAATATCGCATTCTCTGGTGCGACATTATCATCGTGTAGCAGCTGCTGAGTATCTTGGAGGTCTGCGCAGTAGCTTGTGTGCTGATTTGCTGACGGACAGTTATGGGTGGGCGTTTGGCTTCAGCGTCATCAACCAATGTCGTTGAAATAGTCATCGCGCTATGAGTGCATAATTGCTCAGATCTTCCGTCTCCCCATTTAACATGGTGTGCACCAGTTCTCCCCGCAGGCCTGAAAGAGTTCTGAAGAAGCAGAGCTCGCAGAGGTGCACTTCCTAATTCTCGCCGTCATACCTCGAGCCGTACCCCCGAGTGGCGCCCAGCACACCAAATTGCGTGCCGTAACCATCGATAGGGATGCTGCCACGGCATACGTCACACAAAGCAACCTTAGTCGGCTTCACATGCTCCGATGCCTCGTCGTTCATGACCAACACCTCAAGCTCTAGTGTATCGACTCAAGGCAGATGACTGCCAGGGCCTACGGCGCTCCACTGACATTAATGCAATCGTGCAGGCCTTGAATGAACGCACTGCGGGAGAATTTTTTTAAATGCCAGCAGTGATTCATATCCGCCTTGTGGGTGCAATGAAGCGACGACGTAGAAGCTTCCGCTGAAAGTACGCAGGACCCAATACGAGTGTTCGCTGTCAATCCGGACAATGTCTGATGTACGGATAAGATGCCCGTCGCCAAACCGACCTGAATCCGGGTCTGCTTTGGCATGCCGATGTGTAACGCCGAGGCAGCAGCCTGCTGCGATGCAGGCGCTGGTGAGATAGGCCGTGACAGGCTCGCTGAAACATAAGTCGAAAGCCCTTTGCAGTTGCATAGCGGCATAAAGGGATACTCGGCGCATCGTCGTGTCCTAAAGGGTTAGATCGAGCAACGGTTCTGCTGAAGCGCTTTGGTGCACGTCTTACTCGCCATCTTTAAGCCGCATAAGCTCCAGCGCGTTCATAGCAGCCACGACATCAGCTTTGCTCGCGCGCTTTGCTCCGAAACCGATTGTGTTTACGAGCTGAGTGCAGATGGTTTCGAAATTAATAGCCGCTGTCGGGGCGGTGGTTGGGGGGGCGTTGACGAGGATGAAGCAGAGTTCATTGAAAGCAGCCTCTGCCATTGTCAGCGGTACGTCCCCAAAGTCAGCACCGAACGTGTCCTTGAATTGCTTCTTCACAATATTTTTGAATTCTTTTCTGTGTTGCTCTGCGCTTTTCTGTGCGGCCCAGTCTGTGATGGCTTCGAGTGTGTCTCCTAAGGCTGGTGCGGATGTAAGTTCCATATGGGCTCCTATGTTGGTCATTGTGTATCGCTCGGTTTATCTAAGCATGGAGGGCCCGCAGAACGTGCCTTCGACAGATGACCGATTTTCAATCCGGTGCCCATCTGTAAACCACCCCAACACCGCGTCAGCGCTGATATCGCTATTTGCGACGCCCAAGCAGCAGCGGACAGCAATACGGGCGCCGGTTAGGTAAGCCGTGACCGCTTGGCTGAATTTTAGGCTTGAGCCTAGTGCAGCATCTGCATGGCAGCGGGGGCACTGAACGCAATTGCTGCTCCTCAGAGGTGAACGATTAGGTCTTGATCGAAGTCGGTGTTCTCGTTTGGGTATCCTCTGGGGTTACAGACGATCCGTGTTCCAGCTTTTTAATAGTCAACGACGGTATGGGAGTGGCCGTGTACCCACGCCGCCACTGGCTCACCGTCCATCAGATAAAGCCACTCATTTGCATGCGCGGCGTCAAGGTGATGGCCTGCATGTGGGCTTTGCGCTAATGAGCGCAGAATTGGTGCGTGGTGCGTTATCACGACTGTTGGCCCTGAAAATGGCTCGGATAGTTTGTTTGGTAGCCAAACTCTTGTTTTAACGCTTCGGCAGCGAGGTCGCCGGGCTTTATGCGCCGGAAATTCTCTCCTGCACGAATCCGGCGGTAATCGTTCATCAAGCTTTGCAAAGTGATCGACGCCAGATATTTGTTACTTTTAGCGCTAAAATCAGTCCACATCGTTGCACCTAAGAATCGAGTGCCACCTATGACAAAAGAATCGCGTTCCAACACCTGTACATGGGGCCCCAGGCAGGCGCTACGTATCTTCTCCTGCGTGCGTATCATGTGGCCGCGGTAGTACTTATGATTGCCGAGCACGCAAAGAACAGGAATTTGAAATGCCTATTTGGCCCGCTCGAGTATTCGCGCCTTCACATCAATGTCACCTGCAAGAATAAAAATATCGGCATCGACTACTGAGGGTATGTAGGTGCTGAACTTGTTTTGCAGATCGGACAACAGATGAATTCGCATTAGCTAGCCCGCCGAGTATTCAGAAAATTCGAGCCATCGTTTCTGCCGTAGCGAGCTTCCGTGTGCCGCCGCCGAGGAGTAGGTATGTAGTGTTGAGCGTTTTGAAGTGGAAGTCCTTTTCGAAAGCGTGCAGCGGCGACGTGCGCACAAAGTCGCCGACATCCCAGCGGCGTTTGCCGTCGAAGACGACGCAGTGTGCATACAGTATTACCGGTTGGCGCTGCATCTTCGCTAGCGCAGCGCGCAGTTCCTCAGTTGCATCAAGATCGATCCAGATCCATTCACGCACGATGCAATAACCGTCTTGCGGGAAGTGGTTCCGTGCATAAGCGATGGCGTCTTCGTCCAACATGTCACTGCCAGCCATGGGCTGACCTGGTGTGTAGAGAAGATCAGTCAGGGCGTTTAGTTCATTCATGCTAACCTTCCTCAATGCGCGATTGCTCAATGGCGCTCATTAGCTCATTAGCTCATTAGCTCATTCGGCATTCGCGGGTACCGGCGAGGTGAAACCTCGCACGTTACCAAAACGAACTTTCAGAACGCTGTGACTCCCTGCGCAAAGGTCAGCATGTCATCCATATCTTTTTTGGTTGGATAAAAAGGGCGGTAAGGCATACATATTGTCATCAGCTCCATGCTTAACTGTTGTGGCTTATAGAGCAGTCCTTGCCGGTCCATTTTTATTGAAAGTTCGGAGCAATCGAGCTCCATGCACATCTTCCACCTATTGAAGCGAGCATTCTTGGCCGGACGGATCATGTTAAGAAAGCCCGGAATATCTCTGAAATTCAGACACGGCGTGCCGTTTAACGGATCGAAACGGATTTTTAAATCAGAGTCAGCCACACGGTTTAGCACTGCCGACAGCTCGAAGTCGAAGCGGCTGAGGATGCGCTCAACGCTCAAGTACAAAATATGCTTTCTGACGTCTAGCAGTGCAGACCGGTCGACATCAAGAGCGATGAGTGGGCAGATGGAAGCAATTTTCATAACTGAAAACCTGTAATTCAGATAATCGATAAGGTAGATATACATTCGGGCTTTGTCAACCGCTGGAGCGCTTCTCGTGGAAAAATCGATATACCGAGATGAGAACATGGTGCTGCTGCGTTTGCTCAGGCAATGCCGTATTGAGTCAGGTCTGACTCAGGGGCAGTTCGCCGAGGCACTTGGCCGCCCCCAGTCGTTCGCGAGCGACATTGAGCGTGGTCTGCGCAGGCTTGACCTTATTCAGTTGCTAGACATCTGCCGTGTGCTGGGCCTCGGCTTGGTCGAGTTTGTGCAGCGTTACGAATCCGAGCTGTCGCCGCAAGAGGCGCGAGAATAGTCCCGCGCGCTCTGTATGTATCGGACTAGGCTGATTCTTGCTGCGCGCGGTTCCAGGCTGCGGAATAAAGCGCAGCAGCATCGCTGCACAACAAGCTGATCGCTCGAACGCATGCAATCAGCGGTTCGCTTGCGAGCTCACTTGAACTGGGTGTACCGCCGAGAGCGTTGAGCAAACCAAGCACGGCGTGTTGACGCAGAGACGCCTCGTCATAGAGCTCACTTGCGGATGCATCGCTACGAAATCCCAGTAGGCAGCTGGGGTCGTTGGGAGTTAGTGGGGCGAAGCCGGCCTGCGGTCGTTGTATGTTCCGGTCGGCCAGTGTGCTGTCTTGATCAGCAGCATTGGGCTGGGATGGGCGGTTGTCGCTAGTAGGGTAGGGCATGGTTGATCCTCAGAACGCAAAGGTTCTGCTCACCAACGCCAATTGGTGAGCAGGCCGCACAGGTTGGCGTACCGGTCTGAGGGCCGGCGCATCCAAAGATGCCCTGCACGGCCCGCCCATAAAGGCACAGCCATGCGTGGTGCCAAGACGCGCTTGCACCGACTCAGAAACCGGGACGCCAATCCCGTCCCACAACAGTGGGAAGACCAAGGTATGGGGCTCTCGCTATCCTGTCAATTCTTGCTGTTACGCCGTTCACCTAAGCAGGCCAGCGCCATAGGCGCTAAGAACAGGCCTTGCCAAGCAAAACGAAACGGTACGCAAAGCGGTACCCAAAAAGTTTTTTTAGCCATGAAAAGAAAAGGCCAGCTCGAAAGCTGGCCTAACGTATTGATTTATATGGTGGGCCCACACGGACTCGAACCGTGGACCAAAGGATTATGAGAGAGGTGCTTAATAGCTCCTCATGAATTCTGATGGTTCCGTGTAGATTGTCTATGTGCTGATTTTACTGGTCTGTACGGTTTTTCTTGTGCCACATGGTTCCGCTTAGTACCGTTGAGTCCTGCGTCAAGTGGGGACTGAAACGGGGACTTGCGGGGACTGGAAAAATGGCCGGTACAGTAAACGAGCAAAAGCTCCGAGGGATGAAGCCTGGCGGCGGGAAGCTCACTGAGAGCTTGCCCGGCAGGGGCATGGGATCGCTGATTTTTAAGCGTCAGGGCGAGACGCCGCCGATGGCATTTTACCGTTATCGACTCGACGGGAAGGACAGCTTAATCAAAATCGGGGTCTGCAAGCTCAGCCCGCGGGGTATTGGGCTGACTCTGCCTGAAATTCGGGAGCGCGCGCGTGAGTTGGCGAAGGTTGCTGTCGAACACGGAGATGTCCGGGCTCACCTGGAGGATTTGGAAAACCAGGCCGAGTTAGCACGTATTGAGCGCGAACGAGAAATCAACGCCTTGCGTGTGCAGGGCTCATTTGAAGAGCTGTTTCGCGAGTACATCGAGGATCGGCGGGGGAAGGTGCGCGATGACCAAGTCAGCGAGTATGAGCGCATCCTAAAGGTCGATCTTTTAGAAGCTCATGCTCAAGTGCTTGCACTTCGCGCTTCAGAGGTCCGGCCGCAGCACATTCGGCAAATCCTGGAGACGATCTGGAACCGAGGCGCGACGAGGCAGGCCGATAAAGTGCGTTCGTTCCTGCGAGCCGCGTTTCAGTATGGGATGACCGCTGAGCATTCACTTGGCCGATCCAGCAGCAAAAACTACTCGATTGATTCGAATCCAGTCGACGCTGTTCTAGTTCCCAGCACAAGCAAGCCTGGCACCCGGGCGCTTTCTGATACCGAGTTGAAGCATTTCTGGGCGACGATCACCGAAACCGACGGCATCGGTCCTGTCATCAGTCGTCTATTCCAATTTGTCATCGCCCTTGGGGGGCAGCGAATTGAGCAAGTCGCGCGAGAGCCTTGGTCGAGCTACGACAGAGAAAGCCGGACTTTGCGACTGGTGGACAGGAAGGGGCGAGGAGAGGTTGAGCGAATTCATCTCGTGCCGCTAACTGATCGAGCATTGGAGTTGCTGGAGCAGGTTGAGGCGATTACAGGCGGTTTTGAATGGCCGTGGACAAGCTATGGGAAGAAGCCATTCGCTACGACCAGCTTCGCTCACGCAATCAGGGATTGGCTTGGGTCAAAGCACGGAAAGATCGATGACGAACAAATCCCGCACTTTACGCCTAGAGATCTGCGACGGACCTGCGCGCAGCTCATGCAACGCAATGGTGTAGATGATCGGCTGAGTGATTTGCTGCAGTCACACGGCCAGACTGGTGTCGTTGGACAGCACTATCGCAATAATCCGGAAGCCTATTTACCAGAGAAGCTAAAAGCAATGGCCGGGTTCGAAGCAGCTCTTAGTAAAGTGCTCGATTAGATACCGCTTGCGTGGCGCCTGGAGTTTTGGTGAGCAGTGCGGTTCCATCTGACAATATGGTCGCCATTCTTGTTTTTATGAATAGCGTAGCTGGCAAGGAACCCAACTGCTTTCAATTCATCCAGAGCCTTAGTGAGGCCTCTCCCCTTTCCAAGAAAATCTTTAAGTTGGCTAGTGGTACCGCTTAATCTCATCAAGTTGTCGACTTTTACCTCGCGCTCACCTGGCAGCCCGGCTGACATGTAATTCTGTAGGTACTTCGACAGGGGGGTTGTCAGGCTCTTGCGAATATCAAGATCAATGTAAGAAAGCTCCGTGCTGAGCATTTCAATAACAATATCGCCTATCGAAAACCGCCAGTAACCAACTTCCTCATCCCAAGACAGTTGGTCGATAAGACTGAATGCATCGTAGCCGGTCTTAAAGTTCGTTATTTTTATAGTGTTTCCTTTAAGCTTTTGCAGGGACTGATGCAAGGCATCGTAGTTATTCTTTCCTCCAGATATTCCTAGTGCGCGCAAGAAGGAATGTCTGTTGAATAATATTTTTTCGCCCGGTGCACGACCTTGAGCTAGACGTATAATTTCAAGGTATACATCATTGTCGAACATGTTGAGTTGTTCGCCAGTGTATTCGATTCTGATAGTGTCGTAGCTTTCTAGAACTTCGTTTATCAGGAATTTTGCTTTTGTTTGTGGCTGGTTAACAAATAGCGACGTACGTACCCAGGCCGTGGGTAACGCTGATGCTCGTTGGGGTAAAGAGGGAAATTTGATGACTTCTGGAAGCGGCGGTAACAGACCAGCCTCAAGCTCTTTGAGTAAATCCCTACAAAGCCCACTGTTCGAAGCCAGTCTATTAGTATGGCTTTGAAGTATTTTGAAGACCGAATTAGCGGCCTTGCTCGACTTCAACTCTTTAGAGTGTACGCCACCTAGATTACTCATGACGGATAGCGTCCAAAAAATCAGGCCGATTCTTTCAGAGTGTCTGACTTGATAAAGTCGATCACTTTTGTAAGTTCGTAGCGAACTACTCGCTGATTAAAACGAATGGCTTCAGGAAAGCCAGGAGTGGCGGCAAGACGATAAAAAGTTGTCTTGCCGATGTGCAGGTATTCACAGATTTCAGCGACGGTAGAAAGTGGTTGTCGTTTTTGGTTTTTCATGAGCATCTCTCGGAACTGCTTGGGTCTAAGTCAATATTGCTATTCCGAGATACGCAGTCAATGAGTGCTGAATTTTTAAAGTCCTTAATGTTTTATTATCGAAATTGCGTGAGTAAAACTTTAATAAGGGCCTCTTTTCGTAACCTGTTGATTTTTATAGGTAGCTACCGTTCGTCGGGTTTTGTAAAAAAGATGAACTGATCGATTTTATCCACAGGGTTCGTACTAGCTGCGAAAGCGCTTAGCTTTGCGCTAGGCCTCAAAATCAATCCAGATACACTGGCAAGCCCCTATTTCAAAGGGCTGCACTTGCTTATCCACAGGGTTCGTACTAATTGCGCCAACCCGCTTGGGCAATTCGTACTAGCTGCGCCGAGATTCGTACTAGCTGCGCCAAAGTTCGTACTAGCTGCGCCGAGCGATTTCTGGAGGCCTTGCGGCACTAAGGCTGCAGAGCAGTTTCGCTTCACTTACATGTATTACATGTATTTACATAAGAAGCAGGCAGGCAAGGCAGAGGCTCTGCCTCCGCTTGAATGCGCCTACGGCGCGAAAAGCCCCCGGAAGGGAAGGGGAAGGATTGAGGCGCGGTGTGGCGGCTTCGCCGCTCAGGCCCAGGTGATCGACAGAGAGTTGAGTAGCAGCATATGAATCGGATAGATCGGGTACATCCAGGTGCCAACCGGTCTGATGGAGCGCAGACGGAACTGCAGCAGCGCCAGACCGAGCAGCGGCGCCAGGGCGGCTGCAGAGATACTGGCCAGCGCCCTGGCGGGCAGATCGGGCAGCAGCATGATTCCGGCACCGGTGTTCGCGAGAACCGCGATCAGAGCTGCAGTCGACCAGGTGACGATCCTAGTTTCAATGACTCGGGCCTGGAGAGCGGCCAGCAACGCGGTTGGCAGCAGTACGCCAGCCAGGCCGTAGCTCAGAATCGGTCGATAAGCGGCGGCGACGGCCAGGGCTACGACCCCAGCAGTAATCAGTGATGGCGTCCGATGATGTACTGCTTGAGCGATTACAAGTCCCAAGCCCAAGGTGAAGAGGATATTTAAATAATTGCTCTCGAAAAATCTCGAATATGGTTGCTGGCTAATAAGTGCAAATAGAAGAATGCCGCCGAGATATTTCAATCCGCCTGAGTATCCTATCGGTTGCCGATAGGCATTAGCAGCGATTGCGAGGCAGAAGAGCGGAAATGCGAGGCGTCCAATGGTTCGCATCCAGCGGAATGGCTCTTGTAAGTCAGGCGTTAAAATGTACCAAGAGTGATCAATGATCATGGTGATCAGTGCGATCCACTTTATTAGATCAACTGAATTTTCTCGTTCGAAATTTTTCATTGCTTTGCTAAGTTCAAATGTAGGATGCTTGTGGCGTATATTGATTGTTAATTTATGATATATAAATCTCATTGTTCTTGCAGCTTTTTTACTTGCGGGATAGGTATCCTGTTGCCATAATTTAATCATTGAATTCGCGCAGCAAAGCCTGCGTACCAATGCCTCTTTGAGCAGCGATGAGGAGGCGGCGGTAACAAAAAGAAATGTCCTGTCGGATGCTCGCTGTTTCTCAGAATGATGCTGGTTAAATCTGGCCCTTCGGAACGCCTTGTTCCATTCATTCGACTAAACAGGAGTGTGTTATGAATTTCTTTGACGATGATGTGCTGGACCAACTGGATCTGAATGAACTGGAGATAATGCGTGAGCGTGCTCACCATTTTTTAAGTAGAGTTCAATTTCAGGTTGAGCTGAAAAACTCAACTGCCCGTCCGCTTAGCCGGTTTACCTTTCAAGAGTCCGGGTTTGTCTTTTACGCAGAGAAAGTTGAGGATGGAGTACTGATCAATCCAGCTCTTCCACCAAATTTTGGTAATAGAGACATTAGTACGCGGCCCTCGGAGGAACTTGAGCGGTGGTCGTGCCGCCCGTACATAGAGACCCGAGAAGTCCCGTCTGGTACTAGATACATTGTCCATTGTCTGGATGGTGGCGCCTGGGATCGACCCACGGACTGGGGTAGCTTCGCATCGCTGAATGACGCACTGGTTTGCATCAGTGAGCGCTGTTGATATGAATCGATTGAAAGCCGCTCTGGCAGCCGCGGTGATCTTGCTGGCCACCGCTCAGGTCGAGGCTGCTAGTGAACCTCATCCAGTTCCGCTGCTGAAGTTCCATCGTGACTGTGTGATAAAGGCCTTCGAACTTAACTACGGCTCATTCCTGCGGCAGCTGCAGGATCTTCACGTCGCGTGCATGACTGACAGGGCATACATCGACTGGAGATCAAGCCTGGAGCGAGCCGGATACATCGATCAGCTCAAGAATGGGAAAAACAAGCTGGTGCTAGCTGCCAATGTCGGCGCTGGAGCCGTGATCTCGGAGGGGATGCGAGAGTTGGCGAGTAAAAAGCGTTACACCGCAACGATAAAATCACCAGTACAGGTTGTTCTGAATGGCGATACATCGAGATCGCGTAACGGTTACATCGAAACGGATGTTATTCGCGTGCGGCAAAGCGACAGAATTGTCGGATACGCAATTCATGCGATCCGCTTGAACATCAAGAAGTGAAAGGACTGACAACATGAAAATCAAAATTGCTCTGGTAGCGATCGCCTTTGCCGTCCTGGTTGGTTGCGGTGAATCGAAAGAAAACAAAATCATGCCGCAAGCAGCCACTACTGATGCGGTCTACAGTGAGAAAGCATCGCGGTACTTAGAAGAAGTGATCGGCACCCCGAAGAAGGCTAAAAGAATCGAAATGACGTTCTGGCACGAGACTGATCGAAAAGGTGTTGGCTATCTTTCCCTCGTCGTCGATGGCGTCGAGATGATTCGCCCGATTGATAATATCGGTGGCTACAGCGCCGCAAGCTCGCAGGGGTTCAAGTTCATTTATGAAGGTGGTGCCTGGAAAGCCTATGTCGCCGAGGCTGAAAAAAATACACACGGCGAACACCCGCAGGAGTTTTTCGACAAAACAACGGGAATACTTCGTAAATACTAGAGTGAACGCTCTTCTCAAAGCCCCTTACGAGGGGCTTTTTTGTGGTGCGCCAGGCATGGCGCGTAGCGCCGTGACTGGCGCTGTCGGGTTCACCGTGGTGGCGAACCTGGCGACTCGGAGGTGAAAGTCCTCTACACACCCGGCAAGGGGAAGTGTTAGCCGGAGGCAAGGGTGTCGCGGGCGACTGCGAATCTGAAGGAAGCCCGAGGCAAAATGCTGGCCTGATGAACAAGAAGCGGATATGAGGCGGCGCAGCGGGGTGAGGTGGCCACAATCGCCAAAGCCCGATACTTGCACGGAACGCTGCGACGTATATCCGACAGGCATAAGCAGGAAGGTCGCGCGAATTACCCTGGGAGATCTGTACGCTTGCCATTGTGCTACCGATTGTCGAGAGGCGACGGGATGGGCGTGCAGAAGTCAGCCGAGGCCGTAGTAAGTGGCGGTTTACCGCGCCACCAAGGGCCGAACAGGTTGTGCCGCCAGTAGGCGTCAGCGTCTCGTCGATAACCGAAATGCAGAAATTTCTCCAAGAGAAGACTGTCACCCCGAGTCCCGGCCAGAGGCCGAGGATGACGCCTGACAGCGCAGAGGTATCGGCGGCGTCGGTGACGTGGACGAACGCGGAGCCGGACATGCTGATGGAGCGGGTGCTCGCACCGGCGAATCTCGAGCGTGCGTATCAGCGCGTAGTCAGCAACAAGGGGGCGCCGGGTGCCGATGGCATGACGGTCGCCGACTTGGCGGGCTATGTGAAACAGTATTGGCCCATCCTGAAGGCCAGGTTGCTGGCCGGTGAATACCATCCCCAAGTGGTGCGGTCGGTCGAAATCCCCAAACCGCAGGGTGGTATGCGGCAGTTGGGCATTCCCAGTGTCATGGATCGCCTGATCCAGCAAGCCCTACTGCAACAGCTCACCCCGATCTTCGATCCGCTGTTCTCGGATTACAGCTACGGCTTTCGTCCGGGCAGAAGCGCTCACCAGGCTGTCGAGATGGCCCGCGTCCATGTGGCGGTGGGTCACCGTTGGTGCGTGGAACTTGACTTGGAGAAATTCTTCGACCGGGTCAACCACGACATCCTGATGGCTTGTGTTGAACGTCATGTCGAAGACAAGCGCGTGCTCAGACTCATCCGCCGTTACCTTGAAGCGGGCGTCATGTCGGGCGGGGTTGTCAGCCATCGGCAGGAGGGGACGCCGCAAGGCGGCCCGCTCTCGCCGCTGCTGTCGAACATCCTGCTCGATGAACTCGACCGTGAGCTGGAACGGCGAGGCCATCGCTTCGTGCGCTATGCCGATGACGCGAACATTTATGTCCGTAGTCCGCGTGCTGGTGAACGAGTGCTGGCCAGTGTCGAGCGGTTCCTGAATCACCGTCTGAAACTGAGACTGAATCGGGACAAGAGCCGCGTGGCGGGGTCGTGGAAATGCGACTACCTGGGGTATGGGATGAGCTGGCACCGACAGCCACGGCTGCGAGTGGCAACCATGAGCCTGCGCCGTGTGCGCGACCGGCTCAGGGAACTGCTGCGAGGGGTGCGGGGCCACAAGATGGCGAATGTCATCGAGCGGATCAACCCGGTGCTACGTGGTTGGGCGGGCTACTTCAAACTCAGCCAGAGCAAGCGTCCATTTGAAGAGCTGGATGGTTGGGTCAGACACAAACTTCGCTGTGTCGTCTGGCGGCAATGGAAGCAGCCCTCTACGAGGGCGCGCAACTTGATGCGCTTGGGGTTGGGCGAGGAGCGTGCCTACAAATCGGCCTTCAATGGCCGAGGCCCGTGGTGGAACTCGGGTGCGCCGCATATGAATCAGGCGCTGCCGAAGAAGCTCTGGGACAGGCTTGGACTGGTCTCGATACTGGATACGATCAATCGGCTTAACCGCATGGCCTGAACCGCCGTGTACGGAACCGTACGCACGGTGGTGTGGGAGGACGGCGGCCGTGAGGCCGCCTCCTACCCGATGGTGATAGTTAGAGTTAATCAAGTATTCAGGGCGCGGTTCAAGAAAATTCGTTATTCGTTAATTTTATATGCTCGCGTAATTGCAAAAGCATTTTTGGTTTTAGGGAAATGCAATTAGATGCACATGTGGGAGGCGTTTATGATCTAGTTGTTGGTTAATTATAAGTTTGGATAGGTTCTAGGAGTTTTGAATATGGCAATCATCGTTAAGACAAAGATTCACGAAGGCTGTACTGGAGCTGGAGTACATGTTCAATACGAACTGAAAACCAATCCGCGAAACCTGATGGCCGCTATTGATGAGATCGACAGCCTGCGCGAGCGCAAGACATCCTCCTTCGGGAATATAGGGCATTGCGGCACCTGGATAGAGGTTGATGGTGTGAGCCTGAGTGTGTGGGATGAGAAGGAATTAAGTAAGGCATACGTGGAAGAAGATCTCAATTACTACCGCCGGGAAGGTGGAGTCAAACCTCTCAATCGGACCCAGCGTGCCGAGAAGATGATCAGCAGCATTGCAAGCGGTGAACTTTTAGCTGACCGCAAGGCATCTGCGGAATGGGTAGAGAAAGAACTACAGACCGAAATGGACGCGTGGGACCAACAGCCAGAGATGTGTTGAGTCCATGAACCTCCGGTTCATCCCAGCTGCCAGAGGCTGCTGGGATTGCTGCAATAACAATTTCGGAATTTAAATTTATGTCACTACCAGATATTCAGCGCGCTCTTGCCGCTTTGCGTGAGATCCAAGTTAAAGCGGTAGAACTGCCGCCGAGTTGCGAGCATGACGCGCACGTCATTGCGGCTCTCGCGGTGACTGTTGAGCAGATACTGAGCAAGGAGATTAAAGATGCTGCTTAAAGAAGCCCAAGTGAAAATTCCCCGCGCCATTGGAGTTGGTTTGATTGTGTATTTCGGTCTGGTCGTACCTGGGCGCGAAGTAGTCAATCGTGTAGTTCCGATTGAACACGTTAAAGCAGTTGAAACTGAAATCCCTGTTCCGCCCGTTTCTCGCCCGAGGTGAATCATGAGCAAAATTAAGACTGTCGCAGCTTACTTGACCGGCTACGCACAAACTAAGAACGCTGTACGCGAGGTTAAAACATCGGTCAGCCTTCCAGTCAATTTTCTTCGCGGACTCTGGGAGCAAGTTCAGGAAATTCGACGTGAGGCCGCGGAGGCTAATGCGCTGGCCAAAAAGGATGACAAGGGCTTGTGGGATGAGATGTGCCGCGAGTACGAAATCACGACTGAAAGCGTGCGGAGAAAGTACAAGAGCGCACTTTTCACAAATTTGCTTCTCGTGCTCGGTATTGGTTTGATTGTCGGTAATCTGCTGTCGAACCTTAATACAGGTTCAATGGTTGTTTTCGCAAATGTTATTTTCCTTAATTTCTTGCTGATGCTCCTGTTTCAAAATGCCTATCGCTTGAACATGGCATACACACAGTCCGCCCCTCCTGTCATGCAATTCTTGAAGAATATTTTAAAAAATCCGACGTTGTTAATTGGTCGCACTTTGCCGGACGATTACAAAGTTCGCCTGGAGGCTTTCAATGAATAGCTTTTCTCAGCTCGTCCTTTCTTGGATGTTCGGCAGATGGATTTTTGATGGCGACCAAACTGAAATTATCTCCGACAACATATCTGACGTAACCCCTCTAACCATCTTTGCCGCAGCATTCTCGCAGCTGGGTTTGTTGATGTTCGGCGTGCTTGCCTCGTGGGCAATGTTCCTGGGGATTTTCCGTCTTAAGAACAACGGAAATTTCTTCGGGGCGAAAGACGGTAACGAAGCCTTTTTCTACCCGCTGCGAGTAGTGGTTGCGCTGATCCTCGTTGCTCCAGTTGTCCCGGTCTCAAGCGCAGGTGGGGTTCCGATTACCCTGACAACAGGGCACGCTCTAATAGCTGGCGTTTCAAAAATGGCTGCAGAATTTGGCGACACCATGCAGCACGATGCCTTCGAGCTGATGCACCGACACAACCTTTTTAGTGATCCGCAATTCCGTGTTGAAGTAGATACTGGGGTTGCCCTGGACATGCTCAACAGCTGGAAGCTGGCAGCCGCCCAACTTGCGGGCTTTGCTGTTTTCCAGGATCCGAGTGAAGAAAAAATCGTTGCCGGCCTCACTGGCGAACAGCTCGCGCTGGTAGCGCTGCGCAATCGTTGGAATGAAGTCTACGGCAACACTCATCCTGCCGGATCTGGCGATGCTCAGTCACAAGCAGCTGAGGCGTTTCTCAGCGTTGCCGGCCGCTCTCTGCAGATCCCTCTTATTGCTCCAACAGACAGCCTTGCCCGCGAGGTGACTCTCGGTGCAAGTGGCCTGATCGACTCCGGCGCCGTTGATGAAACAATCGGTCGTGAACTCGAAACCGAGGGATGGTTTTGCCAGCTCGGTTGGATGAGCTCAATGACATGTTCTGAAGAGTTCGCTCAGGTTAAAGCGAATAACTCCGCTTCGATTGAAGCGGGCATTGCGGCTGCACAGCGTCAAATTTGGATTCAACTTGTTTCTCATGCCTTGAATTATGCGAAGTCGGTTCAAGATGGTGGAGTTACTCAAGCAGAGCATAAAGAGTATTTCGAAAAGTCTATTAACTGGACTGCTCAGACTGCTGATTGGTACAGCAAAAATGTTGAAGCCACTATTGCAAATACCCTGGCGGGAGACCAGGCTGAGCGTGCTGAACCGTATTTCGATGAAGTGAAAAGTTGGGGCTGGATGCTCGGCGGTACGTTCGTTCTGCGAGCTGCAAGCGACTTTAGCCGTGCAGCAAGTTATGCAGAGGGTGCAACAAGCAAAATGATGCCGAAATCGTCACTGTCGGCGCTAACTGGCGGAGAAGTTCTATCGAAAGTGGTTGAACAAGAAACTCTTGCTCAAATTCAACCTGGTAATACTGGAAGCACCACAAAGTCGTTGCTAGCCCGTGTGTTCAGTCTGGATATTCTCAAAGAGACAACAGGACCAAGCATCCAGAACATTCACACAATAGCGGCCTGGGGCCGATCGCTTGTCGGTACTGGTATCGGTTTTTTCGCTGGGGGAAAAATTGCGCAGTACATGCCAGGTCTTTCCTCGATGACGGATGGAGCGCTTCCGAAATCAATCGGTGCTTTGATGATCATCGCTGGCGGGATGATCGGCTACGTTATGCCGTTGCTCTTCGCGGTATACGGACTCATGGGAGCAATAGGTTGGCTCGTAGCAGTGGCAACAACCTTTTTCGGAGTCACGCTCTGGAGCGCCGGCTTTGCAGCGCCGAAGGGAGAGGAGCACACGTCTCAAATGTCGGCGAAAGGGTGGAACGCCCTCATTTTTATCGGCCTTTACCCGGCCCTGGCTGTTGGCGGTCTGGCTGCTGCGATCGTAATTAGCGCCATCGGGCTGGCCATGGTCCAAGCTCTCGCGATGGGAATGTGGGGGATGTTTGACCCCGGCACTGCTGAAGTTGGACGTCCGCTTGAAAGCCTCGGCGGAATCCTAGTCGGCGGCCTGTTGCTCGTGGGTGTAATCATACTTGTGAGTTGGAATGTGGTTGTCACTTCGGCACAGCTCATCATGACCTTCCCGCGTACTGTGCTCAACATGATCTCCTTCTCCGAGCCAGGTCTGAACCCGTACGAAAATTCACCTCAGAATTTGATGGGCGGACTGGCGATGAGTGCACGACAAGTGCTTACTGGCGCAATCAGTCGAGCTATTACCCCGTCTCGTAACCCGAGCCCGCCACAGGGCGGCGGCTAGTAGTACCAGGCCCCGCTCTGCGGGGCCTTTTTGCAGTGATAGCTCGAACTCAAAAAGCTACTATGAGCGCAGTACGCATCATGCATAGATGATGGAGAGCGCTCTTGACCACTGTTATCTCTGAGATTGCCGAGCTTACAGAAACTCAGAAGCTCACTGAGATCATCGATTTGGACACGGGTCTATCAATTGACCTGCAGTCGTTTGTCTGCAGGCATGACAGGGAGGTTGTAAAAGCCAGAAATGAACTTCGCCGAAGATATCTAGTAGATCCAGAAAGTCCATGGCTTGCTTGTGAGTTGTGTGGCGCGGCCGTCCAGCTTGTTTGCCATACAGATCGCAAATACTATTTTAGGCATATGCCGGAGCAAGAAAATCGTGGTTGTCCGGTCAATACAAAGAACAAGCTGACACCAGATCAAATTCTGGCTGCAAAATATAATGGGGCTAAGGAAAGCTACGCTCATCAGCACCTGAAAGAAATTGTTCGGGATAGCATTATCGCTGACCCGAATTTTTCCAGTCCGCGCTTAGAAAAGATTTGGCGGTCAAGTAATTTTCTTGAGCGAGCTTCATGGCGAAAGCCTGATGTTCAGGTTGAAATGAATGGTCGTAAGCTTGCATTTGAAATACAGTTATCTACGACTTTTCTCAGCGTAATTGTTGAGCGGCGGGAGTTTTACCGCGCTGAAGGTGGTTCATTAATATGGGTTTTCCAGTCTTTTGATCCGTCTCAGACTAGGCGTGCAGAGGAAGATATCTTCTGTAACAACAATATGAATGTCTTTGTCGTGAGTGGCGAAACATTGCTTCGTTCCCAGAAAGATAAAAGATTTTCACTGGATTGTTGGTATCCACTGCCTTCATATAAGTATGGATTGCTTGTGCATGAATGGTGTTGTGATCAAGTCTTTTTCGACGAGTTGACTTTTGATGTCGAGCTTCAGCGGGTATATCATTTTGACTATGAGTCTCGTCTGAGTGAGATGAACTCGCAGCGTATTGCAGATGAGGTTTTTCGACAGCGAGAGACTTTGCGCGAACGCTTCGAGTCTTTCTGGTTGCGTGACGATTTACAATACGACTCTGAAGATGATGAGGTTAATTCGGAGTGGATGGCTCTTAAGAACGAGATGCGAAGCGTGGGTTTTGTTGGGGCTTTACCAAATAGCCACTGGAGTATGCCGTTTTACGGGGTGATTGCCTTAATGCTTAGTGTGAAGTATGGCAAGCCCGTAGGTTATAAGTTTAAGACTCTATTGGAAGTTACTAATTTGGCTTTTAATTCATATAAAAAATTCCTGAGGCCTTTTGGTCTTGCGATTTATTATTATGACATGGATGATTTATTGGTGGGGCAGGATCGTAAAGGTACATGGCGAAAAAGGAAAGTAACGATTAGGCAAGCAATGGTGGCTAAGGATCCGGCTTATGCGCAGACGACGTTCTTTGATGAAGCCATAGCTTTTATTTTGCCGAAGATATCTGATAAATTGGGCGTCTCCTGTTGGAGGAGCTAATAAAGTTTGGGGGTTACATGAGTAAGCTTGCAGAGTTCAAACGCCTTGAAGCTCAACTGGCAGCGCAGTTGCAGCAACTGGATGCACTGAAGAATGATGCTGAACTGAAAAAAGAAATTCAGTTCGAGGAAAAACTGCGGGCACTGTTAGCTGAGTACGAGATGAGCTTGAGAGATGTGATTAATATTCTTGACCCTTCCCCTCGCTCCACTCCTGCCGTTGTTGTGCAACGCCGTCAGCGCAAAATTAAGGTCTACAAGAATCCCAACACAGGTGAAGTCGTCGAGACAAAGGGCGGTAATCACAAAGTACTGAAGACTTGGCGGGAGCAGTACGGAGTTGAAACTGTGGACTCCTGGCTGCAATAAGCTATAGAGTTACAAGACAAAGGGCGCATTTAGCGCCCTTTGTTACTAGAGGGCCATAACTATGAGCCATCTTGCTGAGAACATCATGTCTGTTGCCCAGGCTCTGCCCGAGGGTGGCATGCTGTCGCCTAAGGAATTCTTGCACTTGGGGTCGCGGGCCGAGATCAACAAAACACTTTCCCGGCTAGCTCAGGAAGGGAAGCTGCTGCGCGTGAGTCACGGTGCTTATGTCAGACCCCATCAAGGCCGGTTTGGTGTCCGCCCCCCGTCCACCGAATCCGTGCTGCAGGGCATTGAGGCCAGCTGCGGTGAAACGGTGGTGGCCCACGGTGCTGCCGAAGCCAATGCGCTGGGGCTGACCACGCAGGTGCCGATCCAAGAGGTTTTTCTCACCTCCGGCGCATCCCGCACTCTGCATTTTGGCAGCCGTTGCGTAGCGCTCAAGCACGGTAGCCGCTGGCAACTGTTGCTCGGTAAACGTCCGGCAGGTCAGGTGATTCGGGCGCTTGCGTGGTTGGGGCCAGAAGCCGCATCGGCAGCGCTGAAGGAGCTGCACTCAAGGCTGCCAGAGGCCGAATGGGAGGCTGTATGTGGTGCGCGTGCCGCATTGCCCAGCTGGATGGCCAAAGTGGTCAGCGAGGCTATGGCCCACGACTGAGTTCTTGCGCCTCGTCGCCAGGTTCTGGGTCAGAGGGTGAATTCTTTTCTCTCAGGGCTTTGGCCCTTTTGCGAATGCTATTCACGTCCTCCCACGCAGCTTTCAGCGCCGGTCGAAGAATTTCAGATATCTCGTCTGGAGGCGTTAGGCGGAAAAGTCGATAGTAAGGGTTGTCGCTGAGTGATTTTGCGATCATCAGCTGTTTTTTTCGGGTCTCGAAGCTCGGGCCATTTATCGGGCTGAGAAGTCCCTTCAGATATTCTGGGGGCGCTCTGCGGAAAAAGCGTTCGATATCCTTCTTCATTCTAGATTCTCTCTGAATGGCCTTTAGTTACTTCAATTTCTAGCGCCCTGCCTGCATCAGCAATTTTTGATCTTGTCTCTGCGTTTCGCACGCGTTGTTCAAAATGCATCAACTTTGGCATCCGACCAGTTGCTTGCGCCTGCCTCAGATCTGAGTTCATGGCGTCCATGAAGGCGTTTACTTCTGGGAAGAATCTGATGCTGTTATCCACCGCCAGATTTCCGGTCACGATACGAAGAGACCGGTTTTCAGCTTCGAGCAGCGCAATTCTATAGGTGGCCGCGATTAACCCAGCGTACATCGCTATCTGGCCGGGTTGTTTGAGCTCATACATACTGAGTAGGCTGTCAAGTTGGTATGTGCTCGCCTGGCCAATAAAAATTTTGGCCAGCTCGACTACAGCATTTTCGATACTAGCGTGCGGCCATTTATCGTTGGCGCACACGCACCCAGCTTCGTCATGATTACTCATGAGAATACCTCGGTAGAAACATTGAGTGTTTTTTAACGCCGTTCGCACATTGTGTTAGGGGTTAATAAATTTATTAATTTGAGGTGCCAGATAGAGCATGGATAGTGCTGTGCCTAGTGCGATGCCAGTAAAAAAACTCGTTACGCTCCACTTAACTGCTGCCTGCAATTTTCCCACAGACTGAGAGTTTAGAAGACTAATCTTGTTATTAAGTGCAGAGTTTTGCTGGCGAGCCGCATTCAGTGCTTTTGTCACCTTTTCCAGTTCAGTTGTGTCTATCCGCTTTTGCATTTCTCTGAGAGCATGTTCAACCGCTTCAAGGCAGCCAGATTTCATGGCCGCCTCATATGCGACTCGCAGAATTCGAGTGGTGTCAGAGAGCAATGCGCGCTCTAGAGATTCCCGAAACGCTTGCGACTCTTCAGGGCGGAGAAGTTGGTGAGGCAGCGCTTTTGTCTGCTCATTTAGCTGAGCTACCGCTGCCGCGAGTTCGACGACATTGAGTTGAGATACTGCAGCTGCCCCGAGCCTACACTGCTCTGCAGCATTGAGCAGCAGCTCGGTAGTGCCCTGGTGACCTTCTGTTCCGTGAAGGCTGCGTTCTACTATCGAGATTTGCTGTGCCGCAGCTTCGAAACGATCAGCCAGCTTGTAGTGATCCTCGAATAGTTCGCGCAGCATGATCTGCTCCCGATTGAGAGCAGCGTCGCTAGGATTCGGCGGGAGGGCCTTCATCTCATGCACCAACTGGCGCAGTCAGCGATTCAAAGACATGCTGCAACTGGCGATCCATTGAGCGCGCCATTTTTTTGATCGCGACCATGTCAGCAGCCTTATCGAAGCCTTTTTTGTCGCCTGACTTAGAGGCCGTCTTGAGCTGGGCTTTCCAATCAGTTTCATCTGCCAGAGCCTGCGCGATATTGAGCTTCTTGTCGGCGAGCAGCGTGAACAGCTCCGACTCCGGCACGAAAGCCTCGGCGTCGGCACGGGCTACGCTGGTCTTTTCTGCGAAGCGCAGCACGTCGCTAAAATCCTGCTCAACGTCAGAGGTGCGATTGAAAATGAAAGCAATCTTTTCGCCCGAGACGCCCAGTTCATGCAGCATCTGCGCGGTCTTCATCGCCTCGGTGCGTTCTTTTTTCGCCGGGGTCGCAGGAATCACGAAAAGATCAACTTCATCGTGACCATCTTCGAAGCGCTCCAGGCCTTCGAGGAACTCTTCGATGTTCGAGGCGCCCACGTCGAGGATCAGATCGTCGGCCGCAGCCAGTTCGGCGTAGATGCGAGAAAACTGTTCGCCACGAAGTTTCTCAACCTCGGCGCCGAGGTCACCACCAGCGGCGTTGATTGTCTCCACCGCAAGGATCTTCGCCTCCGGCATGCGTGGGGCGAACAAATTTACGGCGAGGGTAGTTTTGCCTTGGTTACCGCCGAGGTTTACGATCGCAATGCGCATGTTTCCTTCCTTCTATGTTCTCCGCGCTTATTCGCGGAATTCGTCGTAGTCGATTGCGTCCGCCTTTTCTTTCAGCTTCCGAATCGATTTTGCTGGGGCCGCTCGCGTACTCGTTTGAGTCGCGAGGTGCTCAGTGCTCTTTTCCTTTGCAGGAGCGGGTACAGGTTTTTTGCCACTCAGAAACGCATCGATTTCGGCTTGCTCCAGTTCTGATAAGGGCGCTTCTCCCTGATCCAGCGGCATTCCGGTAGTCCTGGAGTTCGCGAGAAACTCTCGGTATTCAAGGGCCAAATACTTTTGAATGAACTTTCGTAAGCTGTTGTACGACACGTACACGCCTGCGGCTTCCAGGGCTTCTTTCTGTTGCGTAATTGGTGTCCCTGCGATTGTTGCTTTTCGCAGTACATCAAGGCGCGGCAGCAATATTTGTGTCGCGCTACCACGGACGTTTTTTTTCCCTCTCGTCTGAGCCAGCGCTTCTGCTCGACGCCGCTCAAATTCGGCCTCGATCTTCGCTGTCAGCGCGTCTCGCTCGCGATTCATCTCTGAAATGAACTCCTCGATTTTCGCAATCGGGTCTTGAGTGCCTGGCTTTTCCTGAGTCATCGCTCGTTCTCCTTCCGTTAGTTGCAAAGTGCTACCTAATTCTAGGCCTTACGGTTTCAAACGGAGAAGCGAAGATGGTCATTTCCTGCCGTCTTGCTGCTCATAATAGTTGTAAACTGTGGTTAGTCAATTAAAACTTGAGGTAAACGGATGGTTGTGGTTGTATTTGATGCATGAGACTTGAACACGCCTGCACTCGCTTCGCGAGATGCAGGCGTGTAAGCCCAACCAGCCGGGCACAGGTCGAGATCGGCGGACTACTAAACCCGTAGTAGCCGCCCCAAAAGGGGAAGGACTCAGATGAGTTACGAGCGTAAAAACCACACGCAGAGCATGGTTACTGGGCGCGCTCAGCAGGCGTTCGAGCGCCTCGCTCGCGACCTGCGAGTCCCGAAATCGGGCGTCCTGCAGGCCATCCTGGAGGCCGTCCCGACCTCGGATTTGGTTGCCCTGGTGCGCGGTGAACTGGCGCTGCACACCGCAAAGACCGTCGCCTTGGAGCCAGAAGCGGCGCTTGCAGTTCGCTCAGAGATCGAATCTGCCCTCGCCCTTTTGGGGCCTCGGATCGCGGAGGCGAGCCGGCTTGGAGCGCAGCGCGCGGTGGTTGAACACCTGAAAACCCTGATGACCGTGGAGGTCTGAGATGAGCATTTTCACCTTGAGCAAGTTTTCGGCTGATTCGATTCTGGGTTGGGCTGAGTATTTCGAGCGCGATTCCGACTCCCTGGCCAGCCTTTACCTGGGCGGCGCTTCCGAGCATCTCGCACTAGAAGGCAAGCCGGCCAAAGGGCATTACGCTGCGCTGATGTTCGGCAATTCGCCTGTAAATGGCGAATCACTCTTGAGCGATCACCGACGCAAATGCCTACTTTCGCCACGCAGCGTCATCGGCTTCTCGACCTCAATTGGCCTGCACAAATCGCTTTCGGTGTTGTACGCAGGCCTGCGCCAGGACGATCAGAAGTTTTTTCTTGATGCCCTGATCGCTGCTAGCCGTGGCCTTTTTGCTGAGCTTGAGGGCATTTCGTTCTTTGGCTCTCGAACTGGTCGTGGCGGTTCTGGCTACGCCAAGGGTGAGGCGATCGCTTTGGCCTATGTTCACTGCACCAACCGAGCGCTTGAGCCGCATCTGCATATCCACGTGGAGATCCCGAATTTTTGCCGTTGTGCAGATGGCCAATGGCGGACCCTTGCAGCCGCCGCGCTCTATGATCGCCAAGCCGATGTCGCTCGACTTTTCGATAAGCACCTGGTTGCAGAGCTGGGAGTGAGGCTTCCTTGGTTGCAGAGCCGCTTTTGCTCGGATGAGCGCGGAGTTTCGATTCCCTCTATCTCTGCAGAGGTCTTGGACGCTGCCAGCACTCGCCGCAAGGAGGTTGTCGAAGCACTCGACCATGGAGCTGAAACGAAACTTGAAGCGGCTTACACCACCCGCCAGCAGAAGGGGGATATCAGCCTCACCGGCTTGATTGAGGCATGGCGCGATCAGTTCAGCCACTCCATTCGGGCTCTGCGAGGCTGACATGACTGTCTTCTCCGCCGACAAATTCAGCTCTGGCGATATCGCTGCTCGCGCCGAGTATTTCGAGAAGGGCGAAGGAATCCTGCTTGAAGATGGTCAAGAGCCCGAGCGTTCGACCGGCGGGGAGGATTACTACCACCGGCCGGGCGCCGACACGCTTCTGACTGAGTACCTCGGGCAGGGCGCACAGCTGATGGAGCTGGGCATCAATCCTCAGGATGGGGATTACGCCGCGCTCATGTCCGGCACCAATCCGCGCACAGGCAAATCCTATGTGACTGAACGCCGTCAGGGTGAGCTTCAGCGGGGCACTGGTTTAGCTGGCTACTCGACCAGCTTCAATATCGATAAAACGCTGTCACTGGTATACGCGGCGCTGCCGCGCGAGCAGCAAGTTCTCTTTGAGAAGGCGGTTATGGAAGCCTCCCGTCGCACAATGGAGTACGCAGAAGGGAAGGGGTATTTCGGATATCGCCTCGGCGCTCAGGGCGTGGAACGCCATGCTGGGAAGATGATGGCGGCAGCCTATCTTCATTTCACGAATCGCAACCAGGAGCCGCATCTCCACGTTCACGTCGAAATCCCGAATGCTTGTCTGGGCGCTGACGGAAAGTGGCGGCCGCTCGATGGGGGCGAGATCTTCAAACGGCAAGCCGAATTTGCAGCCCTCTATGACTGCTATCTCGCTCATGCCCTGGGGCGTGATATTCCCCAGCTTTCCAAGCATCTCGAATCCGACCTCGAGCATCATGGCTTGCGCGTTGCCGGCATTTCCCGCGAAACCGTACTGGAGTTTTCGACTCGCCGCATTGAGGTACTGCAAGGGCTGGATGAGATGGGTGCCAGTGGCGCCGCAGCTGCTACGGGCGTGGCAAAACGGAGCCGCAAGGGAAAAAAAGCGGTCGACGCTGAAACCCTCCGCGCCGAATGGCGCGAACAGCTCCAGAACCTCCACCAGGAGCTGCAACGCGGCGACCTGACCCCGGAAACCAAGCTGTTCGCCGAGCAACTCGTGTTCCGCAACGCCTCCGTTTTCGGCGAACACGCGCTCGATCGCGCAGCAGCCCAGCTGGCGATTCTGCACGGCGGTGAGCCAGCGATCCCTGCAATCAAGACCGGCTTGATCCGCCAGCTTGGGGTGATCGAACTCCCTCAAGAGGGGCGCCACCGCGAATTCACGACCGAGAACTACCGCCAGCTCGAAGCCGAGCTGCTGGCTTACGCCCATGGCGCTCAGCGTCCTGAGGCTCGATTCACGATCAAACCGCTCGATACAGAGATGGCCATCGCCCGGATTGAGCGTGAAAAGGGTTACGCCATGCGCGACGAGCAGCGCGCAGTCGTCCGTTTTTGTACTTCCGGGGCTCGCGTCCAGATCATCCAGGGCGCTGCCGGTACTGGTAAATCCGTCAGCCTGGCCGCGCTACGCGAGGCCTACGAGTCTGCAGGTAACCGGGTGATCGGTCTGGCGCCGTCTGGCGCAGCTGCCGCGGAGCTGCAGAACTCGGCTGGCATCCAGGCTCGCACAATCCACTCGCTGCTGATGCGCCTGGAAAACGACAACGCTCAGTACCGGGAAAAACTGCGTCCCAGCGACGTCATCATCTGCGATGAGGCGGGCCTCGCGGATCTGCGCACCCTGCACAAATTGGCTGGGTACTGCGACGCGGCCGGCGCCAAACTCATCCTGGTCGGTGATGGCCGCCAGCTAGAGGCCGTGGGCTCCGCCTCGGTGCTGGACATGCTGACCGCGGAGGTTGGCTGTGCTGAGCTGATCCAAATCGCACGCCAGAAAGATCCAGCAGATCGTGCGATCTCTCAGGCCTGGTTCGAGGGTCCAGCGGAGCAGGGCGGCCCTGATGCCCTGGAGATGATGAAGGCCCGCGGCCTGCTGAAAATGCCTGCCGACGACACCAGAGACAAACCCATCGATTTGGTTATGCGCGACGCCCTGCAGGCGCACGCAGAGGGCACCGACTGGCAGGAAATCCTGCTGCTGGCTGACCGCAATCAATCCGTCCGCTCGCTGAACAACAAGGTGCGGGAGCACCGATTCAAGATTGGCGAGCTGGACAAGGCCCAGCAGGTCCGCATTCCGGTGGAGACCGGCCGAGGTGATTACGCCGACCTCGATCTGGCTCCAGGCGACCGGATCATGCTGCGGAAAAACCAGAAGATCGATGGCGAGCCGGTTTACAACGGCGACCGCGCGACCCTCACCGGCATCGAGCGCGTGCAGACAGGCACTGACGATAACGGCGAGCCGATCTACGACACCAAGCTCACCGCAAGGCTGGACCGCACCAAAGAAGAGGTCAGCTGGAACCTGTCGGACTACGCCTCGATCGATCACGCCTACGCCATGACTGTGCACAAGTCCCAGGGGCTCACCGTCGATCGAGCCTTTTACCTCACCTCGGATTCGACTGATCGACGCCTCGCCTACGTTGCCTATACCCGCTCGCGCTACGCCTGCGGCTTCTATATCGGCAACGATCAAGAGTCCCTAGACACCCTTGCCAGGAACACCGCCGCATTCAAGAGCAAACGCTGCGCCCTGGACGCCGACAAGGAATTCCGCGCCTTGATCCGCGCCAACGCTGAGGCAGGTCTCTACGAAGCGCAGCCGATCAAGACTCCTCAGCCGAGCACCAAGGACCTGTTGGAGAAGGCTGGCGAGCGTTTCGAGTACCCGACCGAACCGAAGGCCGAGCCAAAAGTTGCGCCCGAAATCCAGGTCATGCCCGCTACCCAGGCTGACCACGACCTGTCCGTCGCCCGCGGCTTTGCCGTGACCGGCCTGGTTGATCTGCCAAACGATACCCGCCTCAAACCCGGGAAACCCTACGAATTGCCGGCCGATGCCAAGCGCGTCGCGCTCCTGGCCGTACCACTGCCTTTGCTCCAAAACACCAAAGAGGAAATCGAAAATGAGCGATCTGGAATATTCCGAGCCGACCGAGAACGAGCCCCCGAGCGTATCAGAGAGCTTGCCGACGCCGAGCGCGCCGGTCGGTTCACCCACCATACGGTCGAAGACCCTCGCGAATCTGCGTGGGCCAATCCCCGAAACGGTTTGCGCAAACTGTCCGAGTGCCGTTTGGCATCAGACTGTGGGAGGGGACGTACGGGTGTACTGCAAGATCATGCACGTGATCGTGGACGAACTGCTGCTGGAGTGCGACGGGACGGTGCCGCCGCCCAAGGCCAAGTAGGTTCTGATATGCCTAAACCGCGGCGTGTCTGGACCAAGGCCGAGCAGCAGCGTGAGACCCAGGCGATCCGCGATCGGGTTGATTTGCGCGATCACGCTGAGCGTCTCGGCTACGTCCAGGTCAGCGGGTCGGGCGCCCGTGTTCGGATGGAAAACAAGGGCCTGGACAAGTCTGACCCCATGCGTGAAATCACCCTCAAGCCGAACGTCAAAGGCGAGCCGAGCTGGGTGGCCACCAAGGCTGGCCAAGGCTCCGGCCTTGGGGGTGACGTTTTCCATCTCCACCAGCACGCCACCGGGCAGAGCTTTTTGGAGACCCGCGACGAACTGCGCAAGCTGGCCTTCAACAAGGAGTTCGACGCCAGCGCCCGTTACCAGGGCATGAGCGATGCACAGCGCGAGGCTCGCATCCAGGAGCAGCGCCAGGCCGAGGCCCTCAAGGCTGAGGTCCGACGTGCAGAGGCTTTCCGCCAGTACCAGCGCACCTTGGCAGAGCCGAGCCAATTCTTGCTGGCGCGCGGCATCTCCGAGCAGACTCTCGCCGAGACGAAATGGCGCACTGACCGGCACGGCAACGCCGTTTTCCCGCACATCCGCGAGGACGGGAAGTTTACCGGCTTCGAGCGCAAGAAAGACGGCCCAGCGCTGTACTCGAAGAGCGAGCGCGGGATCTACGTCGCCAATCCGAATTGCCCCAATCCCGAGCGAATTAAAGTCGCCGAGGGCGGCACTGATGCCCTGAGCCTGTACCAGATGGACACCCCGGAGCAGCGCGCGCGCACTCTCTATGTCAGCTCGGGCGGTAACCCTGCCGAGGACACCGCCCGCGCTTTGCGCGGCCTGTCTGAGCGAACAGGGGCCAAGCAGATTGATCTGCTGTACGACCAGGACAAGGCAGGCACCGGTCACACCGAAATGCTGCAGAAGGCGATCGCCGAAAAAGCACCTCGCCTGCAGGTCGAGGACCGACGCGGTGATTACGCCATGCGTGAAGGCGAAGATCCCAACGACCTCCTCCGCCGCCTCCAGGCCGAACGCCAGCAGAACGCTGAGAGTACCCAGCACCAGGAGCAACCCCGCTCCGCTGCTGGCAACCGCACTCCGTCGACGCAGCCAACCCGCGAAGCCGGCCAGGACAAACCCTCTATCCAGGAGGACCAGGCCCAGCAGCAAACCGCACAATCCAAACTGGAGCCTGCCCAGCAGACCGAGTCCGATCAGACCCAAGACCACTATCAGAGTCGCGGCATAAGCCGCTAAGGAAACCACCCATGACTCAACGTCTACGCCCCACCATCGACCTCTCCTACGGCGAGCAGGAAGTGCTTCAGCGCGTCCTCGCCGAACCCCGGAAAATCGCCGACGCCCTGTCGCCAGATGACGTGCGCGAGCATTCGCGCATCATCGGCGTGCTGGAGGAGGTGGCCGCCGCTTTCGCCGAGTGCTTCTTCCAAGTGGTCGAAAACCTGCCCGACGCAGAGCCGGAGCAGACCCAGCAGCAGAGTCGCGGGATGAGCCGTTGATCCAGCGGCTCCTCTTCCTCGACTTCGACGGCGTGCTGCACCCCGACGCCGTGTACCTCACCAGTCGGGGAGTAGAGCTGCGCGCCGAGGGCGTGCTGTTCATGTGGGCACCGCTCCTGGTCGGGGCCCTTGCGCCCCACCAGGACGTGCAGATCGTTCTATCCACCAGCTGGGCTCGGAATTTGGGGTTTCACCGCGCCAGATCGGTGCTGCCGGCCGAGCTGCAGTCTCGCGTCATCGGCGCCACATGGCACTCTGCGATGGGGAGGGGCTGGCCCGACTTCATCCCCTGGGATGTGCAGACCCGGCATGAGCAGATCCAGGCGCACCTGTCCCGTCTCAGCGTACCGACCAACTGGATTGCTATCGATGACGACGATCGAGGCTGGGCCGAAGCCGACCGCGACCGGCTGATACTCACCGACCCGAACCAGGGCCTGTCCGCCCCGGAAACTCTCGCTCAGCTCACTCATAAACTGGAGCACCTATGATCCAGACCCTCCTCCAACACCTCGAACGGGCCGACTCCGGCCTGTTCGTTCACGCCCCTGAGGGCACCTGCCAGCGTCTAGCCGAGGTACTGGGTGAGGCGGGCAAACCCCTCGCAGATCTCACCATGACCGAGGACAGCGGGCTCGCCATCGAGCAGCTGGTCGACCAGCTGGCCGTAGAACCAGGACACACCATCGCTGCCACCCTGGAGGCCGCCAGTCGCCTGGTCGGGGAGCCGATCTATGTCCTGATTGATCGGGCCGAGCGCCTGGAAAACTCGGACCTGACCTACGCCCTAAAAGCTGCCCGCGACGCGCTGGCCAGCTCGGAATTGGCCGGTCTGCGCCTCGCCTTTTTCAGCATCGACTTCGCCGCCCTGGGTCGCATGACGCGGCTCCAGGGTGCAGCTTTTTTCTACGCCACCCTGATCGATGGGAGGACGCTATGAACGTCACCGAGCTGATTGAAATCCTCAAAAAATTTCCCGCTGACCTTGAGGTTGTCGTCGAGGGCTACGAAACCGGGCTCGACCCGATTCACCTTGTTAAGCAGGCCGACATCACCCGCAATCCGGGACTCTGTGGCTCAAAGGGCTTCGAGGACTGGGATGGTGAGTACGCGCTTGCTGGAGAAATCCCGGGCCACACAGATAACCCGCGCCAGGCCGTGGCCATCCTCGGCCGACGCGGACACCGGAGGAGCTGAACATGCCTAAATTCCTGATCAAAACGGCCGATCTGCCATCGGCCAACCTCCACTTGGTCACCCCGATCAGCGCCGGTCGCGGCTGGCTGGAACTGGTCAAAAAAGCGGTAGAGATCGCCGCCGGCGAGCCAATCGCATCGATCAAGGAGAAAGCCGGCACCCTCGACGTGCATATCTACACACGCGACGCAGCCAAGTTCCCGCAGTTCAACGAACTGCGCCAGGCCTCGGCCTCGACCTGCGAAATCTGCGGCGAGCCAGGCACGCTGGCGTACCACCAGGTCCGCTGCGAGGATCACCAGGGCTGGCGAACCTCCCGCCCATTTCCGCCCGACCAGCTCGGATATATCGAGGCCTGCGAGTGGGAAGAGGCGCCGCCTTTCGGTCGTGAATTCGGTGCAGTTGCGGGTGATCAGAAACATACGCCGAACGCCGTTCCTGATGCCGAGGACTGAGCATGCGTATCCACCTGCTGTCCGACCTGCACAACGAGTTCAGCGCTTTTACCCCTGAGCAACTGGACTGCGATGTGGTCATTCTGGCCGGCGACATTGACCTCAAAGCCCGCGGGGTTGAGTGGGCCAAACAATCTTTCTCCGGGCCGGTGCTGTACGTCCCCGGCAACCACGAGTTTTACGGTGGCCACCTGACCTGGACCCTGGAAAAACTCAGGGCTGCTCAGGATGATCGTGTTCGGGTGCTGGATCGTGATGAATTGATCCTGGCCGGCGTGCGGTTTCTCGGCGCGACCATGTGGACGGACTTTGAAGCCACCGGCAACCCGCATATCGCGGCGTTCAGCGCCCAGACTGCGCTGAACGACTTCCGGCAGATCCGTGCTGAAAACTACAGACGCATCCGGCCTGCTGATCTGATCGCTCGGTCAGTACAGACGAAAGACTGGCTGCGCGACCGGCTTGCCGAGCCTTTTGATGGGCCAACGGTGGTGATCACCCACCACGCACCGACCCTGCGCTCGCTACAAGGCAATCCGCATGCCGGTACTGATCTCGATGCCGCGTTCGCCAATCGCTGGGAAGACCTAATGGGGAGCGACCATGTGGCTCTGTGGGTGCACGGCCATTCGCACACGGCCGTCGACTACGAGTTGGCTGGCACCCGCGTGGTGTCTAATCCGAGAGGATATCCGGGCGAAGAAACCGGCTTCTGCCCTGATTTGGTCATCGAGGTTTAGACGTGATCCTTTTCCTCGACATCGACGGGGTGCTTCACCCAGATCCGCCACAACCAGATCAGGGGGTTTGGGGAGCAGTGGAACCAAAAACCAACGTAAGGCTTAGCTAGAGTTCACCGCTGCCGAAAATAGGGGCGGTTATCCAGACTTTGTTTTACTG
>Ga0209232_1000267_pt1 | contig 33458 bp, 32 predicted proteins | sample ETNvirenome_2_60_FD_184066 | JGI IMG/M metagenome (GOLD analysis project Ga0209232, IMG submission 184066) | Marine viral communities from the Pacific Ocean - ETNP_2_60 (SPAdes) (version 2) | ecosystem: Environmental > Aquatic > Marine > Oceanic | place: Pacific Ocean | collected 2013-06-22
TGATTTGCACGAGGGGTTATTTCAATATCAGAGCAAAGATCATAATAAGGACTATCTTTTTTAAAACGTATTCCAGCAATCTTTTTCTCACCGCAATGCTTTAATCTTGCAAAATGCCAGTCAAGTTCAAGGTTCTTAAGTTGTTGTTTTTGTATATCAGTTTGAGTTTTAGCAGCGTCTTTACATTGTTTAGTTAACTGTCTATCTAACGGAATAGAAAAGTTTAAGGTTATACCAGTACCTAGTGCATAGCTATCTTTATTTGTCCCAGAATAATTTATTTGTTCATAAAGTATGACCCCTGGGTTATCAGGTGTACCATCTCCTATAGCGTTGCCATCATCATCAAAATCACCAACTATATCTGTCTGGTCATATACTGGTGTGGTGTAATAATCTCGATAAGGTTTTCTGTAATTTGAATTAAATGTAGTGAATGGAGTTATGGTCATCATTGCTCCTTGACATACAACACCACCTCCATATTGGTTCGTATGAAAACTACCATTATTTACGTTCCAATTCTGATTAGTTACTGATCCACTATTACTTTGACTTACAGCATTAGCTAAAACTCCTGTTGGCAAGAGGGCTATTGAAATACAGAGGTAGTAGTAACTACGGATTCTGTGTCTATTTGACGATTTATAGTTGTGACGTTCTGAAGCCCTGGGCCAGAATAGGTTTCCGTAAACTGAAAGGCATTTCCTGAGGAAGGATTGGTTTGTGTCCAGTTTGGTTTTGTTGTCATATTTGCTCCTGTCCATGTATAACTTTGCCCTCCTACAGTTCCTGTAACTTGAGTTGCATCGGGTGACATATCTCCTCCATCGTGAGATATACCAACCCCAGTAACTGTATATTCGTAACCAGTTTTATAGTCTTTACTTGTAATAGATTCTGTAATAGATGTTGTAGTATTTGTAGTGCTGGACATGGTTCCTGTAGTAAAATTAGGAACAATGTTTGCATTAGCTGGTAAAACATATAAAAAGAATAGTAATAAAAGCTTTCGCATAATTCATCAGTCTACCGTCACAGAAGTCACATAAGAACCTGTGGCCGTAGTACCAGCCGAACCTGCTGTTAAGCCGATCACATGGTTATCAATAGTACCAGCTAAGTTTGTAGCGACCCCTCCAGAAGTACTAGTCAAATCACCAAAAGGACTTACCTCACCAACCGTAAGAGATGTTGCAATTGTATCTCCAGTGGTGTGTGAAACGGTGTAAACGAAACTTTCTCCGTCAGTTAACTGGCTTGCAGTAATTGGTGTATAAGCGTTTACACCATTAGTGGCTGCTCCTAGTCCACCTACACTACCAGCAGTTGTACCATCTGTAGTATTAACTCCAGTTCCAGAAACACTATATGAATTTCCTATACGGTCTGCTGTAGTTCCTGGGGCTGCTACTTCAAGCTTGATACTTGAAGATATTGACGAAGTAATGTCTGCGTATATCGGACTTGCTAAAAGCAATGGCAATAATAATAGTTTTTTCATTAAGTAATTACCTTAGTTTCTTTATTATCATTGATTTTAGGCGGTTTTGCATTTCCGTTATTGTTGCCCTTCTTACCAATAGACAAACCCAAGCTGGCAGTTGATGCCGAAAAAATCGAAGCAATGAAAGTTGGGTCAAAATCTACTATTTTTTTACCATCTGGAGGTTCATAGTATGAAAGTGTTAATAACCCTGCCGACCACAGAAGTATAGAAACTTTTACAATAGTCTCTATCTTGCTAGTTTCTTGTTCATCCATATTAAAAAACTGCCTTAGTGTGTGAGGAGTAAGCGGTTGACCACTGCTTTCTGCAAGGCAGCTATGACAAACGTAGCAAATATTGGTATGTTGTAAAGTATTACTACTTTAAGGTATGTTAAAACTTTTAAAACCGATTCTTTTTAGATTCTTTTCTACGACTGCTGTAAAACGACTTTTGGTGGATATGCTTCGCACAATTTCTAAGCAGACCTCGAATAGTCTTGACGACAAAGCTGTAGATATTTTAGAGCAGCAATTATTTCCTAAGTAGTTATAGTTTCATAACTGTAGGAAATTTTGGAAATACTTGAAATGCTTTTACTTCAAAGTCTAAAACTTCCCAATCTTGTGTAAATTGAGCAAGCTTTACAGCTTCTTCTTCGTTTAATGCCTGGATTACAGTTTGAAATCCTGTGGCGTTTATTTCTTCCAAGCCTATGTAAACGGCTGGAACTCTAATCACCCAAGCTCTGATTTTTAAATCCTGCAAGGGAGATCCATCCTTCTTCCGTTTCGGCTTGCGGAATTTGATCCAGGGGGAGGCCCAAAATTCTTGCATCTAAAGCTCCTTGTATATCCCCATTGTAAGCAGCAATTTCAAGATCCCACAACTCTGCGTTACGTTCTTGCATTGCGTTCTCTTCATCTATAGCTAAAGAATCATTCCAATATTCGACTGCTCCAGCCAAAGCATCAAGCCTATCGTCATGTTGTAGTGAGTTTCTATCGACTGTCAAATGGGTTAATTGATGAAATAATTGATAAGCCAGGGATGTTTCTACGCTATCTTCGTCTTTTGCCTTACTATCGTTCTCGACAACCGACCTATTTATAATTAATCGGTGTTGGTTCATCACAGGTTCTAGCGCATTTATAATTCTTCTTTCTTTTTGTACGTTACTTCTAGCTGGTTCTACAGTACATGGGTATATTCTGCGCAAATATGGCTGCAAAAGGCTCTGTAACATCCCCTGACCAAATTGATCTTCCAGGATGATTAAGTTTACCTCTTTTCTTTTAGCAGCTTTTGCAAGTCCTTCTAAAACAGGCTCTGTATATCCTTCTCTAAATGATCCTACCTCTAATACAAATAGATTTCCGTTAAGTTGAGCAACTATAGCGTATGCTGTTTCATCCATACCTTTACCAGAAGGATCAACAAACATTACGCATCCGTCAAACTCTATCCATTCTCCGTGTATATAAGCTGGTCTGTGGTAGTAATCTCCACTAAATCCTACAGCTGGTAAGTCTCCTATCCTATATTCTGCACCTGACGACCATATAATCTTCTCTGGAGCGTGGTCATCGACCTCCATTACGACTAAATCTGATAAACGTAAAGGGAATCTTTGTAAATCTGACAGACTAGTGTCTAGTTGAAACTGTAAAACAAACTGTGATCTACCATAACTGGCTTCTCTTTCTAACAAATCTATCTCAGAAAATCTATCTGGATCTGTAGGTTTACCTGGGTTGTCCTTACATCCGTCTAAAATTACCTGAGCTAACGCATCTCCGTACTTTTCTGGCTTCTTTGGGTAACGACTTGTCCATATTTTGCAGTCATATCCCCTCATTCTTAGCTTGTTGTAGATACTTTCCTCTGTTTGCGGTGTACCTAAGAACAAAATATCTCCACCAGGTTTAAGAATAGCGTTAAATTCACCGACACAAGCTATAAGTTTCTCTCTCATACCTACTGTCCAGGCTGTATTCGGTACTTCACAGTCATCAGCAAGTATTAAATCAGCACGACTACCTGTTAACTGTCCGAAAACACCTACACTTTTTACAGATGCCGACTGATCTGGGATAGCTGGCCTTACATCAAACCTGTTACTCGCACTTCTTTGCTCTTCTCGATCAGGTTCTAAGCATTGCAGTATAGGCATCTCTCTAATAAGCCTTAAACAAAACTGTGCAAAGTCATCTGCCCTGGTCTTCGAGGCCGACACCACCATTATCTTCTTTTGTGGATCATTTCTTAGTAACCATAAAGTATAAGCAGCTGCCATCCACGACTTACCCACTCCTCTAAACGCTTCAATAATCCTACGTTTCTGTCCATTCTGCATATACCCTGCAATATCTAACTGTATAGGCGTTGGATTAGGAAGTTGTAGATGCTTCCATACAATCACTAAAAAATATCTAAAGTCTTCATCGTAGGGTTTTGGTAACTTATCCCACTTCTTCATGCAGATTTACGCTTAAAAGCTACAACCTTATCTATATCTGGTAAAGCTTTAGCAAGATCATCAATAGCACTTCCCTCTGTAACTGTAGCTGTTATCTGATTATCCTTAAGAAACTGCCTAATCACATTAAGATCAGCGACTGTCGCCTCTCCACTGTCCAACAAACTAGCTAAATGTCCAGCAAGATTAGCGTGTAGATTACTTAGCTGTTCTGCTACATCTTTTTGTTTCATAACTTTCTGTAATTCTGTAGGGAACTCAACCCACCACGGAAAGATCCCTAAGAGTGTAAATGCGGAGGTAAAACACATCCTTAATATAACACTTATATAACCTTTGTATTGCTGATTGTCCACTATAGAAGAACAGGGAGATATACAGGGAGTAGTCTATCTTAGATATATCTTAGATTTTAGTTAGAAAAATCTGAGGGGTTAACGTATAGACGTTGCTGCCTCTTTACCCCCCTAGGGGGTGTCCAAGATATGTCCAAAAACAGTCTAGGGGGTCTATAGTCCTTGCTCTCACTAGGTTATTAGTCCTTGAAGTATTGTTATATTGACAGTACTACAGGGTTTTTTATGGTTTTATCCTGGATTCCTGGACTATTTATATTTTTATTTAAGAATCTTTGTAAGTCTAGCCGCCCATTACTTGCAATAAGTCAAACAATAGACTAGACTCTAATAGGATTCTAAATAGAATCTACTATCAACCCACCAGGTTAATTTAAAATGCAGGAAGAACAACTTACAGCTGGAGCGCTTCGATGCCTTAACGAGTATTGGAAGCCTCAACTAGGAACACTTCAGAAAGATGCTAACGGATCTTATTTAATCCCAGGCTCTCGAGGCTTAGAACCTATGAACAATAAGGATTTAAATTCTTATGCCGTGTTTATGGGGTTTAAATAATGAGCAAAGATCTAAAATTTATGGGATTCAATCTTTTTATTATCCTTCTTTGTATGGTTCTTTCTTCCTGGGGTAATTATCCTCCAGGAACAGAACCAACAAGAAAAGTAAATCAAACCTACCAATTAATTTAAAATGGAAACTTTAACAGCAAACAAAAAAATTGAAATGTACGCCAGGATCAAAAAGCATGGGGAAGATATTAAAAAGATCTTTTCTATGCCAGCAGATACCGACCCTATAAAACTTTGTAAGAGTTTAAGAAGGTTGGAAAATAAAGCCGAAGGAATCCAGGAACTACACGGAAGCGGAAGTTATGAGGAAGCAGCCAGGGAAGAAGCAGCATTGATAGTTAAATTAAAAAATTTATTAATGCCAGATGCAACGCCTAATGAGTTTCTTAAGTTCGGGATCTTTCTTAATACTGATCCTCGAGGCTATGCGCTAAAGATCCCAGATGAAATAGTAAAAGAAAATAACTGGACTATTCATAAAGACTGGGGAGAGTTCGGGATCATTGCGCCCGACCTTAACGAATAATTCTAACCTGGAGGCGTTCCAGCTGGTCGCCTCCCTGGTAGATTTATTTCTATCAATCCACCACATAAAGGAGTTTTAAATGTCTCATTGTCTAACGATTAAAATACAAACCGATCCTGTAAACGATGCCTTTACTAATGGCAATATGGGGAACGAGTTAAGCAGGATATTAATTAAATACGCTAACTCAATTAAAGAGGTCGGAGATTCTGACCTGTTCGCCCTGGATTCTAAGTTGTACGATTACAACGGAGCGCCAGTTGGAAGAGCGGAGCATAAATAAATGCACCAGGAAATAAAAAGTCACGGCACAGAGCCGATCAGATATTACGAGGGCTTCATTATGAACAAATCATTTAGGGATTGGTTAGAGTCCTGCCCGATTGAATACAACTGGCAAATGAACCAGGTTACAAAAGACCGAGGCACTTACACATTTGTACTAGATGAGGAGGAAGAGTGAACAAGAAAAGAAAACAATTAAACATTAAGTACGGAGCGTTGTGGGATGACTTTCTTTTCGAGAGTCCTCCCGATGACGTTTATAAGAATCAATTAAACCTACTAGACCAACAGAAGGAGGAACTAGAAAAAGATGACAACGTATCTTAATTCAGAGTCGGAGCAGTTCGCAGCTGCTCACGCCCTGGCCGAGGAATTGCCCAGGGATCTCAGGGTAAAGCTTGCAGTCCTGCTTATAACTGATGAACTCAGTCCTGCGGATGTTAAAGACATGGCTCTTAAGCTGCTCAACTTATACAATCAGTTAGTCCTGGAACAAAAAGTATGAAGTCCTACCAAATCATCTACAACCATGTAGATATTGAACACCCTAGCAGTCCTGTTGTGGCCTCTAGGGTTATCTTTGCGCCTGATATCACCGAAGCTCTCAAGAAATTCCTTCACGAATGGAACGGAGCATACGATGAGATCAAAGAAATTAAACTTTACAAGCCAACTAAAAAGAAATGACAATCAACACCGACCAGCAAATTTATTTACTTGCAGAAAAGAAACCTAACAGAGCGCACGCTAACAGTAACGGCCACGTTCTTTATTATTATTCTCAGTCAAACACCTGGATAGGCTCTAGTTATAGCTTCAATCCAGAGGGTGCAACCCATTGGATGATGTTACCCGACAGTCCTGCGCCAACTAAACCACCAGAAGAGTTGCAAGATGAGGCGTTTAACGCCTGGTTAAAAGAAAAGTATGTGGATGTAGTCATTAGAACTGCTATGTATCCAACACTTAAAGAAGTATTTTTATTAGGAGTTAAACACGGAGAGCCACAATTATGAATACATATATATTTTTTCCTGATCGAGAATATTGGAAAACAAGCAAAACAGAAAAAGATTACAAAAAATTATTTATTAAAATAAAAATTAAAAACCAGGAAAAATAAAGAATGGAAACAACTAAACCAAAAGGAGAAAAGGTACAGGCAACACTTAGCTCCGAGACTTTTCGCAGGGTCAAGGCACTAGCTAAAGCTAAGAACATATCTGACAGTGAGGTTATGAATTACATAGCGCAGTCCTGGATGGTCGATAACTTCGATAAAGAGTATGGATTTTGGAAGAAGAAAATACAAGAACAGAGTTAGACCAGGAGAAACTTGAAAGGGAGATGCTAACTCTAGGCTGCGATAGAGTTAGACTCCTGGGTAATCGACAAAAGAAAAACAAAATGGAGTCTCTCTCTAAATGGGGTGAGGCTCTATCTGCACATGGATGCAATGAAATAGTCCTGCACTTGCGAGCTATCCGTAAGAAGATAGAGAAGGGAGTAGCTGGTAAGAACTTTGCTAGTCTTATGCCCTTAACTTTTCTTCCTGCTCAACAAGTAGCTGCTTGTGGGGTGCGTACAGTAGTGGATAGTCTCAGTGCTAATCCAACTTTGCACTCTGTTGCTACAGATATAGCTGATAAATTATGGATAGAGACAATGCTCGATAGGGCAAGCCTCCTAGAATTAAAGAACTTTAGGCGTGGTAGAAGTAGAAAGGCACATAAGATGGCTTACATCAGGAGGATGGAGGCCACAGAAAACTGGACTCCTAAAGAAAGGATGGCATCAGGAGTCCTGCTCATTGAATTGATAGAAAAATATACTGGATTGATAGAGATAAAGCTAGACAAGGCAGTTAAACCACCGAGAAGAATAGTCTTGCCGACTGAGCAATGCCTTGAATGGGTAAGTAATGTAAAAGACCAGCAAGAATTGATGACTCCTAACTGGTTGCCTATGTATATTCCTCCCCGACCCTGGACTAGCACCCTTGATGGAGGTTACAGAAATAAAAATCTACCGCTAACTCTTATGAAGAGTAACTCTGAGCTAGTAGCACAGAGAACTACAGGTAAAGAACAGTTTATACAGGCAGCAAACGTACATCAATCAGTACCCTGGATGGTAAACAGTTGGATGTTGGAGCAAGTTACCCACGCATACGAAAGAAACATAGAAGTTGGCTGCTTATTACCAAGGGAGGGGTGGCCTGTTGATCCATACCCCAAGCATTTACCAGAAGATCACCCAGGTATTATCAAATGGAGGTATAAAGCTAGAGCTATACACGAAAAGAATGATAAGACCAGGGGTGGAAGGATCGCCCAGGCTAAAACATTATGGGTAGCACAGAAATTCAGAGAAGAGAAAGAGATATATTTTCCTATGAGCCTAGACTTCAGAGGCAGATACTACTACCGACCTCCTTACCTCAACCCTCAAGGTAATGATGTATCAAGGTCGCTATTATTATTTGCTAATGGTACTAAGATAGATAGTCCAGAGGCAGAGAACTGGCTACGCATACATGGTGCTAACTTATATGGCCTGGGGAAATCAGATTGGCAGACCAGGATAGATTGGACTGAAGAAAAACTTAGATATATCTTAGATGCTGGTAAAGATCCCTGGACTAACGCAGAATTTTGGATGAGAGCAGATAAACCCTGGTCATTCTTAGCTTTTTGTCGCTCCTTCTATCTATACAGGACAATTCCAGATTACAAATGCAATTTACCAGCGATGTTGGACTGCACTTGCTCTGGAATACAGCATTATGCCTCGCTTTTAAGGTCAAAAGAGATGGGATTGCTAGTTAATCTTGAGAATGATGAGACACCAAGGGATATATATGCAGAAGTAATCAACAAAGTTAACAATAGATTGCGTAAAAGTGACGATCATCGAGCAAAGAAGTGGTTAATGCTGCAACCTGATAGGTCACTAGCCAAGCCGTGCGTTATGACTACTCCTTACTCTGCTACAAACACGGCATTTTATTTCTTTGCTTACGATTGGGCTACAAAAAGAGCTAAAGATTTGTATGGTCACGGCAGCTGGACTACAAAGAAAGGATCAATGTCGACTATGCACTACATGGCACGCATATTACATACAGAAGCAACGTCATTAATACAGCCAGCAGTCGAAGCAATGAAGTGGTTTAAGTTTATAGGTAAGGAAGCAGGAAAGAATGATGTAGCACTTGAATGGACTACGCCTTCGGGGTTGTTAGTGCATCAGGAGTACAGCGACACAAAGTTATCGAGGATCAGGCTTAAGTATTTATCAGATATTTATTTAGATATACGAACACAAGTAGATAAACCTGGCCTAGATAGCAAGAGAATGAGTTATGCTTTATCTGCAAACGTACTTCATAGTTTTGATAGCAGTCACATGGCAGCTACAACTGTGGATTCAATGAAATACATACAAAATATAGGAGGCATACACGACTGCTTTACCACCACTCCAGCAGAAATGTCACAGCTAAGAGATTCAGTAAGAAAAACTTTTGCAGATATGTATGCACATGATTGGTTGTCAGATATAAAAGTAAAGCTAACATCACAAATACCAGGCACTAAGGGTATGCCTAGTGAGCCACAGCACGGAACTCTTGACCCTAATATCACACGTCATTCAAATTATTTCATCACATGACTACTAAAAGAAAAACACTAATCACAAAGACACCAGTTTGTAGATTCCAATACACCTGGGTAGTAGAGGCAGACACTAAGTATGAACCAATGTGGAAGGTTACTTGCCTTATACCTATGGATAAAGCACTCGACTTAGAAAAAGAACTGGAAGGATTCCTTGAAGAACATAAGCAAGAGGTTAAAGCTGCTGATCCTGACAAGAAATTTAAGTTAGCTAACAAGCCCTGGAGTTATGAAAAGATAGACGATGGAGAAGGAGAACAGGATTACTTTGTTGTAAAAACTAAGATGCCAACAGGAGGTATCAATAGAACTACAGGAGAGCAATGGCACATGACACCACCTGTATTATTTAATGCAGATAACCAACTGATGACAGAAGAGGAGAAGCAGAAGGTTAACAAGTGTGGTCAAGGTACACTAGGACAAGTCAACTTACGCTGCCAAGGTTACTCTGGTAATTTTGGGGTGGGTGTAAAGATACAACCACAAGCAGTAAAGATACACAAACACGTTGAGTATGTTAAATCAGCCCAGGACTTCGGCTTCGATGCGCCAAGCAAAGCAGTCATACCACTCGAAGCGGACTTCGACTCAAACGAGTTCTAGATATAGAAGTAAATTCGAGGCAACTGTTGCTAAGAACCTTGATGACAACAAAATTAAATTCTCTTATGAAACCCTCAACATTGATTACATCCTCAATAGCAGTTACTGCCCTGACATCATCTTCGATAATGGGATTATATGCGAAATTAAAGGCGTACTCGATAAGGAAACAAGGAGAAAACATCTTGCGGTCAAGGCGCAACATCCCGAATTAGACATACGTTTTGTATTTCAGAACAGCAAGAACAAACTAACTAAAGCTAAAGGAAGTCTGACTTACGCCAAGTGGTGTGATAGGCACGGCTTCCTATACGCTGACAAAATTATCCCACCAGAATGGTATGCAGACAAGCAAATACATAAGCAAAGAGCCTTGCCCTGAGTGTCAATCAAAAGATAACGTAGCTGTCTATGACGATGGACATAAGTATTGTTTTGGCTGCGGTTGGCAGTTCCAACCACCTAAAGATAAACCTATTAAGTTTGAGAAACCATTTAAGATGAAGGTCACACCTCTACTTCCATTCGTTACACCAAAGGAATTGCCTAAACGTGGAATCACCAAAGAAACTTGCGAACTATATGACTATGGGTATGCAGAATTTAACAACCAGGTAGTCCAGGTTGCTACATACCACGACAAGATAGGCAAGCCTGTTGCACAGCATCTTCGATACAAAGATAAAAGATTTGGATGGGTCGGAGACACTAGCAATATGCAACTTTGGGGTCAAAAAATTTGGAGACAAAACCACGGAACTGAAACCAATATCTTTGCTGTAATCACAGAAGGAGAAGTTGATTGTCTTACTATCTCACAGATACAAGGTAATCGTTTTCCTGTAGTTAGTTTGCCAAATGGCTGTCAGTCGGCTAATAAGTACATAGCTGCAAACTTAGAATGGTTATCACAATTCAATCGTATTGTTATTTGTTTCGATAGTGACGAGCCTGGCATGGCTGCTGCCGAGAAAGCAGTTGAAATCCTACCTCCTGGAAAGGCAGCTATATGTAGATTGCCAAGAAAGGATGCTAACGAAATGCTCCTCGCAGGAGAAGGGGAAGAACTTAAGGATCTCTTATGGAAAGCAATCCCTGCTAGACCAGATGGAATACATAACGCCTATGATTTATGGGAACAACTGATAAAGAAAGACGAGACAGGTGTATGTAGTTATCCATATCCAATACTTAACAAGATGTGCCAGGGGTTTCGTAAGCAAGCACTCGTAACTATCTGCGCAGGAACAGGGTCGGGAAAGAGTTTACTCTGTCGAGAATTTGCTTATCACTTTTTAAACAATGGATTAAAGGTGGGTTGGATTGGATTGGAAGAGAGCAGTAAGAGAAGTATGCAAGGCATACTGTCTGTTGCATTAAACAAACCATTGCATCTTAAGCAGGAAGAAGTAGATGAAAAAGAATTACGCCAGGCATTTGACTACTTGTTTGCTGGCAATAGGTTCTTACTCCTGGAACATTTTGGTTCACTAGATCCAGATAGGTTACTAGAACAGATAACATACATGGCAACAGGAGAGAACTGTGACGTTATCTTCCTTGACCACATTAGTATTGTTGTCTCAGGATTAACTGTTGGAGATGAGAGAAAGCAAATTGATGTATGTGTTACCAAGCTAAGACAAGTAGTAGAGAAGACAGGGGTAGGTTTAGTTATGGTCAGTCACTTGCGTAGGACTGATGGTAAACCAGCTGAAGATGGAGGCGACATAAATCTAGCTAGCTTGAGAGGAAGTTCAAGCATAGCCCAGTTATCCGACCTCGTAATTTGCGGCATCAGATCACAGACTGACGAAGAAAAGAACAATGAACTACAACTAAAAGTGTTAAAGAATAGACACACAGGTTGTCTAGGGATGGCAGATAAACTTACATATACAGAAGAGACAGGTAGACTTGCAGCTACAGCTGCGGATTTTTTTGGAGAAAAATTATGACGCTATTAATTGATGCTGATTGGCTAATCTATTCTTCTTGCTGTGCTTGCGAGACAGATTTTAGGGCTGACGATGGATCGCATTTACTGCACAGTACAGAAAAAGACTGCATGGATCTAGTCGACTTACGGATAGAAGGATATAAGAAGTTAACTAATGACAACAGCGGAGTGATAATGTGCTTCACTCAATACCCAACCTTTCGTCATGGGATATACCAGGACTACAAAGCTAACAGGGTAGGCAAGCGTCATCCACTAGCATTGCGTGATGTCATACAAATAACTAAAGAGTGCTATCACTCTGTTGCTTTTAACGGACTCGAAGGAGATGACGTAATGGGATTATTGGCAACGAATGGTCAGCATGATAATCCTATTATTGTTTCTCCAGATAAAGATATGAGAGGAGTACCTTGTACCCTACTTGCTAACGATGACCTTGAATTAATTACAAGAAAGAAAGCAGATAGACATTGGATGCAACAGGTATTATCAGGAGATCATACAGATAATATCGAAGGACTTGTAGGAGTTGGGCCAAAGACAGCAGAGAAAATGTTAGAAGGTGCAACTACTGTCGAAGAGATGTGGGATAAGGTAGTGAAAAGTTACGAAAAGAAAAACAAAACCTATGCCGATGCAATAATGACAGCCCAACTTACTCGCATCCTTCGGGATGAAGAGTACAATTACACTACAGGAGAGGTACAGTTATGGCAGCCATTGACGATACAGTAAACGAAGGCTATCCAGCTATTGACGAAGCACTTATTATTAAACTTAAAGAGCTATTTCCAGATCGCTGCCCTACGATTGATATGACGGATCGTGAGATTTGGTTATATTCTGGTCAGGTAAAGCTGGTAAAAATTCTTGAATCAGTTTATATTGAACAAAACAACCTACAAAATTAGAGCTATGTGTAGAGGTGGCGGTGGTGGTAACGACAAGGCGGAAGCCGAAAGGAGACACCAAGAGCAAATGGATCTGCAAAGGGAGCAAATGCGTATCCAACAGGAACAGTTTGAACAAAACTTAGCCTTACAACGTGAAAGGTTTGAGCAACAGCAAGCAGCTGCTATAGCTGATCCTCCTGCTCCTCCAGAAGAGATAGCAGAAACTGCTGCAAGTGCAACAGAAGTAGCTCCTGCTCCGTTAGCTGATCCTTCTGCTCAAGGTGCTAACGCACAAACAGCAGCTGGTGCAGCATCTATGCAAATAGGTACGACTTCTGCTAGACCTTTAACCAAATCGGGATCAGGAAGAAGACAGTACAGAACTGATTTAATTCCTAGTGCTGGTGGTTCTGGTGGGTTATCTATTCCTAACGTGTAAATGAAAATTAAACTTACTAATAATGTTGATGCACAGTCAGCGTTGTACGGCACGCCTAATGGTACGGCTTCGCAACGCTACGAGCAGCTGCGAATAGATAGAGATTCACAGTTAATGCGTGCAAGAGATTGTAGTAAAGTTACTATTCCTGGACTAATTGAGGATGAGAACTATGGAGATGCTGGTAGGTTGCCAACTCCATACCAATCACTAGGTGCAAGAGGTGTTGGTCACATGACCAGTAAGCTCGCTGGTACTCTTTTCCCTACTAACGAAAATTTTTTTAAATTAGAAATAGATAGCTTGGCTTTGATGGCAGATCAACAAGATCCGCAAATGATTACTGAGTTTGATACTGCATTAGTCAAGGTAGAACAGGCAGTAATGAGATTGTTAGAGACTATGGGTGGGCGTGCTGCAATGCACGAAGCAATAAAGCATTTACTTGTAGGTGGTAATGTTCTGTTGTATGTAAGTGACGAAGGAATAAAGGTTATACATTTAGATTCTTATGTACTTTGCCGTGACCCTATGGGTAACGTGACAGAGATAGTGGTAGAAGAAGAAATATTTAAAGATGCACTTCCAGATGAATACCTAGAGGAAGATGAAGAAGACGAAGAAGAGATGGAGAAACGCATGGTTAAGATATATACCTGTGTTAAATACATGGATGATTACTGCTATTGGTATCAAGAGATAAAAGGTAAAGAGATACCAGGCACTCATGGTAAATGCAAAGCAGATGTATCTCCCTGGATCGCATTAAGGCAAGATCGAGTGGATTCAGAAATGTACGGAAGGTCGTATGTCGAGCAGTACTATGGCGACTTACTTGCACTAGAGAATTTATACAAAGCTATACTGGAAGCGAGCGCAAGTCTTAGTAAAGTTTTATTTTTATGTAACCCAAATGGCACAACAAGGCCACGCACACTTAGCCAGGCATCGAATGGATCTATCGTACAAGGCAATGCAGCAGATGTCACAGTACTCCAGGCTGCTGGTAAATCACAAGATTTACAGATAGCAAATCAAACTATAGAACGAATAGAAAATAGACTTGCCCTTGCGTTTATGCTTAACACAGCGATACAAAGACCAGGGGAAAGAGTTACAGCAGAAGAAATAAGATTTATGGCACAGGAATTAGACGCTGGTATCTCAGGATTGTATTCCATACTTAGCCAAGAACTACAGTTACCACTTGTAAGAAGGCTGACTCACATACTACGCAAGAAGCGTAAGTTACCTGACTTTCCTAACAGCGAGATAACAGGAGAACCATTAATTAAAGAGAAGGCAGTTACAGGTATCGAAGCTATAGGGCGTGGCGATGACCGCAATAAACTTGTAGACTTTATTCAAACAGCCAACAATGCGCTTGGCCCAGAAGCAATGATGAAGTTTCTTAATGTCGAAGAAGCACTACGCAGACTTGCGGCTAGTGGTTCAATAGATACAACTAACTTAGTCAAGACTTCTGAGCAGCTACAGCAAGAAGCTATTGCCCAGGCACAAGCTTCACGTCAAGAGCAACAACAGTCGTTACTTGAGAAGGGAATACAATCCCCTGCTATGGCACAAGCAGTTAAAAACTTCCAGGGTACAACCCCTGATAGGGCTGCTGAAGCACTAACTGCAATTACAAATCAAGGAGGAATTGATGCCGACCAGTTCGCAGAAACCATCCAAGAAACAGGCTAAGAAACCTGTATCGGATGCACCTGTAGTACCAGGAGTTAAAGAGATAGTCATTAAAGGTTCTGATTTTGTAGAACCTGATACACCACAGCCGACTGTTACTCGTAATCCTGATAAAAACGAAATCATTATTAGTTAAAAATTATGCCAGAAGCTATTACCATCAAAGATGAACCTACCACAGCTGTAGATCCTGCATCAGTAGAGGAACAACAACTTACTCAAGATGATAATGTTGAGATCCAGGGTGAAGAAAAACTACTAGCTGGTAAATATAAGAGCCAAGAAGAACTAGAGAAGGCTTACATCGAACTGCAAAAGATGCAGAGTCAACCTTCAGAATCAGAAGAGCAAGTTACTGAAACACCACAGGGAACTGCTAAAGAAATTTATGGAGATTTAGTAGGCAGCAAGCTAGAAGAAGCTGGTGTTGACTACGGCAATATGAATGAGCGTTGGCAAAAGAACGGCAAGCTAGAGGATTCAGATTACGAATCACTACAAGGTGCTGGATTCAGTAGAGATATGGTTGAGTCATACCTTGATGGATTACAATACAGAGCCACAAAAGATAATGAGCTAAGTGTTCAGCAAGCTAATGATCTACAGAATGAATATGGAGGAGCAGAAAGATACAGAGAAATGGTAACTTGGGCAGGACAAAACTTTACTGAAAAAGAAAGAGCAGCTTACGACAAAGCTATGAAGTCAACTGATGTTGATTACGTTAAGCTTGCAGTCGATGGACTCCAGGCACGTTACATGGCAGCAACAGATCAAGAGCCAAGGCTAATTGGAGGCAGAGCATCTAGAGGTGGAAGTAATGATAAGTTTGAATCCAATGCACAGTTAGTAGAAGCTATGAATGATCCTCGTTATCAGAAAGATAGTGCGTACAGAAAGAAGGTTAGTGAAAAGTTAGGTCGATCTAACATACTTTAAACGCTATAGTTAGATCAACCTAGACCTTCTAACAGAAGCAAAGCCCTTTGCGAAGGACACCTATGCAGAAGTAATGGTCTGGATAATCATTAATTCTAGGTATTTAACCGATGGCTAACTTCACGTCATCAAGGCTCGGACTTGTTAACAATACAGGTACTGGCTATGATGCACTTTTTCTTAAAGTCTTTGCAGGAGAGGTACTTTCAAGTTTTAGAAAGGCAACTATCTTTGAAGATTTACATACTGTCAGAACTATAAGTTCTGGAAAATCAGCACAATTTCCAATTATTGGACTCTCTAGTACTGCTTATCATACGCCAGGCACACAACTTACTGGTAATGCTATTAAGCACGCTGAGGCTACAATAAATATTGACGACAAATTAGTGTCGAATACATTTATTGCAGACATTGACGAGGCCAAGAATCACTACGATGTGAGAAGCCAGTACTCAGTTCAGATGGGAAATGCTTTAGCATACCAGTTTGATCAGAACGTAGCTGCTTCAATAGCTCAAGCTGCAAGAACAAGTACTAACTTCAACACCGATCTTCCAGGTGGTACAAGAGTTAAGATCCTTAAATCAGGTACAGCTGACACAGCTGCTGCTGTCGCTGCCGTTACTGGCGCTGACTTAGCAACTGCTTTGTTCTCTGCTGCTGAACAGATGGATGTTAACAACCTTCCAGAAGAGGACAGATACTGTGCTTTAGATCCAGCAAACTATTACAAGCTTGCTAAAACTACTGATGTCATCAACAGAGATTGGGGTGGACAAGGAGCATACGCAGAAGGAGAAGTCCTTAAGGTTGCAGGAATCCACATTGTGAAATCTAACCATTTACCTAAGACAAACAGATCAGCGGTAACTGGAGAGAACAACACATACCACGCTAACTACACCGATAACATTGGTCTTGTATTTAACAAGCAAGCTGTTGGTACAGTTAAGTTGATGGATCTTAAGATGGAGCAAACAGGAGCAGATGTCCACGCTTTATACCAGGGAACATTCCTTGTTGGAAGCATGGTTCACGGAACAGGCGTACTTCGCCCAGACTGTTCAATCGAACTCTATGCAGCTAACTCATAAGCCGTTAATATAAGGGGGCATAACAACCCCCTTTATTCTTATGGCTCCTTATGGCAAAGGTACTTATGGTACTAAGGTAGGCAGACCTCCTAAAAAGAAAAAGAAAAAGAAAAAGTAATGGCAAAAAAGAAAGGACTTTACGCTAACATCCACGCAAAGCGTAAAAGAATTAAAGCTGGTTCTGGAGAGAAGATGCGTAAGCCTGGAGCAAAGGGCGCACCTACTGCTGCCAACTTTAAAAGATCAGCAAAGACCGCTAAGAAAAGGAAGAAAAAGTAATGGCACTTAATCGCACTAGCTTTTTGCAAGCAGTAAATAGAGTTCTGCAAATGCTTGGAGAAGCGCCTGTTAACAGTTTGCAAGGTCAATTTGGTTTAGCAAAACAGGCAGAAGACTCACTAAATAATGTAAGCAGAACATTGCAAACAGAAGGCTGGTCGTTTAATACAGACTTAGAAAAAACATTGGAACGGACATCGACTAACGAGATAGAGTTATCGAGTAATGTAAGTCGAGTTGTAGTTGATAACCTGGAGTACCCAGATATAGATGTAGTGCAACGAGGAGACAAGTTATACGACAGAAGAAATAATAGATATACATTTGAGTCTGATTTAATAGTTGATATGACAACTATCCTTGAGTGGGATTTACTCCCCGAACACGCACGGCAATATATAACTATTAAAGCAGGAAGGCAATTACAGGAAGCGATTATTGGTTCTTCGGATCTTACTAAATTAAACTTGACTCAGGAATTGGAGGCTCGAAGTGCTTTCCTGGAGGAAGAAACAACACAGACAGAACACAGTATGTTAAGAGGCCACTTAAACAGAACAAGCCCTATTAATACTTATCTACCTTCTCGTACACTTGAGCGTTAATCATGCCATTAATTAGCAGTTCTATTCCTAACCTTATTAACGGAGTAAGTCAGCAACCAGCAGCCTTACGCTTGGCATCACAGGCAGAGGAAGTAATTAACTGTATGCCTAGCCCTGTAGAGGGGTTAAAGAAAAGGCCACCAATGCAACACCTTAAAAAATTGTTTGCAGGATCAGCTGGTTCTGGTAGACCCTTTACTCATATTGTTGATAGAGATGGAACTATTAGATATTTAATTGTTATCCAGGATAATGCAATTAAAGTATTTGATTTAGATGGTAATGCACAAACAGTATCTACACCAAATGGTACAGCCTATTTAGATATAACAGGAGATCCTAGTTCTACGTTTAGAGTTGCTTCTATTGCTGACTTTACTTTCATAGTAAACAGAGAGAAGACAGTTCTTATGAATACCAGTAGTAATTCATATAACTGGGGTACAAAGTCTATGGTGTTTATAAAATCTGCTGACTTTTCTACTACATACAGAGTAAATTTAAATGGTACTGAAAAGAGTGTAACTACAGGTAACTCTTCTGGATCTGCGCCAGATACTGTAACTATTGCTAGCGACTTAGCAACAGCACTAAACACTATTTCTGGTTTTACTGTTACAAGTACTGACTACATAATTAGAATTACAAAGGATGACGGAGGAGACTATACCTTAGAAAGTAGTGACACTAAAACAGCTACCGCAACGTCAGCAATTAAAGGAACTGTTGGAGATATAACTGACTTGCCTACTATTGCAGAGCATAACTTTATAGTTAAGATACAAGGTTCTGCTACTACAGCTTTTGATGACTACTACGTTAAGTTTGAAGCAGTTGCTGGAAGTGGCTTTGGCTCTGGCGTATGGAGAGAAACAGTTGCACCTAATATTAATTACTTACTAGATGCCACAACGATGCCACACACTTTAGTTAGAAATGCTAACGGCACGTTTACCTTTGCACAATTTAATTACTCAGGTCGTGTAGCAGGAGATTACACAACTGCACCTAACCCTACATTTGTAGGAAGCAAGATAAAAAACATTAACTTATTTAGAAACAGACTTGTATTTCTAGCAGATGAAAACGTAATACTATCAGCAGCAGATGCTTTTGATAGGTTTTTTCCTGAGACAGTACAGACATCTTTGGACTCTGACCCTATTGATATTAGTTCTGGTGGTACGTCAGTTAACTTTTTAAACAGTAGCCTAGCGTTTGCTAATACATTATTACTGTTTAGCTTACATGGTCAATTTAGATTAGATACAGGAACTACAACTATAGGTACATCTCTTACTCCTAAGACTGCAACGATAACAGCTATAACTACATTTGATATTGTTGATACAGTAGACCCGATAGGTGTAGGTCGTACTGTTTATTTTGGAATACCTAAAGGAGACTTTAATGGTTTACGAGAATACTTTTTGCCTGACGCTAGTGGGCCAATACCTTTATCAGAAGAGGTAACATCCTCTGTACCAAGGTTTGTTCCTGACAATTTAGTTAGCTTGTCTCCTTCTGTATCAGAAGAAATAGTAATTATGATAAGCAAAGATCAACCTCGAAGGGTATATCTTTATAAATTCTTTTTTGACAATGACCAAAAGTTACAATCCTCTTGGTCTTATTGGGAAGTAGCTGCTAACAAAACAGTACTTAGTGGCAATGTTCTTGATAGTGATTTATATACAGTAGTCGAGTATGCAGATGGAGTATATCTAGAAAAAACACAGCTAAGACCAGAGACTGTAGACAGCGGTACTGACTTTGAAGTATTGCTTGACAGAAAAACTACTGAAGCATCTTGCTCTACATCTCTTATTAACTCAGGCGCATTAGGAGTTCAGACTGTTATTACATTGCCTTACCCTATGGCTAATACAGGAACAATGGCAGTAGTGGGCAGATACGATGCGAGTAATACTATTCGTCATGGTCAAGTTATTAAAGCTACTGCTGAAACATTGACAGGTGGAGCTAGTGGCAATGGAACTATGACAGTTCTTGGGGATTTAAGTAGCGCAAAGTTTTATGTAGGAGAAATATATAATATGACTTACGAATTTTCTACACCATACTTAAAAGAAACTCCTCCAGGTGGAGGATTAGCTGTAGTAGCTGGCCCAAGATTGCAGTTACGCACCTGGACTATAGTGTTTGATGATACGTCTAACTTCAGTATAAAAATTACACCAGCACAAAGAGATGAGTTAACTTATTTCTTTAATGGTTACAAGATAGGTAGTGGTCAGTTTCCTGTAGGTACACCTTCTTTGGCTACAGGTAAGTTTAGAGTTCCTGTGATGGCACAGAATATAGAAGCAAAAATTGTACTCTTTAGTGATTCTCCGCTACCCTGTAGGGTACAGTCAGCTGAATGGGAAGGATGGTATCAGACCAGAGCATCAAGACTATAAGGGCGTATCATCGACCTTCTATAATTAAAGATGTTTCTTACATAGGAACGCACATGAGAAAAGAAGATGCAGAAGAATGTTTTGCTTTCTCAGGTTCTTCTCCTGTTCAATCTTTATTTGAGTGCTTCTTTGCAAGTAAACCCTGTATGACTATGGTTAGTAGGTATGGAAATCTTATGGGAATGTGGGGAATAATAAAGCAACCTAACAATTCTGGACAGGTTTGGATGCTAGGTTGTAAAGATATGCTTGAAGATACTAGAGACAAACGTGAGTTTTTAAGGCAATCTAGGATAGAATTAAAAAAATTACACAAAGAGTTTCCTGTTTTATTTAATTACATTGATGCACGAAACACAGTACATCTTAGGTGGTTAAGGTTTATGGGGTTTACCATAATAAAAAAACATGAAAGATTTGGGTATGAAGGCTTACCTTTCTATGAATTTGTAAAGATTTAATTATGTGTAGTGCTGTTGCTATTGGTATTGTTAGTGGAATTATGAGCATAGGTCAAGCTATTGCTCAAAACGCTGCACAGAATAGGCAGATAGAAGTAGCAAATTTATCTGACGAGTTTCAATACGATTACAATAAACTCTCTGCTGCTAATCAAAGAAACTTTGAAGCTAATCAAGAAACACTTAGAAATCAAGAGATGGAAATGAACGAAGAGTTAGCGTTAATAGCAGAAGCAAATAAATTAAATCAAACTAATTTACAGTTAAGAGAGATACAACAAAAAACTGCCCAGGAGAAAAGACAAGCATCTTTAGAAGCTAAGAAACAACAAGGTACAATACTTGCAACAGGAAGGATAGGGGCTAACGTAGCTAATTTATTGGCAGATGTTAACAGACAGTTAGGACAATACGATTACTACAGCGATAAGAATTTAGCTTTTGCTACAGCTGGTAAGCAACAAGAAAAAGTAGGTTACATAACGGAAAGAGCCAGCAGAATAGCAAGCATATCTCCATATCTTAAGAAAACTATTCTTGATCCTATGAAACCTGTACCTCGACCTAAAGTAAGCGTAAGCCCATTTTCTATCGGTGCTGGCATTATGAGTGGTGTTAACGCTGGTGTTAATTACAAAATTGCTAACTCCTAATGGCAAAACTTTCTCTTGGTCAAAGCACAGGCGACACTAGCCGTAAGACATCTAAAAGGTTATTAGGTCAATATGGCGTTGACTCTACTATTACTACGCAATCTATAACTCCTCCTGGACTAAAGCCTTCTGCTTCTATTGTTGACACTTACCAGCAAGTAGAAAAGATGAACGTACCTAGCGTGCAGCTAGGAAGGTTTGCAGATATGAGCGTAGGGTTTGATAATTCAAAAGATTTACAAAATTTAGCTAACTCACTTGGACAATTTAATAGTCAACTGCAAACTACAGTTGGTACTTTAGCTAAAAGAAAGAAACAAATAGATACAGAAGCGAAAGATTTTAGTAAGAGTTTGGTACTGCAAAACTTTGGCAGTAAGAAATCTCCTGTAGAAATATTGCAAGATACCAGGCAAGATTTAAGTAATGTTATTGCAGATAAAACAACGTCTTTAGAAGAAAAGAAGGCAGCAGAAAAACAATTAGATTATATAGACGCTAGAAACAATATATTAATACCTCACTTACAGTCGCAGAACAGAATAATAACTATACAAACAAACGCTGCAAGCTTATCTGGCAAGGCAAAGGGTGCAATGGTAATAGCACCAGATGGAACAGAAGTGCCTTTAAGCTCTCTTCGACCAGATAGTGATTTATATATGCAATGGAGAAAAGAATCTGTTTATGGAGATAGCAATGGGAACATAATACCTTTGACAGATAAAGAAGGGAAAGAAGTATCGGCTACTGTCGTATCTGCCTACGCAAATGATATTAATAGGCAAGAAAAAGCAGTTATACAATACAACAAAGATAAGTATGAAGATGAATCTTTAGTACACGTTGATGCTTTGGCAGGGATGCACATAACAGGGAACAGCCCAGACGATGTAATTACAAAATTAAATAATATATTAGATGACTCTAGATTTATGCAGCTGTATAGAACTAAAGAAGATAGAGATGAATTTATTAAAAAGATATTAGTCCAATGGAATCAAAAGCTTTTACTACATGGATTGCAAAACAATAAATTCCTAGAGGCAGAAGAAGCTTTTGCTCCTTGGGAGCAGCTAATGACAGGTAAGAAAGAAGACAGGATAATAACTGACAAGAAAACTGGAGATGAAACTATAAATGAAAATTTAAAATGGTATAAGACGCAAGCTCCTGGATGGTTAATTAACACACAAACTGCATACACAAAAGCTTTAAAAGAATACAAAAGCCTTAATAAGACTACTCAGGAACAAAAAGGTAATCAAGCTATTACAGATGGTTTTACAAAAGACATACTTCCTTTGTATAAAGATATAGATAAGATGGCAGGAGAATCAGAAGATGGTTTTGCAGATCCAAAAGTAGGTCTTGAATTAAGAAAAGCTAATGAAAAGTATCAAGAGTTAAAAGAAACAATTACTGCAAACGTACCATTAGAACATCAAGCTAAAGTTCTAGAGTATGCAAACAAACTACAAAAAACTAACGATTCCTTATTTTTTGGCGCAGAAAGAACACAACTAAAAAATGACTTAAGAAAAGAGTTTAGGCAGATATTTCAAAATCCAAGATTAGCAATTAAGTTTAGAGAAAAAGTTACACGATTAACTAATGAAGGAGCTATATCAGAAGACTTTGGTATGAATTTTATAAACAGAAGTAACAACCTTGTAGAAGGTGTAGCTGAACCTTCACAGAATTTTGCTAATGAATTAATTAGTAATGAGATGGAAAGATGGACAGGGAAAGATGGTTTCTTTTTCTCTTCTGCTTCTGGCTCAAGTGAATTTACTCTTGATGAAATGGGTGCAGCTAACAAAGCGGAAAATATGATGATTGATATGTCTAGCGATATAATTCAAAAAGGATTAAAGGATGGTAAATCAGATAATGAGATACAGGCAGAGCTAACAGAACTATTCCAAAATAATAATTTTGGCTTAGTACTTCCAGAAAATACAGATGCAAGTGTAGGAATAACTTTTAAATCAGTTAATGATTTTAAGAACCAATATTTTGGCAGAAATTATAAGAGTGGCATAGATAGTCAAGAAGCAAAACGACTCAAGGAAATGTATAAAAGCAATCAGCCAATGTTTGCAGAAGATGTATTTATAGAATTATTAGATGAATGGAATACCAGCGGTAAAGTTGATAGAGATGTTCAAAAGTTAATTAGAAGTTTAGGTAAGATTAATAACGGAGTAGATCCAGAAACCTTTTTTATAAATCAACTAGGCAAACATAATATGACAGATAAAGTGCCAATAAATAATATTAAAAAATTTAATCGTGAATATGCACTACAAGAGATTGTTCCCAGGCAGCCATCATTTATAGAAAGATTTGCTGCTGTACCTGTTAACTTATTATTTGGTGGTGCAGCTAATGCAGGAGAGTTAAGAAATACAGATCCATATAATTATCAGCCTCCAGAGGGAACACAGACAGTTGCAGACATATTAAAGATAAGTTTAACCTCTGACTTTACGAGTGATGAAGCTGTAATTATGGCAGCCATAGGAATGGCAGAATCTAGTGGTAGACCACTTGCACATAACACAGAAGGGGATGATAACAGTTACGGAATATTCCAAATAAATATGTTAGATAGACCTGGATTTATGATGGGAGAAGAGCGTAGAGGTCAATTTGGGTTAAACTCAAATGAACAACTGTTTGATCCATTAATCAATGCTAAAGCTGCTAAGTATATTTATGATATGCAAGGCTTTGAAGCATGGACAGTTTACAGAACAGGTGCTTACTTAAAGTATCTACCAGCAGCGCAAGAAGCTCTAAAATCACTTTCTAATTAATCATGCCAATAGAAATTTATAAAGACGAAGAAGGCAACGAAAAGAAGCGTTACGTTCTACCTCAAGGGGTAGCTGTTGAAGAAGAGTCACAAGTACAAGATCAAGAAACAAGTAATAATGACGATGATTTTGGAGATGCTATAGGAAGAACTCTTGCACAAGGTGGTCGTGATTTAATACAAAACATATACGATGCAGGATATGACACTTTAGCTGACTTAGGTTTTCAAGATAACGCAGGAAAAACAGATAGATTTACAGGAGAAGAAGCACCTCCAGGGTTGCAATTTGGTTTAAGAAATCCATTCCAGGGAGAAGACGAGGCAGGAAATGATTACAGAGGGCTAATGCGTCTTAACCCTTTAATGAAATACAGAGAAGAAGGAGACAACAGAGGATTACTAGGTTTAACTCCTACATCTTTTGACAAGCCTGACGCACCTTTACCTTTGTATGGAAAGCCGTTACCAGAGTTTGCAGAGAACGGAGCAGAAAGATTTGTTGGGCAAATGATTTCTTCCATATCGCAGTTTATGATTATTGCGAAAGGATTAAAAGCTAGAGGAATAAAAGTACCTCAAGTACCTATTGGGGGAGCAAAAGCAAAAGCATTATTAAAGACTCCTGGAGCAAAAGGAATAGTACAAAGAACAGGAGGTAGGTTTATTAGAGGAGCGCAAGAAGGATGGTTGCCTGGTGCAATAAATGATGTTGCGCTAGAAGATCCTTGGGATGGTAACGCTGCAACTATGTTTAGCGCAATGCTTCCAGATGGAGAAATTAAAGAATTAGTAAATGCTTTTCAAGTAGACGAAGACGATAGCCGAGCAGAGGCTATGTTAAAGAATGGAATTATAGGTACATTCTTAGCTGGCCCATTATTAGGAGGTGCTGTAGAGCAGATTGGTGGTGCAAAAAGAGAAGGCGTAATATTAGTAAATGCTTTTGCAGATTATTTAACTAAAGGAGCAAAGGTAGCTAAAAAATTAGATATAGAAAGAGGTGTAAAAAATCCATTCAAACCAGCTACAGATAAACAAGTAGAAGAGATAGGAATAGTAAAACTTACAGGTAGAGAAAAGAAATCAGCAGCAGATCAAGCTGTAGAGATAATTGAGAAGCAAGACAAGATACAAAAATCAAAAGATTTTCAAGGAACAACAGGAACACAACTAAGAACAGATGGAATATCAGAAGAACAGCTAGGTACTGGAGAAGCGTTGCGACAATACGAAGCAGCAGAGAAAAACTTAAAGACTGTTATATCGAGAACAAAGCACATAGCAGAATTACAAGGAGGTATTGACACAACTAAAAATGTAGATATACAGCCTCCTACTAGCGAAAGTATGGCGACTATAGATACCAATAGTATTCTTGTAGATCCAAAAAGATTTCAATTTAAAGATTTGGGTAGGTTAAATAAAGTTGGTACAAGTGGATCTTTAAGAAATATTGCTACATATAACAGCGATTTAGCTGGTGTAATAAGTGTGTGGAAAGACCCTGTAGACGGACAGACTTATGTGGTTAATGGTCACAACAGATTAGCAGCTGCAAAGATAAATAACTTTCCAACAATGAATGTTAGATACCTAGAAGCTCCAGATGCAGAAACAGCAAAGGTAAAAGGTGCTATGCAAAACATTGCAGAAGGCAATGGTACAGGTGTTGACGCAGCAAAAATAATGAGAAGCACAAAGATGGGTGCAGCAGAAATGATGAAGCAAGGTATAAGCCCAAGTGGTGCTGTAATGAAAAAAGCAATACCTTTGTCTAAACTTCCAGGGTCTTTATTTGACCAGGTAGCTGCTGGAAAAATGACAGAAGATATGGGAGCAGCTATAGGAAGTAGCAATGCACCAGATCAAGTAATGTTTGACTTAGCTAAAGCTGCTAATAAGAAAGGTTGGAGTGCTAATAAAACAGCAGAAGCTGCAAGTATTGCTCAATTTGCAAAGGTTAGCGAAGGTGTAGACCCTAACGCATTGCCTTTACCTGGCTTCGATAAGCTTATAACTTCTAATTTTGAAAATATATTAAACGTCAGAATAGCTATAAGGTCGCAATTAAGGTCAGAAATTAACGCATTAGGTGTAGCTGCTAACGCAAAGAAAGCAGGAACCTTAGAAAGTGTTGGTAATGTAATTGATGTTGACGCAAGTAAAGCTGCAAGAGATGAATCTATGCAGGGAGAATTAATATTTAACAGGCTTGCAAATTTAAGTGGGCCATTAAATGATGTTATCAATGAGTTAGCAAAGAAAGTAAAAGGAAACACTAGGGCAGCTACTGTCGTACAAGGCAATATTAAAAAGATTAAAAACGCTATAACTCAGGAAAATATAAAACCTCCAACACCTGTAAAGCAAACTCCTATAGCTCCAGAAAACGTAGTTAAAAACAATCCTACAGAAATTAACAAAAAACCTGATTTAAAAAATGTTCAAGTTACTGTAGAGCCAACAAAAGTAGGAACTACAAACACAACTGTAGAGCCAACACTTCCTAAAGATTTAAAAAGAAAAGATATTAACTATAGAGGTATGCGTGTATCTTTTGCTACTGACATTGATTACGCTGCATACGTTGTAACTAAAAAAACAGGTGGAGTAATTCGTGTAGAAACTCAAGGAGGTAGTAAAAGAAATGCTGATTATTTAAACTTTTTAATGAATGATGTCGGTTTTACAGAGCAAGATATTATTAGAATAAAAAGCAGAATATTAGAAAATCTTTCCAATAACTACGCATCTGGATCAACATGGCGTTTTACAGGTAAAGGTAATTATTATTTCTTAGGATTAAAGCCTGGTCAACTTAATTTAGATCCTCTTAATGGAATAAATCCAATACACAAAAGATCTTACGGAACTTTAGGTAACGATTACTCAGGAGCTACTTTATTAAATTACAGAGAAAAGTTTGAGTTAGTAGAAGAGATAGAAAGAATGGCTGGAAAAGGTGTAAATATACAGTTTGTGAGAGAGTTGGAAGGCACGCTTACAACTAAACAAGCAGCAGATTATGGACTAACAGAAGGAGATAGTTATAGCGCAGCTGGAGAATTTATTTCTGGTAAGAATCCAGCAGATGATTTGATAATGATTTCTATGTTTAGTAAGGGTGGTTATAGAGGATTTAGCAGTTTACTAAGAACTGCTTTTCACGAATCATTCCACAGGATACAAAAAAGATTACTTAGCAAAGCAGATAAAGAAGCTCTTATTGCAGGAGAGAAAGAAATAAGAGAGTTAGCTGCTAAAACTATGCCAGAGTTTAGAGAAAGCATCCTTGATGGCACATTAGGTAGACAAGAAATAGAAGCTATAGCGTTTAGTGATTGGTATATGCGTAATACAGATTATCCAAAAGCAACCTGGTCAGAGCCTTTTAGAAAAATTGCACAGATTATTGAACGTACTGGCAACTTCTTAAAAGGTAGAGGTTATCAAACCTGGGATGACGTATTTGAAAGATCAATGCGTGGAGAAACAGCAGAGCAAGCTTTAGGAGACAGTATATCTGCACCAGCTACACAATTAGCTATAGATCCTCCAGACCCAGACTCATTTACAAAAGCATTTGACGACAACTTAGAGGCAATAAACAACGGAGATATGTCTATCGAGGATGCACTAGCTAACGATGCAAGAAGATTAATTAGTCGTAGTGGTAAAACACAATATGTAGAATCTCCTACTGAAGCAACGCTTGCAGCAAATAAAACTATTAATGATGTACTTTACCAGCATCTTTTTGATAGAGCAGAAGCTACAGGCATACCTACTCTTAGCCAGGCTGTTGTTTTTAGAGGTGCTATAAACTTTTTAAAAGAACACGGAGGAGATGCAGAGACATTAATACCATTAGTAGAACGTGCATTAAAAGGTGATCTTAAATCACAAGAAGATTTAATAGCTATAAGAGCATTGCAAATACAAAGAGATAGAGTTCTTAAGAAGTTAGGAGTACAAGCCCAGGCTTACATGAGTGCAGCTGGAACAGAAAAGGCGACTGAATTACAAGGATTAAAAGCAATGTTAGGAGATCAAATAAAACTAGATATTGCTTATATGAGTCCATTAAGAAAGTCAGCCCAGGTTTTAAATCTTGGTAAAACTATGTTTAGAGATGACATAGACTTAGCTGATTTACCTAGTGAAGTAACACTTAGAAAAGGTACATCTAAAGAAAGCGGAGAAAAAGCACTTGCAGATGGTTTTGACACAACGCAAGAAACAGGATCTATGGGTCAAGCTGTTTACTTTACTACTGATGAAGGCAGCATTAAATTACAAGATGGGTTTGACAATGCAGAGGTATATGGCGATTTGATAAACGACATAAAAATATTAGATTTATCTGCAATGAATAAAAGGGTAACTGACCTTATAACTGATTTAGGTTTAGGACAACCTAAGAAAACAAAAAATGGATTGGAACTGACACCAGAACAAATAGAAGGTGTAAAAGCATTTTTAGCAGAAAGAGGTTATGCAGGAATAAGATATGAACCTAGAGATACTGGTCGCCCTAATGCGCCAGCAGATGAAATAGCTATCTTTGATAACAATTCTGCAAACAGAATAGTAGGTTCTGATGCAAGCGTACCTCCAACAGCTACTCCTGATGCGCCTAAGAGAACATTATTAGAGCAAGCTATCAGTAAATCTAATGATGTATTAAATGAAAAGCTAGATCCAGACTTATTAGAAGCTATTGATAACGGAAAATTAACCCCAGAAGCAGAACAAGCTGGCGATGTAATGGTTGCTATTACAAATTATGCACAACAAAACAAAGGTTTTAATAAGCATTTTACTGATCTTATAGAACAGACACCAGACAAGTCACTTACAAGTAAAAGACTTCTTAACTACTATCGAGGCGCAATTTTATTATCAGGCGAAACTACCTGGAAAATGATGATAGGTGGTTTATACAGAGCAGCTACATTGCCTGTAATACAAAGCATGGGAGGCTTTACTCAAGGTTTTGCCCAATCACTCAAAGGAAATAAAGGAGCAGCATATAAGAGCTACAGAAGGGCAAGGTTAAGCGCAATGCTTTATGGAAAATACTATCAAAATCTAGGTAATGCTTTACGCCTAATGAAAGCAACTATTTTAGAAAACGAAACATTTGGAAATTTAGGCGTGGATCAAATGCAACTAAGAGGAGAAAGCAAATATAACCCTGTAGAACAAATGAATTTAGGTAGTTCTAATTTAGAAATAAACAAAAAGAATGATATATGGTACACAGATCCAAATAATAAAAACTGGATTGCTAATACACTTGTAAGAGTTGCATCTGTTGTTCCTAAAACTACAGGTAGATTAGCTGGATCTGTTGATACTCTTATGAGTTCATTGGTTGGGCCAAGTCAAGAATGGGTTAGATATGTAGACCAGGAGTTATATAAAGCAGAGACAGTATTAGGTATGCGCCCTGGATCTAACGAAGCTTGGGAGTACGCAAGCAATAAAGCAACTGAACTAGTAAAAGCTGAAATGGTTGACGTTACTTTATCTAGTGGAAAAACAATACAAAACGCAGCACTTACAGGTCAAAATGGAAAATACGTTATGGATTGGGTTAACTTTACTGACTCTTTAGATGTTGTTCCAGCACCTCGTACTTACGAATATGGAGTTAGAGAGGCAAGAGAAAGTGGTATAACTGATCCTACTGAAGTCCATAACCACGCAAAATCGTATGTTGATAACGACTCTAATATTTTTAAAGAAAATAAAGTCGCAGGAGCAGCACAATTTTTAGGTGGCATACCTAAAGCTATGGGTAATCTTGTAGAAAATAACCCTGCCTTTGGTCTTATTTATCCTTTACCTAGAGGGCCAGTAAACATTGTAAAAGCAAGTGCAAGGTCGTTGGGTGTTACTGCACCATTAGTAGATACATTTTGGAGAGATTTAACATCAGAAGATGTATTTGCTAGAGATAGAGCTATAGGAGAAATATCGTTTGGTATTACTACTCTTATGTCAGGAATTGCTTTATACAACACAGGTTTAGTAGAGTTTACTGGGTTTAGGTCGCCTAATTACAGACGTAGAGAGATAGGTGCTGAAGGTACAGAAAGAGGTAGAGAGCCAATGAGTATTAGATTTAAAAATCCATTTTCTGATGGAGAAGAATGGTCAGACTATTATTCACTGCAAACATTAGATACATTGTCTAATATTTTTGGATCAATAGGTGAGTATGTAGAGTTTGGTAATAGCGTTACAGAAGAACAGAAAGAAGAAGCTTTATCAACACAAGTATTAGCTATAGCTCATGTAGCAAGATCGCTAGGTGCTGGTCAGTTTACAAAATCTATACTATCTAGTATTACAGAGTTGTTTGACGTTGTAGCTGGCTTCGACCAAGACTCTCAAAGAAAATCTAAAAAAGGTACAACTGATTCATTTAGTAGGTACATAGAAAGAAGATTGTCAGGATTTATGCCAGCATTTGTTAGAAAAATGAACACAGGAGGTATGAGAAGAGACATTGTTGCAAGTGAACTACCGTATCCATTTAGTATTGTTGAGAACACTTTTTCAAGATATGTACAACAAGTACCTGGATTTAACGAAGCAATACCTCCTGTACTTCATAATTTTTCTGGAGAGCCAATAAACGAAAGACATTATGCTGGTACAAACGCAATACCAGAAGATATGCCTTGGATGAAGTATTTATATAACTTACTAACTCCTGCTTCTGCTTTTCCTAGTCGCACTAAATCAGCACATCCTGTAGATGTAGAGCTAAGTAAGCTTTATGGTAAAGGTGCTAACTATTTACCCTGGCATAACAACATATTTAATATTCCAGGAGAAGTTTTAAATAAAGATGAATTAAATAGATTAATAGTTATAGGTACACAAGAAATTAAAAACTCAGCAGGAAATACTTTATGGGAAGAGCTAACAGATTTAGTGACAATAGATTCAACTTATGCTGGTTTACCTTATGATGTAAGTAGTGAAATCGAGTCTGGAAGAATGACTATGATTAAAGAAAAAGTTAAATATTTTAGAGAAACTGCAATGAAACAATACTTAGAAGAAAGACCTGATATTAAAAAGTTATTAGACGAAAGAGATCAAAAGATTGTAGACAAGAACTTTATGAGGGATAATCTAAATAAGATACGAGAAAAACAAAATCGTATTGAATCTAAGCAATTCCTAGACCAACTTAACTAATGGCTTACGCACAACGCATTATAACTAGCAACTCTGCTGGAGATCAGGAATTTACTTTTACCTTTCCTTACATAAAAGAAGAACACATAAAAGTATTTGTTAACTTTGTAGAAAAGAATCAAGGTACTGGAAGTAGTGAGTTTCAAGTAATAACCAATACTACTCCTAAGAAAATATCTTTAAATACAGGATTAGCTAGTGCAAATACTAGGGTAGAAATAAGAAGAGTATCGTCAATCAATACTGTATTAGTCGACTTTGAAGATGGCTCTACTCTTACAGCAGCAGACTTAGATACAAACAGTAAGCAAAGTTTGTTTATAGCCCAGGAGTTAGATGACGCACAGAAGCAAGGACTATCTATAGATTTAACAACTGGTGTACCAACACTAAACAATCAAAGATTATCTGGGGTTGTTGATCCAATTAATGCACAAGATGCGGTAACAAAAAATTATTTAGAAAGAACTGGAAGTATTACTTCGACACAAATTCTTGATGGAACTATTGTTAATGCCGATATAAATGCAAGTGCAGATATATCTGTAAGTAAATTAGATCACGGTACAGCTAGACAGATACTACAAACTAATGCTGCTGGTAACGGAGTTGAATTTACAAGTAATGTTGATATTCCAGGAACTTTAGATGTAACTGGAAATGTAGATGTAGACGCTAATTTAAATGTAGATGGTACAACAACTCTTGACGCTACAACTGTTGACGGAACTCTTACTGCAACTGGCGTTACTGTTGGTGGATTAAATATATCTTACGCAGATGTAGTTGGTGCTGCTGGCGGCTCTAAACTTACTCATAGTGGAACAGATGATTTAAGGCTACAAATTGCTGGTAATCAAATAATTTTTGAGAAAACATCTGGTGAAAACTTTATGTCAATGACGCACTCAGATGGGAGTGTAAAAATTTCACATGCAGGCAGTGGTATTAAAATAAGGACTGCTACAGGTGGAGTAGAGGTAACAGGTAATGTTGATCTAGATGGTATTACAGGTACAGGTGTTGTAACTTCTGGTACTTCTACCAGTGATACGCAAGTTTATTCCTCTAAACGTGCTGGTGAGATATTTTATCAAAAAGATACTTTAGGAGAAATTCAATCAGGTGAAACTTGGAGTAGTGACGATTTAAAAGTTGCAACTACAGCAGCTATAGATGCAAGGATAATAGACCTTGTAGATGATGTCGGTGGTTTTGTACCGATAGCAAACGAAACAAGTTTTCCTAATGCTAACCCTGATGTAAACAATGGTACTGGTACTCTTGTCAGCGTACCTTTAGCTAACAACCTTACTTCTAATGGTAGTGGTGTTATTTCTATATCAAATGGTACTGTAGGCAACTCTACAGTTACTATTAATGGTGCTACAGCCAGTACAACTTTTACTCAAGGTTTTGGAATAATAGTTGAGACAACATCAACTCTTAATACTTATACATTCCATAGATATGTACCAAAAGCAACTGAAGTAACTACTGTTGCTGGCAGTATATCTAATGTCAATACAGTTGCTGGTGCGATTTCTAATGTAAATGCAGTTGGTACAAACATATCTAATGTTAACTCTGTAGCTGGTAATGCAACCAATATTAATAGTGCAGTATCAAACGCAAGCAATATTAACTCTGCTGTAAGTAACGCAAGCAATATAAATACCGTAGCTGGTATAAGTGGCAATGTAACTACAGTTGCAGGTATATCTTCTAACGTCACTACAGTTGCTAATGATGCCACAGATATAGGTAATGTCTCAAACAGCATTACAAACGTAAACACTACAGCAGGTTCAATAAGTAATGTAAATACAGTCGCAGGGTCTATTGCTAACGTAAACACCGTTGCAGGTAATAACAGTAATGTTTCAACTGTTGCAGGTATAAGTGGAAACGTCACAACTGTAGCTGGTATTAGCAGTAACGTAACAACAGTCGCTAATGATGGT
>Ga0209232_1000269_pt1 | contig 33260 bp, 54 predicted proteins | sample ETNvirenome_2_60_FD_184066 | JGI IMG/M metagenome (GOLD analysis project Ga0209232, IMG submission 184066) | Marine viral communities from the Pacific Ocean - ETNP_2_60 (SPAdes) (version 2) | ecosystem: Environmental > Aquatic > Marine > Oceanic | place: Pacific Ocean | collected 2013-06-22
AACGCACCTGTGTTCTTTGATGACCAATGTCCAAGTAATAAGATGTATTTCTTAAATACGGACTATTTATTCCTTCGTTCAGCTCAAGGTAGAGAATTTACACCTTTAGGTGAGAAGGCTTCTGTTAACCAAGACGCTATGGTATTGCCAGTTGTATGGGCAGGAAATATGACCTGTTCTAACAGAGCAAGACAAGGTGTCATACAAGACTAAGAAAGGATAAGTTATGGCTTATATAACTGGAATGGACAAAACTGAAGTTAGTGATACACCTACATTTATGGTCGGACAAAAGGGTATGGATGCAGCTGGAAACACCTTCAAATATGTTCAATACGATACTGGTGCTGGAAGTGTAGCAGCAGTAAGCGGACAAGTTGCTTATTACTACGCACCTTCCGGTGCTTCTGCTGGTGCAGTAAATGTAGTAACAAGTGATTTATCTGATTCTAATGAGGTAGGCGCTGGTGTTTTACAATCTGCTCCAACAGACGGACAATATGCTTGGATTCAGATAGGTGGAACAGCAACTCTATCTATTGCACTTACAGCAGGTAATGATGGAGACCCATTGACACCTACTGGTGCTGGTGATGGCACGCTTGATGTTACAGGAGATGTAACTTCACCTGTGTGTGCATTTGCTATAGATGCTTCAGCTAAAATAATTGCTTGTCAATTTGCTGGTTAGAGCATTATAATAGTGGGGGTGAAAGTCCCCCACACTAAAAGGAGGTAAAAAATGGCAGGAAATAGAAGAATAACAATATACAGAGACCCTACAAATAAATTTGATTTAGTAGAAATTAAATTAATAGGCGACCCAAATACTGTAATTTATAAAATGAAAGATAAAGAAGAACAAATCAAACAAGAGTTTCCTAATGATTATTATGCATATTACAAAAATAAAAAGCCTGTGGCAAAAGAAAAAAAAGAAACACCACTAACCAAACTAAAATCATTAAATAGAAATAAAAAAAAATTTTTCGAAATGGAAGGGATTACATCAGTAGAGCAATTAGCAAAATTATCTGATGGTGCTTGTCACGGACTGGGTAAAGATGTATTAGACCATAGAAAAGAAGCAAAACAATTTTTAGCAGGAAAAGATGCAAGACCTCAACAACCAGTGGTGGGTGAATGACATTATTATCAATATGCCAAGATGCAGCAAAAGAGATAGGAGTTCCTACTCCAACAGCAGTATTTGGTTCATCAGATACAACAAATATTCAATTAGTAGCAGCAGCTAATAGAGAAGGAAAAAATCTAGTATCTGGATATGATTGGCAAGTATTAATAAAAGAAGAACTACATACTACCATAGCAAATGAAAACCAAGGCTCTTTAACAACTATCGCTACTGATTTTTTACGATTTAGTAATGATACGATGTGGAACAGAACGACTGATAGAAAATATTATGGTCCTTTAAATAATGCACAATGGCAAAGATTAAAAGCAAGTGTTACAAGTGGTATAACAAATTATTTTAGAATAAGAGGTAACAGTTTATTGTTTAGCCCAACACCACCAGCTGGTGAAACAGTAGCTTTTGAATATATAGGTAAAAACTGGGTAGATACAACTGGTGATGGTAACGCTAATGCAACCAGTTATGCAGCAGATAGTAACACTACAATTTTAGATGAAGATATAATTACTCTAGGAGTGATATGGAGATTTTTAAAACAAAAAGGTTTGCCGTATGATAATCAATTTCAAGAATATAGATTAAAGTTATCAGAGTTACAGGCAAAAGATGGTGCAAAACAAATCATTCGTATGGCTGGTCCTAATAGGCTATATTTACCAGTTAACGAACCAGAAGGAAACTTTTCACTATAATGCCAATTAAAAAAGTAAAAGGTGGTTATAGATTTGGAAATAAGGGTAAAACATACAAAAGCAAAAAAAAAGCTCAAAAACAAGCAAAAGCAATTTATGCTTCTGGATATAAAGGCAAAAAATAATGGTAGTATTTAACCCTACAGGTGAAAGTACATCATTAGCAGCGCCTATTGGTGGTTTGAATACAAGAGATGCTGTGGATTTAATGCCACAAACTGACGCTATACGATTAGATAATTTTTTTCCCGGAAGCACAGACGTTAGTTTAAGAAAAGGTTTTACAAATCATAAAACTGGTTTTGCTTCTAAAGTAGAAACTTTAATGTCTTATCATTCACCAACAACAAATAAATTATTTGCATTTAGTGGCACAGAAGCTTATGACGTTTCTAGTTCTGGTGCTATAGCTTCTACTTGGGACACTGCTAGTTGGGACACAGCAAGTTGGGCAAGTACATCAGATTTACCTGTATTAACAAGTTTATCTAATGCAAGATGGGAGTTTGTTAATTTTACTACTTCTGGTGGTTCTTTTTTATTTATTTGTAATGGAGTTGATGCTCCTAGACATTATAATGGTACAACTTGGGCAACACCTACATTATCTGGTATAACTGCTACAACAATTAATAATGTAACTGTGTTTAAAGAAAGATTATTTTTTATATTAAACGATAGTTTGAGTTTTGGTTACTTACCTATTGATTCTATAGCAGGAGCTGTATCTACTTTTTCTTTAGGAAGTGTTTTTAATTTTGGTGGTTATTTAGTAGCAGCAGGAACTCTTACACGAGATGGTGGTTCAGGGTCAGATGACTATATAGCTTTCATTACTTCAGAAGGCGAAGTTGCTATTTACCAAGGAACTAATCCTAGTGATGCAAACGCTTGGGCATTAATAGGAGTATTTAAAATAGCAAGACCAATAGGCAAAAGATGTGTAGTAAGAGTTGGTCCAGAATTAATAGTTATTACTGAATCTGGGTTTATACCTTTAACTAAAATGTATGCTGAAAGTGAAACTAATTATGGGCAAGCAATATCAGCAAAAATTAGTGGTAGCATTAATTTTAGTGTATCGAATTTTAAAACTATATTTGGGTGGGATGTAATCGTTTATCCTAAAGCACAGATGGGTATATTTAATGTTCCTAATAATACCACTGGTGAGTTTATCCAATACGTTGTAAATTTAAACACTGGTGCTTGGGGTAGGTTTACAGGGCAAAATGCGTACTGTTGGGGTTTGCTAAATGGTGATTTATATTTCGGTGGAGAAACTGCTGTATATAAAGCAGATAACAGCACAAGTGATGCTGGCAATCAAATACAAGGAGATGCAAAAACAGCATTTGTATATTTTGGTGGTAGAGGAACTACAAAACGATATACAGCTATTAGACCTATAGTGTCATCTGATGCATCTTTGCCTATTAGTATAGGATTTGATGTTGACTTTAATGATGGTTCCAGTACATACACACCATCTAGCGCTACAACAGAAGGAACAAGTTGGGACGCTGGAACTTGGGATGTAAGCGAATGGGCTGGTAGCGTAGATTCACAATTAGTATGGAGAAGTGTTGCAAATATAGGTTGGAACGCAGCAGTTAGAATAAGAACAAGTACACAAGCGCAAAGTATAAAATGGCATAGCACTGATGTTTATTATGAAAAAGGTTTAGGCTTATGATTTTATCAAATAGAATATGGAGTTTGCTAAAACCATCAACAGATATAGCTGATAATTTAAGCAAAGAAGAAATAGAAAAAGGTTTAGAAAATGGAAGTTATCAAATGTTTATTGATGAAAAAAGCGTTGTAATTACAGCTGATTATCAAGACGCATTGCGCATAGGATTAGCTGGTGGTGAATTAAATAGTTTGAAAAATTTAGAAAAAAAGATTATAAAATATGCAAAAGAAAAAAAATATAAATATGTTGACATTTTAGGAAGAATGGGTTGGGAAAAATCATTAAAAGGATATAAAAAACAAGCAGTATTATTGAGGAAGGAAATAAAATGAGTTTCGTTACAGATATTTTTAAATCACCTAAACCACCACCAGCACCAGATTATGCTGGAGCAGCACAAGCACAAGGAGCAGCAAACGTTGAAACTGCAAGAGTAGAAGGTAGAATGAATAGACCTGATGTGTATTCGCCTTATGATACTACAATTATAACAGATTTAGGTGATGATAGGTTTAGGCAAGATTATAGTTTAACACCAGAGTATGAAGCGCAAAGAGTAAAACAAGTAGGGATACAAGACGCTTATTTAGATACTGCTGGCAGATTATTAAGTGGATTGCCACAAGAAACATTTAGTTTAGCTAGTTTGCCTTCACAACCGGGAATGATTGATAGAAGCAGTTTTACTGCAATACCCACTATGGGTAATATAGATGACTATACTAGAAGAGTAGAAGGTGAGTATTTTGATAGAGCTTTAAGTAGATTGCAACCTCAATTTGATTACGAAAGAGATACTTTAAGAACACAATTAATAAATTCAGGTATTCCTCAAGGTTCAGTTGCTTACAACAATGCTATGTCAGAATTAACGATGGGGCAACAAGATTCATTAAGAGATTTATCAGCAGAAGCTATTAGGCAAGGGCAAGAGTTAGGCGATGCACAATTAGCAAGAGCTACAGGATTAAGAAGTTTTCAAATAAGTGACGCAGCTAGCCAAGTAGCAGAACAAGAAAGAATGAGAGATAGGCAACTTGCAGATTTATTATTATCAAGAGAAGTGCCTTTATCAGAAATCGCAACGCTTACAGGACTACCTTCACCAGCTACCAGAGGAGGAACAGTAGCAACTACAGGACTAAATGTACCAGCTACAAGTATTGCACCTCCACCAATATTTGCAGGCGCTCAACAACAAGGACAATTTGACCAAGCAAGTTATGCTGGACAATTAGGCGCTTATGGAGCAAGAATGTCAGCTCTTGGTGATATAGGAAAGGCAGCAATAGCAGCATCAGATAAAAAATTAAAGAAAAATATTAAATACAAATCTAAATCTAAATCTGGATTAAATATTTATGAGTTTGAGTATAACTGGTCACCACAAAAGTACACAGGTGTTGTTGCTCAAGAAGTTAAAAAAGTAAAACCATCAGCAGTATTTGAAAATATATTTGGACATTTGATGGTAGATTATAGCCAGTTAGATGTAAATATGGAAAGAGTATAATATGGCAGTAATTAGAAACCCATATGGTGTAAGGCAAAGGAATCCATTAGTTGATGAATTATTAAAAAAAGCGCAAGCAGAAGCAAGTAATATTACACCAACGCAATATGCAGCTGAATCTTATGGCGGTAGATTTCCTATCGGTAGTCTAACAGCAGACATATTATCAGGAGTAAGAGAAAGAAATATAAGAAAAGAAGCAGAACAAGCATCAGCGGAAGAAAGAGATGCTTTATCAAAATTAATGCAAGTAAGAGGAGACCCTGAAAAATATCAAGTAGATGCTTCTGGAAATATAACAACAACTAGCCTTGTGCCTAAAAAAGATGTAGAAGGTTTTGATATATCACAACTAGGTACAACAGAAACATACAACCCAGCGCAAACTGGCAGTGGAGTTATGTTAGACCAATCTTTAGCAAATACTATGGGAACATCACAAGAAGATGATGCACAAAATTTAGCAATAGCATTAAGAGCAGAAGAAGCAAAAAAAACAACAGGCACAACAGCTAGTCAACTTGAGCAAGATATGTTAACTGAAAAAACAACACCAGTTACATTTACTTTTGGCGCAGAAAAAGACCCTAACTTTTTAGATAGAATGTTAGGTAAATCATTAAGAAAAGAAGAAATATCAAATATTAATGATTTAGCAATTAAAGCTGGAATTAGTCCTTTTGATTTACAAAAGTATGATGCTGAACAACAAATGAGACAAGAAGCATTTGAATTAAAAAAGAAAGAGTTTGCAACTAAAGAAAAACAGGCAGCAGACAAATCAGCTTTAGACCAACTTAATTTAGTTGCAAAACGACTAGAGATTGAAGGAAAAAATATAGCTAATACAAAAAATTACAAAGAACTAGAAGATTACAACCAGAAAAAAACTTACGTTGATTTGATAAACGCTAAAGCAACAGAATTGGGATTAGAAGGAGAAGAAAGAGCAGATTATTTAGCAAGAAATTTTGCTAAAAAAGGTTACTTTGATTTATCTGAACCAATAGATAAAAGAATTTTTAAAAGCAAAGAAACTAAAGAAGGCAACATAGCTAAATATAGAAAAGAAGAAAAAGCTACATTTAAGCCTTTGAAAAAAGGTATTGATAACTACAAAAAATTAAGAAACGCACTTCAAGGAAAAACTGGTACTGATGCTTACGCAGCTATGATTAGTTTCATTAAAAATTTAGATGATTCTGTTGTTAGAGAAGGTGAAGTAGCAGCATTCGGTTCATTTCAAGGTATATTTGTAAACATTAAAAGAGAGTTTGCTAAAGCGCAAGGTGAAAATATGCCTGAATCAATGAGAACAGCAATATTAAAATTAGCTACTGAAAATATCAATAATCAAATAAACGATTATAATATGTCAAAAGCTGATGCGATGGCAAATTTTTATGGTAAAAATGATTATACTGCTAATGATATTTATAGTGGTCTTACCTTTAGCACAGAAAACAAAGATGATGATGAATATAAATTAGATAGTTTATTGGGAAATAATGTTGAAGATTGGAGAAACTTTTAATGAGACAAGTTATGATGCCTAATGGCAAAATAAAAACCTATGATGATGATGTTTCTGATGACGTTATTAAAAATGATATTAACATTATAAAACAACAGGGTAATACTAATACTTTTGCTAATAGTAAAATCAATGAAACACAAACCACAAAGGAAGAACCAACATTATCTACAGATGTTTTAGGAACTTTATCAGCAAGTGGAGGTAAATTTATTAGCGATTTAATTACTCCATTTACACAGCCAATACAAACTGCAAAAAGCATAGGCGATTTAGCAAGTAGTGTGGTAAATAATATAAGACCCGGAGAACAAGGCAACGAAGAAATAGCAAAACAAGTAGGGCAATATTTTGTTGATAGATATGGAAGTTTAGAAAATATTAAAAGCACAGTAAATAAAGACCCAGTGGGCGCTTTTGCTGATTTAACAACAGTTTTATCTATTCCTTTTACAGGAGGAGCTGGGTTAGCAGCTAGAACTACAGGAACTGGAAGTAAAATATCAAAAATAACACAAGGTGCTAAAAAAGCAGTAGATACAGTAGACCCAGCAAACCTTGCTTTTAGAGCAACAGGAGCAGCCGTTTCAAGTGTTGCAAAACCTATAGTGGGAATGACATCAGGAGTAGGAAAAGATGTTATAGGATTAGCATACCAAGCTGGTAAATCAAATGATGCTAAAGTAAGACAAGATTTTATAAAAAATTTGCAAGGAAAAGAAGATGTTACATTAATTGTTGATGACGTACAAAAAGCACTAGAAGGTTTTAAAGAAAATAAACAAAGCACTTTTAATATAGCTAAAAACAAATTAAATTTAGATAAAAGGCGAATAGATTTATCATCATTAACAGATGATATAAATAAAATAGAAGATAGTTTTACTACATTAGGTAAATTAGAATTAGAAGAAGCTGATGTAAATTTATTAAATAAAATTAAAAAGAAAGTAAGAGAATATCAAACTGACCCTAATTTACAAAATGCTTTAGGTGCTGATTCATTAAAAAGAAGTATTGATAATTTATATCCTAACACTCTTACTAAAGGTAGAAAAGCAGATATTATAGTAACGAGAGCAAGAAACGCTGTAAAAAATCTTATTTCTAAAAAAGTAAAAAATTATGACAAAGTAATGAAAAAATATGAAGAAGCTACAAATTTACAAAATCAAATAGTAAAAGAATTATCTACAGGCAACGCAAATAAATCAACTATTTTAAGAAAATTAAAATCAGTATTTAGTGATGCTGGAGAAGCAAGATTTGCTAGTAGGGGAGAATTATTAGATACATTAGAAGACTATAATCCTAATATATCTACAAGATTAGCAGGACAAGCGCTTAACCCTATAACACCAAAAGGTTTACAAGCATTAATTGCTTCAGGAGGGGTGGGAATGTCATTAGCAGGTGGATTATCTAATCCTAAATTACTTGCTTATTTACTTTCAGCTTCGCCCAGAACAGTAGGTAATATATCATACGGAGCTGGTGATATATCTAGGAGAATGTCAACTCCTGTTGCTGGTAATCTAACTGGTAAAGATTTAGTAGCAGAATTATTAAGGCAAAATAGATTATATCAAGCAACACAAGGACAATAATAATTTGCTTTTTTTAAAAATATAGGATAAAAAGAACGAAAGGAGAAAAATATGGGTTGGTCAGGAGGAACATACACAAGGTCAGATGGAGTGTTTACTGGCACTTCAATATGGCAAAGTAACAGAGATGCTGGAACAAAAATTGTTGCAGATAGACACGATACACACGACCAAGATTTAGCCAGTGGCATAAACCAATGTTTAAATAAAGATGGTTCCAATGCAGCAACAGCTAATCTTGATGCTGGTACATATAAAATAACAAGAGTAGGTGATGGTACTGCACATACAGATGCAGTGAACGCAGGACAAATACAAGATGGCGGATTAATATTTCAAGCAACAGATAGTGGTAGTGCTAATGCTTACGTTATAGCTTTAACACCAGCAGTAACTGCTTATGTAGCAGGTCAAGTATTTTATTTTAAGGCAGCCAATACATCTACAGGCGCTTCTACATTAAATGTAAATGGATTAGGAGTAAAAAATATTAAAAAGAAAAACGACCAAGATGTTGCAGCTGGTGATATAGAACAAAATGCAATAGTAGCTGTTATATATGATGGCACATCTTTTCAGATGTTTTCACAATTAGGAACAACTGCAAGTGCTATGACTTCTTGGACATTATCTGGTGATAGTGGTTCTAACCAAACTATTAGTGATGGTAATACAGTAGATATTGCTGGAGGTACTGGTATTGATACAGTGGCTGGTGCTACAGATACAGTTACAGTTTCTATTGATTCTACAGTAGCTACTAAAAATGCAGCAAATACTTGGACAGCAGCACAACAAGGTAGAACGCAAACTGCTAGTGTAACAGGTTCAACGACATTAGATTTTACATATCAAAATTTTATTTTAACTGCTACTGGTAATGTAACTTTAGCTAATCCTTCTACAGAAGCTGCTGGTCAGTCAGGAATAATAGTTTTTATTCAAGATGGTACAGGCAGTAGAACATTAAGTTTAGGTACAGATTATGAAACTGCTGGTGGTGCTGGTTTAACAATATCAACTGCAGCTAGTGCTGTCGATGTCATACCATATTTTGTAAAAGCCTCTGGGTCAATACAATTAGGAGCTCCGCAACTAGCATTTGCATAGGATAATATATGGTTCTATATAATAATGAATTATGGCAAAAACCAGCAACTGGTGCTACAGGTATATACTCATACCAAATCGAGCAAAGTTTAAGGTTTGATTTTGCAGATGATAGCTATATGAATTTTTCTCCTAGCACTGCTACAAGTAGAGATGTTATGACTTGGAGTTTTTGGTTTAAGTTTGGTGGCGACCCATATTCTGGTGGACAAGAAAATATATTATGGACTGCTGGTACAGGTGGTGGTGCTGGACAATATTCATTTATGGAAGTAAGAGCGTCAGACAGAAATTTAACTTGTGATTTTTATAATTTAGGTATAGGTGCTACTGATGTATCATTAGTTGACCCTTCTTCTTGGTATCATATAGTTATGCGATATAACTCTAATGAAAGTACACAAATAGATAGATTAAAAATATGGTTAAATGGTAGACAAATAACAATATCTTCTAACAGTATATCCTCTGGAGAAGATTTTCCTAATTGGAACAATAACAATATGTATATAGGCAACAAACAAAATATAGGTCACGCAGCACAAGGAACTAATTTTAGTTTTGCAGAATGGATTTTTGTTGATGGCACTGCTTATGATGAAACGCAGTTTGGAGAATTTAAGAATAATATTTGGGTGCCGAAAAATCCAGCTGGAACTTCATTCGGTAATAATGGTTTTCATTTAAAATTTGCGTCTGGAGCTTTTGGCACAGATTCAAGTGGTAATGGTAATACTTGGTCTACCAACAACATAGGCACAGACCATACGTCTATAGATACACCTACTAGTGGAGGGACTTAATTATGGCAGCTAATTGTAATTATGCAACTTGGAATCCTGGTGCTAAAGTAAATCCTAGTTTAACTTATGCAGCAGCAGTATATGACAATGCTAATACTAGATTTAGAGGTAATACTGGTGGCACATCAACTACAACTTCTACAATCAGTATGAAAAGTGGTAAATGGTATATTGAGGTATATGCACAAAATAATCCAGCTGGTGGTTGGCCAACACTAGGTATTTGTAAAACAACTTCTATATCAATATCGCAAAACATAGACAACTATCAATACAATACTAGCGATACAAATAATAAATCAGAAGTTGTAGGAACAAATGGTAATATAGTTAAGTTTGGTGCTACTGCAACTTCTGGTGGTGTGAGTTGGTCAGATGGAGATATACTACAAATAGCCGTAGATATAGATGCTGGAAAATGGTGGTTTGGCAAAAATAATACTTGGGCAGGAAGTGGAGACCCAGCTAACGGAAATAATCCTATAGACACATTTACTGCTGGCACAGAGATGAATGTTTGGGTAGCTAGTTACAATGGAGCTTCGTATATGCATATCAATGCAGGTCAAAGTAGTAAATTTAACGGCAATAAAACAAGTGGTTCTGCTTATGCAACTGATGGTAATGGTTTCGGAGATTTTTATTACACCCCACCCACGAACTTCAATGCCTTATGCCAAGGCAATGTTGCGATTGATTCTGATATTGACCCAGCACAAACTGATGATGATTTTGTAGGTGGTAAACAATTTGGTGTTGCTACTTATACTGGTAATGCAAATACTGGACAAGCAATAACAGGATTAGGGTTTCAACCAGACTTAATATGGGCAAAAAGTCGTAGTAGTTCACAAGCACACTTTATGAGTGATACATCAAGAGGCATAAATAAATTTGTATTTTCTAATGCAGACACAGCAGAACAAAGTGGAGGTGGCTATTCAACAGTTTACAGTTCTTTTGACAGTGACGGATTTACTTTAGGAACAAGTGGTAGTGGTCCTAATGATAATAGTCAAACTTATGTTGCTTGGTGTTGGAGAGCTAATGGAGGTACAACAGCTAGTAATGGTAGTGGTTCAATAACTTCTACAGTACAAGCAAATGCAGAAGCTGGTTTTAGTATAATTACCTATACAGGAAATGGTAGTGCTGGTGCAACAATAGGGCACGGTCTAGGAAAAGCACCAGAATTTATGTTAATTAAAAGATTAAGCTCTGGTCAAACTTGGGCAGTATATTCTGTAGGTTTAGGAGCCACAAAAAACGTTGCTTTAAACAATAACAATGCTGTTGCTACAGGTACTGCTTGGTTTAATGATACAGAACCTAGTGCCACTTTAATTACTTTAGGTACTGAAGGTAGAGTTAATCAAAGTGGTGGAAATTATGTTTGTTATGCGTGGACATCAATTGCTGGTTTTTCTTCATTTGGGTCATACAACGGCACAGGCAATACCCAAGGTGCTTTCGTGTACACTGGGTTTCGACCAAAATTAGTAATGCTAAAAAGGACAGATGGAGCAGGTTCGTATTTAGTGTCTGATGCAACAAGAAGACCTTTTAATGATGAAGATTATAGAGAGGTGTATTGGAATGATACAAGTTCAGAGCAAACAGGTACAAATACACACGATGGAGTAGATTATTTATCAAACGGATTTCGTTTAAGAGGTACTAATTTAGGGTCGCAAGGTAGCAATAATGATTATATTTATTCTGCTTGGGGAGATATACCATTTCGCTATTCTAACCCATTTTAAACAAGGAGGAAAAAAATGTGGGCATACGTTAAAGATAATAAAATACAGGAGATTATACCTATACCTAAAAATATGGTGATAGATGATGTTAAACACCCAGCAAAAATATTTACTAATTGGAGTTGGAGTGAATTAAATAGTATAGGTATTTATACAGTAGAAAGTGCTACTGAGGGAGATAGTAGGTTTGAAATAACATCTAGTCCTACTTACACATTTAGCAAAACTAATAAAAAAGTAACTAGCGCAGTGACAAAAACAAATAGAGAATTAGACGATAAAACTGTAAATGGTGATTTAGTTTTAGGCTTAAAAACTTTAGCTAAAAATACAGCTAAAACACAAGCACATAATTTAATTAAAAGATTTGGTTGGTTAGTTGAAAGAAATATATATGATAATTCTAAAGCTATACCTGATGCAGTAAAAACTTATGTAGCAGCAATACAAAAAGATTCTGATGATATTTGCACAGATATAGATAATGCTAAAGATATGACAGCATTTAAAGCATTATACGCAGATACTGTAAATAGTGAAGGTGATGTAACACAAGTAAATAGGATTAATAGGTGGACAAGTGATAGCACAGTTCAAGATTATATTAGGTAAGATTAAATCTTTATTTAAGAAAAAACGTAAAAGAGGTAGACCTAGAAAGGATAGCTAATGGCAACAAATCCAGAAGCAAAACAAGCATCTGTAAGAGGAGTTACTTCTACTACAGGTACATTTAACGAAGATTGGTTAGCTTTATTTAATGCTAGAAGTATTGGTGCAGGAACTTATAATGAAAGATTACTAGGTTATATAAATAATAAACTTGGTACATCTCATACAGACTTAAATTTAGCACTACAAGCATTAGCAGTAGACCAAGGCGATGCAAATTATTCTAGTATGGGGACATTTACACCTTGAGCCAACAATCATTAAGACAGCAAAGTTGTAGAGATGCCAGTGATACTAATGGTGCATATAACGAAGATTGGATAAAAACCTTTGAAGAAGCTGGTATAACTACAGGAACATTCTCAGAAAGAATGTTAGCTTACACAAATGCACAAGGTTCTGCTTGGGATAATGCAGAGTGGGACGTGTCTAGTTGGGGTAAAGGTCCATTTGTAAATGTAAATGAAGCTATGGCACAATTAGGAAAACAAAACGGCACAACAGTTCCCGGTTCGTTATGGAGTAGTATGGGAACATTTAGTGCAGACTAGGAGATATTATGGCATTACAATTTATTACACCGATAGCAAATTTAGCAGGTACTTGGTTAAAAGGCAGACAAAAAAAAGCTGAAGAAAAACAAAAGTTAGAAGTGGCTAAAATACAAGCACAAGTTAAAAGAGTACAAAGCGATGCTAACTGGGAAGAAAAGGCTATGGACGCATCAGCATCATCGTGGAAAGACGAGCTATGGACTTTGCTTTTTTGTGGTATAATTATCGCTTGTTTTGTGCCAGCTTGCCAGCCATATTTATCTGATGGATTTAAATTTTTAAGGGAGGATTGTCCTGATTGGTTAAGCTGGGGTATTCTTGCAAGTATTGGTGCAAGTTTCGGTTTAAAATCTATAGGACAATTTAAAAAATAATGAATAGAGAAAAATTATTGGATATGATAACTCTACACGAAGGTTTAGAGCTAAAGCCATATAAATGCACGTCTGACAAGCTAACCATTGGCATAGGAAGAAATATAGAAGATATAGGTATAACCGAAGAAGAAGCAAGGTATTTATTACAGAATGATGTAGACAGAATACTCAAAGAAGTAGAACATTGGGCTTTTTTAGAAAAATTAGATGAAGTAAGACAAGCTGTAATTTTAGATATGGTATTTAATATGGGCATCAAAAGATTTAATGCTAATACTTGGGTAAAAACATTTGCTGCGATACAAAACGAAGATTGGGAAAAGGCTGCAAATGAAATGTTAGATTCTAAATGGGCGAAACAAGTAGGTCAAAGAGCAATCCGTTTATCACAAATGATGCGTAAAGGCGAGTGGTATGAATCTTGACCCTATGATGGTATGGAATGTTATTATTACTGTGGTTTTAGGACCATTTGCTTGGGCATTTTCTAAAATGTTTTCAGAAGTTAAAAGATTACAAATACTTCTAAATAAAACAAGAGAAGATTTAGCTAAAGATTATGCCACAAAATCCGAGCTTCACAATGAAACTAGAGAAATCAAGGAGTTAGTTTTAAGAATAGAAAACAAACTTGACAGGTTCATTGAGAAGCAAAATGGTTGAACCTGTAACTGCTGTATTAACTGGCATAGCGCTTGTAAAAAAAAGTGTAGACTTCATAAAACAAAATATAGAAACTTGTAATGATATCGGTGATATTATTGGTCATATAGATAAAGCTATGACTGGTGAACAACAAGTTATCAAAGCTAGAGATAAATCAGGAGCAGACCCATTTGCAGTAGGCACAGTCGCTCAAGAAATTATTGATGCTAAATTAGCCAGAGAACATTTGAATGATGTTCGTAATCTTGTCAATTTAAGGTTCGGACCGGGAACTTGGGAGTTTATATTACAAGAAAGAAAAAAAAGAATAGATGCACAAAAACAAGCTATCAAAGAAGCAAGAGCAGCTAAACTAAAAAAACAACAAGAGATAGCAGAATACATTAAATATGGTTTAATAACTGTAGTAACACTAGCGTTTATTGGTGTAGCTGTAGGTATAACTCTTAAATTTTTTGTATCGGTAACAAATAAAGTATATGCACATAATTTAGAATATGATGATGGCACTTGTTTAGTATATGACCCTAAATATTTTATGATATGTATGAACGAAGGTAGAGAGTTTGCAGATACAGAATTATATTTAGAGTATAAAAAACAATTAAATAATTGGATATTAGAAGAAGAATAAACTTGTTTTTGCTGTAAGGTTATATATATTATTTTACACGAACTAGAGATTTAAAAATAAAAACAAGTGTTAATAACTTGTGGATATTTTACTATATGTTGTGGATAGGCTCTAGTTCGTTACTCATAACCATCATTTAATATTTTCCTAGCTTTATCTTTAGCAGACACAGTTGAAAATTTATCAATATTTTTATTTGTATAAACTTTCATTTTTTTACCCCATCTACCTTTAGCGCCTAGCTTACCAGCTTTGCTTTTCTTTTCTACTATATCCTTAATTTTAGTTTTTATTTCTTTTATCCTTTTTTGAGACACTTTATCGCCATTATCAATTAATAAAGGAACTATATTATCCATTAATTTTTGATACTTTTTATTATCTCTTATGCCAAGTATATTAGGAATATGCCTTTTAAATAGGCTACAATCATCTTGTAGATACATTGTAGCTATTAGGGTTATATAAGCGCCTTTTTCCTCTAAAGTTAATACAGAAGTATCTGCAAGCCAATCAGCTGGGTAAAATGGAAAATAAAATAATTTTTCTTTCATTACTCCTCCATTATTTTTGACCAAGATAAATTGTATTTATCTCTTATTTTTTTGATTAGCTTTACACTCAAGTTTCTTTTACCTTGAAACAGTAATGTAACCATAGTTTCTGATATATCTAAATCTTTAGCTAACTGTGATTTAGATATTTTTTTCTTTTCTATTATTTGTTCAAGTATCATTTTTTTCCTTTCTTAATTAATTTTTGATAACATTCTTCGCAGTAAAATTTAAATTTATGATAATGAGCTGCGACATTATCACAAAAGCTACACAACTTATGATGTATAAGTTTTTTCCAATGGTTGCTTGTACCATCTTTTTGTATTACTTTTTTTCTAGGCATTTTTCTTTTCTCTTATTTCTTTTGCTTTTATGTATTCATCTTGCTCTTCAACTGTTCTCAAACTAAAACCATCTCTAATAAGTTCAAACAATTTACTTTCTACTTCAGCTTTTGTTGGTCGTGTCTTAAACTCCATTTTGTAATTTATTACATATTTACCCATAGCTTTTATTTAACCCTTCAAAACAACCAGTATCAAGATTCATATATACATCTAATATTCGAGGATAACCAAGTTCCTCGTATCTAGTTTTGCATACAGTAAACATAGCTTCTGTATTTCTTGAGCCATCTTCGTTTTCAAACTTATCTCTCCATAAACTGAATATATGGTCAGGCTTATTATTCCAATGAGCGCTACCAGCAATAGAATAGGCGCTAGGTGGTGCATTACTCATTTTTGCATCAGGTTTACTAGGGTGAGCCAGTATCATTATATGAATATCTAAATGTTTTGCTAACGAAGTTAGATAATCAAGGCTACGACCTATCCATTGAGTTTCACTACCTTTCGTAAAATCAGGCATATCTAATTTATTCCAAGGGTCAAGTATAAAAGCAGATATACCGAACCTTGCTTTCATATCGGATATTTTATCACACACCCAGTCAAAGTTAGGACTATTATTAGGGTGATTAAGAAATATAAATTGTTGTCGTATAAAATCATCAGCTTCTTGCTTTTCCTCATCAGTCATTCTCCATTCTAATTTAGTATGATAAAATGTTCTTATATTCCTACGGACATAAGGCTTTACTCTCGTTTCACCACTAAACATACCAATCGTACAATTATATTCTTTAGCAATATTAGTCCATAGTTGTATAGCAAAAGATGTTTTTCCGTGTCCGGGAAACCCTGTAAAAACAGAAACCATACCAGCGCCTAGCATAAATTTATCGTCCCACGCTTTTATTTTAGGATTAAATAATTTTACTTTAGGTGGGTCTGGTATATCATCTAAACCATACACACCCTCTATAGGAAAGTCATTTAAGCCTTCATTTATTTGCCATCTAATATCTTCCTTGCCCCAAGCAATTAACGCTTCATTAGCATCTTTTATATCTTTTGGAAAATCATAATATTTACATTTACCATACCCAAGAATACTTGCTAAATCTTGACGCAAAGCTAAACCACTTTCATCATTATCGGTAAGTAACACAAAACAATTAGCTTTATCAAGTCCTTGCTCTAAAGCATCTAATACATATTTATATTTTCTTTGAGTTTGAGGGTCTTCAGTAGGACTAGCAACAGCGCCAGTAGGAACACTCAATATAGTATCAATAGGATAGCCACCTTCATATAGCGCTAGTGCATCAAACTCACCCTCCACAATAAATATAGTATTGTTAGCAAGGTTATTAGACTTTAATACATTATCTAAATTATAAAATCTTTGTTCGCCACCCTTTTGTTGCTTAAAAAGTTTTTCGTGAATGGCTCTAGCTTTGTAATTTACTCTTTCGCCTTCATTATTATAGTACCCAAAAACAATACTTTCGTGCTTTTCATTACCAAACTGTGCCAGTCCACTTTCTATTTTTAAATCCGTAAGAGTTTTTTTGCTTATTTTCCTTTTCTCTGCGAACTCTATTATATTCTTCGAAATCTCTTTCATAATATTCACCTCCACTTATGTTACAATGATGACAATAATAAACTACACCATCAGTTTTTTTAGTTATACTTAAACTCCTATCCCTTTTATTTTTCCTAGTATGGCTACACTCTGGGCATTTATATTTACCAGAATAGGAAACAGATAGCAGCCACTCTCTACTAATCATTATCTGCTACTTTCAAATGATATTCAGCAAAATGATTTCTTTTTACTCCATTACTTTTAGATTTAGTTTCTATATCATACCCTTCTTGTCTTAAAACGTGTATGATAGCGCCTAATCTAAAACTGCCATACAAATTAAGTGCTTCTAGTGGATTTATTTTTTTGTTTTCTTCCAAATGTTTTAGCACTAATTCTTTTTGCGTTAGCTTTCTGTATTCTGTCATTATTTTCCTCCTTGTTATAAGGACTAGCACTCCAAACTTTTTGAACAGTAAGAATGCCAAACCTTGAATTAAAAACTACTTCTTGAAAAAAATTATATTCATTACCACAAAGATGTAACTCCCTATGATGCTTTTCACACAAAGGAATTACATCTTTATCACTAGCTTTCAAACCCATACCTCTTGATGAATAAAAAGGTTTGAGTAGATGGTGCGCTTGTATATTATAAAAATCACTACAAGTTGAAATATTTTTGGGCGCTATACCAACCATTTCTAAATTATCAAAATGCTTTTTGATACAACAATCCAAAGTCGTTACCCATTGTAAATGTTTTTTATTAGCATACCTAGTAGCCATTAAAAATCGCCCTCATCAAAACCCTTATGGGTAGCAACTACACCATTAAAATAATTATCAAGTATGAACTTGAGTTTTTGATTAGGTGTCCAATCAGTTTGTCTATTAACACAACTTTGTAACACTATTAAAAAATCTTTAGGTGTCATAGTTGGGTTTGAACTAACACCGCCATCATACACTCCATTTATTTTACTATCAGGAAAAGTTTCCTTTATCTTTTGCATATCAGCATTTACATCTTTAATAGGGTCAAACTTGTTAATCCATTTGTTTCCGTGTTGGTCAGGCGAATACTCTATATCTATCATATCGCCTTCTTGTACTTGAGCAATACCACTTGTAGCTTTAGCAAAATACTTTACATTATCAGCAGTCGTAATTCTGTAAGACTTTCTACCATTATTATCTGCACTTGGTGGAATGGGTGCTTCAAGTTTACTTACTGTTATCTGCATATTTATCTCCTTTTAGGGTGGCATTGAATAAAGGGCAAGGAGCTACTCTAAACCCTATCAATGCCATATTAATAAAAGCTCCTTTAATCATCATTTTTAGCTTTTAAAAAATGATGTATTTGCAAGTAATTTTTCCATACTTCCAAATCTCTTACATAGCTATCAACATCATAAAGATACTCTTTAATTTCTTTAGTATCTTTATCTATAGCTACAATTAATCTATTGAATGGCTCTCTACCTAGTTCATTACAAAGTGCATACATATATCCACATAGTTGAATGCGCCATTTAGTTCCTACAGATTTTTTAGTGACTGTTTTCCAATCTATTATACACTCACCATATTTTGCGTGGTCTATCCAGCAATCAAACTGTCCAGCATAGGGCAAAATACTATTATCATAAACTAAATATTCTACAGCGTGTACTTTTCTAACACTTTTATTTAGATATTCATAAAGCGCATATTGCATTAAGCGTATTTGATTATCTTTTTCATCGTGCCCTTTATGATAACCAGTTTCTGACATAGTACCTTTTAAAAAATTTTCACAAAAACTATGAATAATTGTTCCTATCACTTTTTGGTCATTCCATTTTTTTTCTGCTAGTTTTTTTATTTCAAATAACTTTTCTTGCAAGTCTGTAAGGTCATTTACTCTTAACAAACCAGAGTTAGGCAACTCCTCCACCAAAGTTTCTAAATAATTTTTACGACCAGCCAAAGCGCCTATGGTAAAACCATCATCACCTTGAACAATACCACTCACGCTTGATGGTGATATTTTTTTACCATCATCATTAACATAATATCTATGATTACCAGCGCTAAATTTTATTTCTATATTATTAAATTTTCTAATCTTCATTTTTTTTACCTCGTTTAAAATAGTTAAGAGTAAGAATCGGTAGCAGCTTCATCTTTTTTTTATCAGCTTTTACTAAAACTGCTCTGGATAATAAGTTGACTTTGCCTTCTTTTTTAGTTTCAAATTTTATTATTTTTTTAGTCATTACACTCTCACATACTTATTAAATAAAGGTAGCAGTATAACAGCATCAATGAGCCATATACTGCTACAAGAACATACATCACTTTAGCGCCTTAAATTCGTTTATCGCTTTTGAAGGCGATAATATTTCTCGTATTTGTTGAACACCATTTTTTAAAGTAATTAATTTATACATAAATAAATCCGTATCAAAAATTAATTTAGCATAACCACCATTAATATTTTTAATATCTAGTTCTGGCATTTTTTTACTCTGCATTAGCTTTCTCCCTTTCTAAATCAGCTTGTTGATTCCAATATCTATCTTCTTCTTCTACATAGTTTATCAAATTATCAATAATTTTTTTCATAGAATCATTAGCTTGATTATTAATTCTCAATAAGTCAATTCTCTTTTCTATTGGGTAAGGTTTATCATCATTGATAATATCGTTTCGTTGTTTAGCTATAGCAACATAATCTTTTAGTTGGTCTATAACTTTTATTAATTCATTAGTTGTTAAACTCATATTAAGCTCCTTTTTAGTTAAAAAATATTGTCCAAAATTCTTCTCTATCCATTTTTAATTCACTAGCCATATCATCAGCTTGAATATAAATAGCAGAAAACCTTTCGTCATCATCAGGAACACGATTGATGAGCCAATTATGCTCATCAACCATACTCTCAATAATTTCTTGTTGTATTGGGGTAAGATTATATTGTGAATAAATAGACATTAAGCGCTCTCCTTATATAAAGAGTTATTAGTATAATACGCAACATCTTTTCTATAATCTTTAAGCCTGTTTCGTATATCAGCTATTTCAATATTTATACTTTTCAAATCCCATTCACTTATTTGAATAAATTTATACAATGGAAGTTTTAGTAAATTAATAAAATAAGCAAGTGCATTTTTTTCTACTTGTATTTTATTTTTATATATTTGAATTTTGATTTTTCCTTCTTCAACTGGATTAACACCAGTATTATCAAAATAGGTTTTTTGTTTTTTAGTAAGTTTTTTCATTTTAGCTCCTTTTTTTTATTATAATTAAGATTATCATATATTTTACATTAAGTAAAGACTATATTTACTATCTGTAAAATTAATTAAAACTCCTAGTTGTAGCGCCTTTGCTCCAGGTTTTTATAAAACTAGGCATATTATTTAGCTTTTTCCAAGTGGCTATGCCTGATTTATATTTAGCATAATAGTAATATGTTTGATATGCTAGCACGCTACAGTCATTTTTATAGTCATCAGGCATACATTGAGGGTGTTTTAGCTTGAGTAAATTTTTACTACTATGATATACAGGGTGATGTGATACAGCAGTAATAACCTTTTGACAGCTATGAACCTTGCCGTATCGTTTAGTGTACTCTGAACACAGCGCTAATGCGTGGATATATAGCCAATCATAGTGAGCTGCGTCATCACCAGCCCATAAAGTACAAGGGTGTTTTTTAAATGCTTCCTTATAAGGCACATTATGTAAGTCAAACCTATGCCAAACGCTACATAACATTTGAGCAGATTCTAACGGCATTTTTACAATATGCTTATCGCACATCATTTTAGCTGCTTTGACAGGGTCATTATTTAATACAAAAATATTCATATATAGCTCCTTTTGTTATAGACTATCATACCTTTTACTATTAGTAAAGAGTAAATGTAGGAAGTAGCAATCAAGCCACTTCCTTTTTAGCGCTAGGTTGTAAGTTATTTAAAAACTCTATAGCTTGACTGCTTTTACTGAAAGCTGAAAATATTGCTCTAGGATTATTTTTAATAACCTCTTTCCAATGATTGAGATATTTAGCGTGGTCAGGTCGAGGACTTTTGCTAACACCTAGCATAACACATAACATAGCTGAACCAGTTTCAGCTACTAACTCTTCCATAGCATATTCTTTAGAGCCGAATGATTTACTAAAATCTCTTTTACATCTATCTTTATGCCCAGTCCAATGAACCAGCTCGTGCAATAAAGTGCTATAATAATTTTCACTTGCCTTTGCAGTTTTCGTATCTTTGAACTGCGCTTTACTAGGCATATTAATATAATCTAATACAGGAGAATAACAGGCTCGGTTACCACCTATTTGAATTACAGCTTTAGTATTTGCAATATACTGCTCGGCACGTTTGACGCTTTTAACTTTGTTGATTATTTTTTTAGGCTTTGGTAATTTTATACCATCAACTTGCGCTACATTAAATACATTCCATACTTTCAAAAACCAGCGTGATTTAATTTCAGGGTCGCCATTTTCATCTACATTATTTTTATCTTCAAACCTTTTAAGCTCCCAATAAAATACTCTGGTAGACTTTTCACCTTTTTTTACAGTAGCGCCTAATTTACTCCACTGCTTATAGGTCGCCCAAGCATTATTCGTGTAGCCTTTATAGTGACACGCTAATGATAGCCATAAAATATTGAACCCAGTATATTCTTTTTGGGTAGCGTGATTTATAGGATAGCTCTTAGCCATCATATCACGCCAAGGTTTATCCCAATCGCTACCATATTTTTCCATATCAGCAAGTATGGTAGCAGAAACTTCTTTTATTATATTAGTAGTATATGACATTATACCTCCTCATCATTATAAGGTTGCTCAAAAATATCTGGATTATATTTAGCTTTTACTTCGTCATAACAATAATCACAAACATTACCACAAGAATAACCATTAGCATCTTTCAGTTTGAATACATAATCGCCTTTATGGATATTCCTTGAAGGTTCACATTTTTCGATAACATTACCTTGCCAGTCGTATTTATTTTCAGTACACATAATTATATCTCCTTATGAGTGATAGGATTAGTAATAGATAACTGCTGAAGTTTAGCAAGTTTACGATTTAACATATCAATAATAGGCTTATTGCTATTGACAGTACCAAGCCTATGATACTCAGCAATACTAGCTTTGATATGAGTAATTTGATATTCTACTTTTTTTAGTTTAGTTAACATTTATTTAGCTCCTTTTTAATTTATAACTAATGATATCATATTTATTTACTATTAGTAAAGAACTATTTGTTACTATTAGTAAAGTTTATTGCTATAGCTAAAAAGGGTAATAATCCCTAGGAAAATAGCGCTGCGACAGGCTGCGGTCATTACATAAGCTATAAATGGTATATACTAGGCATATAAACAACTATATACTAATGCTCTAATAATTGTTTGAATATTAAATATTAGTATTGAATTAACAAACATAGGGTTTTGCTATACCTTTGTCTATCATCTGCTATGCGTTTGTCATAGCCTTTGCTATATCAATATTAAAGTTAAAGTTAAAGAATATATATTAGGAAGGTAAGCTATGAAGCTAATTAGTTTGATAGGCGCTTATTTAAGGATAGGAGTGCTGGAAAGCAAAATCGCCTATTTCTACCCCAACAAAAAAGGGAGAACAAAAATAGCTCAAATGAGGTACGAAACCAAACCATCAGTTACAGGCTAGGGTAAGCCCACACAATAACAAAGGCATACTTATATACTAATGTACCTTAATGTGATTGTATGACGCTTAAAACTAATTAGAATTGCTTATGGTGATATATAAAGCTATAAGGGGACCCTTGCCAAAAAAAGTTTTTTAGATTGCGATGCCAGGACGGCTTGGGGGGTTAGGTAGGGTTATATACTAAACCACTATTAACCATAACAATAATTTGACAACTATATTATTTTTTGATAAATAAAAAAGCAACTAACCATCTAGGAGAGATATGAAAATAGAATTAGTAAATCCTGATACTCTTATAAACTATGATAAGAACCCTCGTAAGAATATACACGCTGTATCTAAAATAAAGGATAGCATAAAAGAGTTTGGTTTTAGGCAACCTATAGTAGTAGATGAAAATAACATAATACTCGTAGGGCATACTAGATTGCTTGCAGCTAAAGAGCTTGGCTTAAAAAAAGTGCCTATTCATAAGGCGCTAGGCTTAACTGACGCACAAAAAAAGGCATATCGTATTATGGATAATAAATCAGCAGAATATGCCGACTGGGATAAAAATCTTTTAAAAAGCGAATTATTAGATTTAGCTGACGCTGATTTTGATATGAACCTGACAGGTTTTAGCCTTGAGGATATAAATAAGCTCACTACAGACGAACTATTAAACTTTGCTAGTGATAATATAGAAGAAGATATGCTTGAGGATTCAGTAACCAATTTTGCGCCCAGCAACGTAAAATTAGTACAATTATTTTATGATACTGATACGGAACTGCTTTTTAGGGAAATGTGTACGATAATACAAGAACACTATAAATTAGATAATTTATCTGATGTAGTTTATAAAGTAATTGAAGATGAATACAAAGTTATTAAAAGTAAAAGCGCAAACTGATTATAAATCTTTTGCTAAAAGGTCAGGCACTTTTGTAAAAGAAAGTGAAATACACACAATTATAAATTATAATTGTGACGCTTATGATGAACAAGGCGAACCCTTATTTTTTTTTAGAAAAAATGTAATCCCTGCTAACTTATGCAAAACTGCATATTATGCTTTACGAACAGCAGCTACAGGAACAAATAATAGAGGAGACGCAGCTGGTTTTCACCACCCACTAGAAAATACTACTATCAAAGGGCAAAGGCTTGAAAGTGGTAAACCTCAAAAAAGATTTACAGTAGTTAAAAAAGATGGAACGCTTGATAGCGTAGCAAGAGCGCAACACGTTAAGAGTGGAATCATAGGTTACTTCGATAGAAATGTAAGATTTCCATATTGCAGACAAACTGCTTGGACAGAAAAAAATTTTCCGAATTATATCAAAAGTAAAAAATATATACAAGCTATTTCTGATGAATTTAAAAAAGCATCGCCTGATAGGTACGAAAAGCAAAAAAAAGCTATAGATAGAACGCATAATGATTTTAAAATAGAAGGAACAGTTTTTACCACAGTTACAGTAAACAAAAATTTTAGAACAGCAATACACGTTGATGCTGGAGATTATGAAAAGGGATTAGGTAACATAGCAGTTTTACAAGCTGGAGAATATAAAGGAGGTGAAACTTGTTTACCAAGATATGGCATAGGCTTTGATGTAAGAAATACTGACGTATGCTTTTTCAATGTTCACGAATGGCACGGCAATTTACCTATAGTAGCAAAAAAACCATACGAAAGAATAAGTCTAGTTTGTTACTATAGAAAAAATATGGATAAATGTGGAAGCAGTAAAGAGGAACTAGAGATAGTAAAAAATAGAAAAAATTTTAAAGGGTTAAATGTATAAATTAATAATACCAACCTATAAAAGAGCTGAAACTCTTAAAAATAAAACAATGGCATATTTAAAAAAAACAAACATCAACGCTAAAAATATTTTTATATATGTAGCCAATAAAGAAGAAAAAGAACTATATGAAAACACAATAGATAAAAATAGTTATGCAGAAATAATTATAGGCAAAAGAGGGTTACCACAACAAAGGAACTTTATACAAAAAACACATAAGATAGGCGAAAATTTATTTATGCTAGATGATGATTTAAAATCTATAAAAATGAAAGTCAATGATAAAGTATTAACAGAAATAAATGATTTAGATAGTTTTATAAATTTTGCTTTTGATATTTGCAATAAAAATAAAACTAGATATTTTGGCACATACCCAGTTGATAATCCTTATTTTATGAAAAATGTAATAACTTTTGATTTGAGATATATAGTTGCTAACATAAGTGGTACTGTAAATAATCACGATATATTTAGAGATGAGGGTGAAGAATGTGAAGCTAGGAAAAATTTTACAGCAGGAAAAGAAAGCCACGAAATGACAATCAAATATTTTTTAGCAGATAAAAGCATAGCAAGATTTAATTATATAGCGCCCACAAGCACTTACTGGGGAGGTGAAGGTGGTCATCAAGTTTCCAGAAACATAGAAGGAGAAAAAGCAGCTACTGAATGGTTGTATAAAAAATACCCACAATACTTCAAAAAAGTTTTAAGAAAAAATGGTATGTGGGATTTAGTAATTAAAAGGAAAAAAAAATGAAAGAAGCTGGAAGACCTAATTTTGAACCAACACCAGAAATGGAAAGGATATGTTCACTCGGAGTAGCTTTTGGTTTGACACACGAACAAATAGCAAAGCTAGTAGGTTGCAGTCCGAAAACATTAAGGAAACATTTTCAAAACGCATTAGAAACAGGTAAAGAAAAATTGACAATGGCAATAGGAAGCCAACTATATAAAAAAGCTATGAAAGGCGATACGATTTCAGCAATATTTTTAGCAAAAACGAAAGCTGGTTTTACAGAAAAAGTTGAACACGAAGGACTGCCTAACAATATTTCAGTGAGCTTTAATTTAGAACCAGATAAAAAAGTAGTTGACGCAGAAATAATAAACGATAAGATAACTCACAAAAAGGAGTGATTATGGCAAAAAGAGGATTATATGCAAATATTCACGCAAAAAGAAAAAGAATAAAAGCAGGCTCAGGAGAAAAAATGCGAACACCCGGGAGCAAGGGAGCCCCAGCTAAAGGAATATTCAAAAAAATAGCAGCTAGCGAAAAAAGAAAAAAATCAAAAAAGAAAACAACAAAGAAAGGATAATACAATGCCAGGTGGTAAAGGAACATACGGAAAAAAAATGACTAAAAAAGTCAAAATAGTAATGGGTAACAAAAACAAAAAAGCTAAAAAGAAAACTAAAAAGAAAATGAGCGCCTAATGAAAGGTGTTAAACACTATAAAAGAGATGGTACACTTTTCAAAGGCAACACGCATAAAATGCCTAATGGAGATTTACATTCAGGTAAAACTCACGGCAAGACAAGTGTGAAACTTTATCATTTTAGTGAGTTATCAAAAAGAGCAAAAGCAAAAGCAAAAAAAGGATAAACAATGGCTATAGAATATAGAGGAGAAAGATTCTCTGGTTACAATAAGCCTAAAAGAACTCCTAATGGTCCAAAAAAATTTGCAGTATTAGCAAGAAACAAAGGCAAAACAAAACTGATAAGATTTGGCGACCCAAATATGAAAATAAAAAAAAGTAGCCCAGCAAGAAGGAAAAGTTTTCGAGCAAGACATAAATGTGATACATCTCCACCAAATAAACTTACTGCTCGATATTGGTCGTGTAAGAATTGGTAAGTGTTCCCTATGCATATTACCATTCCTTACACACCAAGACCACAACAAGCCGAACTACACAAAAACCAAAAAAGATTTAAAATATGTGTATCACATAGAAGGTGGGGTAAATCAGTCTATGCAATTACAGAAATATTAAGAAAAGCATTAGAAATAAAAACAGAAAGAAACGATGGTAGATTTGCATACATAGCGCCTTACTATCGACAAGCAAAAGCTGTGGCTTGGGATTATTTATTATATTATACAAAAGATATTCCCGGAACGAAAATAAACCAATCAGAACTTCGTGTTGATTTAATAAATGGTAGTCGTATAAGATTGTATGGAGCAGGTGATGACCCTGATGCTTTGAGAGGAATATTTTTAGATGGTTGTGTTTTAGATGAGTATGCTGATATGTCTCCTAGAATGTGGAGTGAGGTGATACGACCTGCGCTTACTGATAGAAAAGGTTGGGCGATATTTATTGGCACTCCTAAAGGTAGAAATCAATTTTGGCAATTATATGAAGATGCAAAACACGATAGCGAATGGCATAGAGCAATTTATCGTGCAAGTGAAACAGGAGTAGTAGACCCAATTGAATTAGAAGCAGCAAAAAAACAAATGGGTGAAGATGAATATATGCAAGAGTTTGAATGTTCTTGGGCGGCAGCTATCAAAGGTTCATATTATGGTAACTTGATAATAGAAGCAGAACAAGAAGGTAGAATTACAAAAGTAGAAAAAGACCCAGCATTACCAGTTCACGTTGCTTGGGATTTAGGCATATCGGATAGTTGTGCTTTATGGTTTTTTCAAGTAACAATGGGCGAAGTAAGAGTTTTTGATTATTATGAAAGCGCTGGTGTAGGTTTAGACCATTATGTAAAAGTTATGGAAGAAATGAATGTAGAATATTGGGGTGATGATTATTTGCCACACGATGCTAAAGTAAGAGAGCTAGGAACTGGTAGAACTAGAGCAGAAACTTTAATAAATATGGGAAGGCGCCCACGCATTGTACCAAGTCATAAAATAGATGACGGAATCAATGCAGTACGATTATTGTTGCCAAAATGTTATTTTGATGATAAGAGATGTGAAAACGGATTAAATGCTTTGAGAAATTATCAGAGAGAATGGGACGATACTAAAAGAGTTTTTAGAAAAAACCCTTTACATAACTGGGCATCTCACGGCAGTGATAGTTTTAGGTATTTAGCTATGTCTTACAAAAATATAAGACCCAAAAAAAAAGAACCAGATATTATGAAAGAATTAGTACGAACACCTACACTAGATGAAATGATAGATATGTACGATAGAGAACAACGTAATAAACCAGAAAAAAGGATATAATTATGGCATACGGCTCAATGACAAAAGAACAAATGGAACAACTGATGATAAATGAGTTAAGAAAAAATACACAAATAGCTGATTATATGGGTAAGCCTATCGCTGGTTTTAGTGGTAAAGGAAGCTCAGTAAAAATTTACCGAAACCCACAAGGAGGATATTATGGCGATACAGGAGATTTTGATTTTTCAGCTAATAATTTAGATGAGCTTATGGAAAAATTAAAGAGAATAGGAGCAACTGATTTAGATTTTGGAAAAATATAATAAAGGAAAAAAAATGGCTTATGGTAAAAAAAAGAAACCTATGAATGGTGCTTTAAAAGGTAAGCAAAAAAATTTACCTACAGCATTGAAGAAAAAAATTATAGCATCAAAAAATAAAAAAAATAAAAAAGGATAAGGAGATATAATGGCAAGAGGAATGATGACAGAAGAAGAAATGTTAGCTCAAGAATTAAGAAAGCAACCTAAAATGCAAATGGCTGATGCTCCTATGATGACATTAAAAGATTTAGTAGAAATGATGCCAGCAGAACAAATAGAAGGCTATATTGGAAGTTTAGTTAGAAGTAAAAACGATATGGAAAAAATACAAGGTTTGATGTTAATGAGAGAATTTGAACAAATAGGAAAAGATATTTTTTAATAATGACCGATGAAGAAAAACAAATGATGATTGATATGTTAAAAAGAGAAAATAATTTACTACAGTATCATCAAGATTCTATTAATAAAAACTTAATGTTTGATGAACAAGGTAATCCTACTACAGTATATATAAGAGGAGCAGTTAATCCAGAACAACCTGATAGGTTGTATGCTGTTCCTAGCTATGATAATGAAACTGGAAAAATTATTGAGAATGAAAATAGGCTTACTGATATGGCTATGGAAAAAAATTTTTTTGAAACTATGCCTTATACAACAAGATATGAAGATAATAGAGATTTAACTGAAGAAGAACATATGGAATTAGTTAGAAAATTAAAAAATGTCATAAATAGGGACGGAACTATGATACAAAAAATAAGAGGAACTTATGGCAGAAACTAGAAAAGAAACAGTTAAACTACAAGGCACTGCAAGATATTGGCAAATGGAACTTGAAACTGCTGATGAAACTGAAAAAGATTGGCGTGAAAGAGGAAGAAATGTAGTATCTCGATATAGAGATGAAAGAGATGCTGATACCTATGGCGCTGGACTATATAAACAATTTAATATCTTATGGTCTAATACAGAAACAATGAAAGGCGCTTTATTTGCTCGTATGCCAAAAGCAGATGTGCGTAGAAGATATAATGACAATAATCCTATTACTAGGCAAGTTGCAATAGTATTAGAAAGAGCATTAGAATATGGAAACGAAGTATATTCAGCAGACAAACCTATTAAGGCAGCTATAGAAGATTATCTTTTGCCCGGCAGAGGTGTTGTTTGGGTAGTGTACGAACCTATTTTTGTAAAAGAAACTGTGCAAATGGAATCAATTGATGATGATGGTAATATGGTAATGATTGATAAAGAGGAAGAACGTATAGCTGACCAAAGATGTTATTTTCAATATGTTAATTGGGAAGATTATAGAGAAAGCCCAGCTAAAAGACCTGAAGATGTATATTGGAAAGCTAGAAGGCACTTACTTACTAGAGATGAATTAATTGAAAAAGGATTTAAAAATGCTCGTGATATTCCATTAAATTGGTCTCCTGAACCAACTGAAGGTTATCAGGAAGAATATTCTGAAATATTTTCAAGAGCAGAAGTTTGGGAAATCTGGGATAAATATACTAGAAAAAGATTTTTTATATCAAAAGGATATAATGAAGTATTAGCTGAAGATGAAGACCCTTATGAACTTGAAAACTTTTTTCCTTGTCCTGATTCATTAGTAGCTATTAGAACTAATGAAACCAGTATACCTATTCCAGAATTTACATTATATCAAGACCAAGCTGACGAACTTGATAGGATTACTACAAGGATAAGCAATCTAATAGAAGGATTAAAAAGGAGAGGTGTATACGATGCTTCTGTACCTGAACTATCACATTTAGCAGATGCTGGTGATAATGATTTTGTACCTTCAGAAAATTTTTCACAATTAGCAGCTAAAGGTGGGTTGCAACAAGTATTTCAACAAGAAGATATAGCGCCTATAGCACAAGTTCTAGCTGGTTTATACCAACAAAGAAACCAAGTGTTAGATACTATTTATCAAATTACTGGTATATCTGATTTGATAAGAGGTTCTACAAAAGCTAGTGAAACTGCTACTGCACAACAACTTAAAGCGCAGTTTGGTAGTATGAGAATGCGCAAAAAACAATCAGAAATTGCTGAATATATTAGAGATTTATTTAGATTAAAAGCAGAAATAATAGCAGAACACTACGAGCCAGAAACTTTAGCAGCTATGACAGCATTAGTAATTACTCCAGAAATGATGCAAATAATGCGAGATGATAAATTGCGTAGATACTCTATAGATATTGAATCAGATGCTACAGTTTTTACTAACGAAGAAGAAGAAAAAAGAACTAGAATAGAATTTTTATCATCATTTGGAAGCTATTTAGAAAGGGCAGTAGGAATAGCAACAAAATCGCCTGACCTTACGCCACTCGCTTTTCAAGCATTAAGATTTTTAATGGGCGCTTGGAAAGTAGGTAGGAACTTTGAAGATGTTATTGATAGAACGGAAGCTACATTATTACAACAAGCACAAATGATGAAACAAGCTGGAAGGCAACCTACAGAAGCTGAAAGAATAGCAGCACAAAAAATGCAAACTGAAATGGCAAAAGAACAACTTAAACAACAAGGTAAACTAGCAGATATACAAGCAAGAGAAAGAGCTTCTGGTAATAAAGTTTCTACAGAAGCGCAATCAAGCCGAGCCAGAGCGGAAGCAAAAAAAGAACTAGCGCTACTTGAAAGCGATATCAAAATAGCAGAAAAATTAAATGAGGAAGCAAGAGATGAGTTACAGAGATAATTATGATAATATAAAATGGTCTAAATGCACATTTAAACCTATAAAAGCAACTAAAAGAACAAAATCACATCAGGTTATGGGTGATATACAAGAATTTGTGTCTCCAATCGATAAAACTGTTATAGGCAGTCGTTCTCAAATAAGAGAACACGAAAGGAAACATAATGTCAGGCAATGTGGAAATGATTATACCAGTTCTACAAAACCTAAATTTTGGGATAATATGATTAACAATAAAAGAGGATAATATGACACAAGAAAGCACTCCTAATCAGGAATCAGCACCAGAAAAAGCACCAAATTTAGATGCAGTTTTGGAAGGTGCAATCAATCAAGCGCTACCAACTGAAGAAACACCTACAACAGAGGAAGTAAAAAAAGCTCCTCAACCTGACACTCCACAAAATGTGGAAGAAACTAATTCTGAAGAATCTAATTCTGATTCATTAGACCAGATAGCTACTGAAAATGAAACAGAAACCCAAGATTCTACCGAAGAACCTTCTGATGACACTCCAGTCGCAGCAGTTGATGGACAGGATTCGCAAGAACCTCCACTTGAAGCTCCAAAAAACTGGTCAGAAGAAGTAAGAAGTAAGTTCAAGGATTTACCTCGTGATGCTCAGGAGTATATGCTAAAACGAGATAAAGAGATGACTGCTGATTACACCCGAAAGACGCAAGAAGTAGCCGAACAACGCAAAAGTTTTGAATCATTAGATAAAGTTATAGCTCCAATGAGACAGCAAATATCAGCAAGTGGCATTAGTGAAGCCGAATATATATCAAGATTGCTTAATGCTGATTTAGCCCTCAGAAATAACCCAAAAATGGCAATCAAACAATTAGCACAAGGTTATGGTATTGACCTTTCGTCTTATGACAGTGATTCTGTTGAATATGAAACAGATTCACAAATTACCCAACTAAAACAACAAAATCAAGCAATCCTTGCAGAATTAAATCAGTTCAAACAACAAAATCTGCAATCTGCTAGACAACAAACTGAAAATCAAATAAACACATTTGCTAATACTAAAGACGAAAAAGGCAACTTGAAATATCCACATTTTGATAAAGTAAGAACAAAAATGGGAAATTTAATTGATGCTAATGAAGCAAAAGGTTTAGAAGATGCTTATGCGAAAGCTGTAAGATTAGATGATGAACTATATAAAGAATCATTAGACAATCAAAGAAAACAAGCTAAAGCAGAAGAAGATGCTAGAAGAAAAGCAGCAGTTGAAAAGGCTAAAAAAGTTAGACCTAGAACAGCTACTGCACCACCATCAGGTTCGGTTAAAGCTACAGATTTAGATGCCTTGTTAATGGAATCAATTAATAAAGTGGGTGTTGCTAAATGAGTTGTGGGATAACATTAACTTATAGAGAGGTATATTATGGCAACTTCGCCTAACAGTACATTTACTGAAATCGTTACAACTACTCTTGCTGGTTACTCAAAAACACTAGCAGATAACGTAACAAATAGTAATGCCTTACTACGTCATATTGATGCAAAAGGCAACAAACAAGTAGCTACTGGTAGAACCATTGTGCAAGAATTAGAATATGCAACTAACTCAACTGCAAAATGGTATAGTGGTTATGAAGTATTAGACACATCTACATCTAATGTATTCACAGCAGCTGAGTTTAATTATAAGCAATTAGCTGGTAACGTGGTTATATCTGGATTAGAACAGGTCGAAAACTCTGGGAAAGAAGCAATTTTTAACTTGCTTAAATCAAGAGTAAGAAACTTAGAAAAAACGTTAAACAATACTATGGCTACATCTTTGTATGCTGATGGTACTGGTACAGATGGTAAAGAACTAGGTGGATTACAGTTGATTGTTCCCGGTACAGTCGGAAACACAGTTGGTGGTATTAACTCTACCACTTACACATTCTGGCAAAATAAAGTGTATGATTTTAGTGCAGCATCAGGAAGTCCTACTCCTAGTGCAACCACTATACAAACAGCGATGAACACTTTATGGCTAGATACTACAAGAGGAGCAGATGTTCCAGATTGTATAGTAGCAGATACAAATTACTTTAATTTCTATTGGAGTTCTTTACAGACTAACCAAAGATTTACAAGTGATGATAATGCTAGTGCAGGCTTTATGAACTTAATGTTTATGAACGCACCTGTGTTCTTTGATGACCAATGTCCAAGTAATAAGATGTATTTCTTAAATACGGACTATTTATTCCTTCGT
>Ga0209232_1000270_pt1 | contig 33218 bp, 25 predicted proteins | sample ETNvirenome_2_60_FD_184066 | JGI IMG/M metagenome (GOLD analysis project Ga0209232, IMG submission 184066) | Marine viral communities from the Pacific Ocean - ETNP_2_60 (SPAdes) (version 2) | ecosystem: Environmental > Aquatic > Marine > Oceanic | place: Pacific Ocean | collected 2013-06-22
GAGCCACGCCAGCATCATCAGCGCCACGCCCTCGCGGCGGCGCATATGCACCGCCGCGAGCGCCGCGAGCGCGGGAAAGGGCGTCGCGCAGGCGAGCGCCAGCGTCGTCGCGGTACTCGCCGCGGTCAGCAGCGCCACCCACAGCGCCGATCCGCCGCGCTTCGTCATCGCGCCCATGTCAGAACCTCCCCCGGAAGCCGGCATAGACGCTGCGCCCTAGCGACCCGTATCGGAACGCGGTCATATATTGCTCGTCAAAGATATTCTCCGCGCGCGCGAACAGCTTGACGCCATCCGACAGCGCGAACTCGGCGCGCAAATCGACCAGCGTATAGCCGCCCAGCCGCGTCGCATTGCTCGCATTGTCGAAACTCCTACCCGCCCAGCGCAGCGCCGCGCCGGTCGTCAGGCCGAACGGAAATTCATAGCTGACCGACGCATTGGCGGTCTGGCGCGGGCGCCGCGGCAACCATTTGCCGAAATTGGCGGTGCCGGGCGAACGGTCCTCGGCGACGATCCTGCTATAATTGCCATCGAGCACCAGCCCGCCCAGCGTCAGCGCCGCGGCGGCTTCGACGCCATGCGCTTCGGCGCGCGCGACGTTCAGATAATAGCCGAAGCGCCGCGCCGCCGGATTGCCGGGGGCGAAGCAGAGCGGATCGGTGGCGGTCGCCGAACAGCTGTTGAAGATGATCTGGTTCGTCGTCGTGCGATCGAACCAGGTCGCCCCGACGACCAGCTGGCGATCGAGCAGATGTTGCTCGATCCCCGCTTCCCAGCCCTTCGCCGCTTCGGGATCGAGCCCGACATTGCCGAATTCGCTGAACAGCTGGAACAGGCTCGGTGCCTTGAACCCTTCGCCATAGCTCGCGCGCAGCACGGTACCGGTGGGCAGGCGCCACACGCCCCCCGCCGCGAACAAGGTCTGCCCGCCATAACGGTCATGATCGTTATAACGCACCCCGCCGTCGAGTGTCAGCCCATCGACCGGTTCGACGCTGATCTGGCCGTAAGCGCTGGTGAGTTCGGCCTCGCCGCGCGCGAAGGCGGGCAGCGGGGTCGCCAGCGATGCGGCGGGCGATCGGCTGCGGAAATCGGACCGCTCATTCTCGGCCCCGAAGATCGCCGAGACGCGCTCGCTGACGGCGAAACTGCCCTGATATTCCCAGCGCCTGTTGCGGCCGTCGGCCTCGAAACTCTGCGGCCGCGCGCGCGTCGGGTTGAAATTGTCGCGGTTGGTGTCGGTGTGGCCATACGCGATGCGATTGCGCAGCCGCCCGTCCGCCAGATCGATATTCACTCCGGCATAACCGACAAATTCCTTGTTGAGCCCATAATCGGCGCTGTCGGCGTTGAAGCCGTCGAATTGCACCCGTCCGCTTGCATAAGTGCCGCGCAGCTCGACGCTGACCTGATCGGTCAGCGCCAGTTCGGCGCGCCCCGACAGATTATGGTTGCGGTACCCGTCGCGCTCGACCCCGCCGAACGCTTTGGCATGCGACGAAATGCCGTCGGTAGTGAACCGCTGGCCGCCGATCCGCCAGCTGAGCGGACCGGTCTTGCCGCCGATCGCGGCGCGCGCGCTGACCGTCTGGCGCGATCCCGCCTCGATGTCGAAACTGCCCTCGATTGCCTTTTCGGGCGACGCGGTGACGATATTGACCACCCCGCCGATCGCCTGGCTGCCCCACAGGATCGACTGCGGCCCGCGCAGCACCTCGATCCGCGCGATGTCGCCGACCAGCAAATTGGTGAAGTTGAAGCCGCCGCCGGTCGACGACGGATCGTTCAGCTTCACCCCGTCGATGACGACGACGCTATGGTCGGATTCGGCGCCGCGGATGCGCAGCGACGTCGCGGTGCCATAACCGCCGTTGCGCGATATGCTGATGCCGGGGGTGCGGAGCAGCAATTCGGTGACGCCGATGTCCTGCGCGCGGTCGATCGCCGCCTTGTCGAGCACTGCGATCGATGCCGGGATCTCGTCGAGCGTCAGCGGCGCGCGCGTCGCGGTGACGATAATGGTCTCGCCCTCGGCGGCGACGGCGTGCGCCGCCTCCTCGGCGAGCGCGGGGGATGACGCCGCCAACACGGCGAGCGAAACGGAGTGACGGAATAGGCGATTCATCTTGGTAACCTTATCGACAACACCGCACGCACGCGGGATCGATGTCCTGGCCACCGGGCGCACGACAACGTTCCCGCGCGAACGCGGTCAACTTTGTCGTCATGCGGGTTCACCCCCGTCCGCTCGGTGCACCCTGCCCGCGCGAAAGACGACAGCGACGGGCAGGTCTCCTGGCTTGCGGGTCAGCGCCGGGTCGGCCGCCTTCTCGGGACTGAAAGTCCCAATGGCAATTGGCCGATGGCTCGCCGCGTACAGTTGCAGGGGCAGCCGGGGTTTTCCCGTTCCCTATTAATCCCCGTCGCCGGGGAACCTGTCGCTTGGCGCCCGTTAGCTTGGTTTTGGTGCGGCGGTCAATCGCTGCAATGCACCATCGTCAGCCGGTCGCCATCAGAACAGCCCCGGCATTTCGCGCTGCGCAGCGCTCGGCTGGTCAGGGATCAGCATTTCGGGTTCGGCGAGCACGCGGACATCGCTGCGGTGCGCGGCCGGGCCGACGCTGGCGTCGGCGATGCGCGTCGTGCAGCTGGCACCGGCCAGGAAATCGATCGCCGCGCGCACCGATGCTTCGCGCGCGTCGCCCAGCGGCAGGCTTAAATCGTCGCTCGCGGCGCAGCTGTTGGCGATTTTGGGGGCCAGCCCGTCATAATAGTCGCTCGCGCCGGTGGCGTTGCCGGTGGCAAAGGCGACGACGCGCATCCGGTCGTCGCACTCGGCCTTGTCGAGCGCGATCTGGCCGACCGGCTTGCCAAAGGTGTTGCTGCCGACCAGCGTCATGTTGGTGCCCAGATAAGGCAGCATCGAATTGATCACCAGCTCGCTGGCTGATGCGGTCGATCCGGTGCCGATGAAGGCGATGCGGGTCGGCGCGATCGATTCGGGCTGCGCGGTAAAGAAATGGCGGTCGTTCTCGACCGACTTCGACGCGCGGAAATTGGTCTGCGAGTAAAGCTCGCTCGCTGTGCGGTTGCGCCCGAGCAGGTCGCCCATCAGTTCGGCGGTCGAAACCAGCCCGCCGCCGTTGTAGCGGAAATCGATGATGACGTCGGTCACCCCCTGATTGCGGAAGTTCAGGAAGGCGGAGCGCAGCTGCGGGTTCGCCGACGAGATAAAGGTGCGCAGGTTGAGATAGCCATAGCTGCGGCCACCTTCGGTGATGACTTTTGCCCCGTAGCGGTCCGAAATCGGATCGAGGTCATAATCGGCCTTGGCGACGGTGAGGTCGCGGGTGCCGGCGGCATCGGTGATCCGCAGCACGCGGGTGACGCCGGGGTCGCTGGGCCCCAGCGCGTTGGTGATGCCCGCGGTGCCTTCGGCGGCGACGATGCTCGCGATGCTACGGATGTTGCCGCTGTTGGTACCGATTCCGACGATCGCGGTGCCGCGATCGATCCCCGCGGCAAAGGCGGGGGCGGTTTCATAGGCCTCGGCGATCAACACGCGCTGCCCCGCGGCGTCATAGGTCAGGCGGATGCCGAACCCGGCGCTCGATCCGCTGGCGAAAAACGCATTCTCCTCGGCGATCGAGGTGATGTAGGTGAAAAAGCGGTCCTTGCCGAGCGCGCGCGCCGGGGCGACCAGCGCGTCGATATAGGATTGAACGCTGGTAAAGCTCGCCGGATTGACCCCGCTGGCGACGTCATTGGGGAACAGATACCATTCGTCGATCACCGCCTTGGCAAAACCCTGGCGCGCCGCAAGGGCGCAGCCCGCGGTCGGTGTCGGGGTGGGCGAGGGGGTCGGGGTGACCGTCACCGGTCCGCCGCCACCGCCGCCGCTCGAACCGCCGCCACCGCCGCACGACGCCAGCACAAAGGCAGAGATGGTCAACAGGGCGATGGATTTTTGTGACCGATGCTTCATCGACTGTCCTTGCAAATAGGCGTGATACGCCGCCGTGTCGGTGCAGATACGGCGGTCATCGCCTTATGTATGCGCGATTAAATTGCCCGGCAATGAACTTGGGTCGGCGCGGGCTTCAGCGACCGTTTTTGTCGCCGTTTTCGGCCGCTGCTGGATCGCCGCGGCCCTTGAAGCCCTGCGCGATCACGTAAAGCTCGGGCGATCCCTTGCGGCTCGCTGGCGGTTTGGCGTGCTTAACCGTGGTGAAATGCTTTTTGAGCAAGGTCAGCAGGGTGTGGTCGGCGCCGCCGGCAAACACCTTGGCCACGAACGCACCGCCGGGCAGCAGCGTCTGGACCGCGAAATCGGCGGCGGTCTCGGCCAGTCCGATGGTGCGCAGATGGTCGGTCTGCTGATGGCCGACGGTGTTCGCCGCCATGTCCGAAATCACCAGGTCGGGGGCGCTGCCTAGCGCCTCGATCAGCGCATCGGGCGCCGCATCGGCCATGAAATCCATCTCGAGGATGGCGACGCCATCGATCGGTTCGCACGCGAGCAGGTCGATTCCGGCGACCCGCGCGCGCGGATTGGCTTTGCGGACGACCTGCGACCAGCCGCCCGGCGTGATGCCCAGATCGACGACCGCGCGTGCTTTCTTGATAAAGCCGAATTTGTCGTCGAGCTCGATCAGTTTGTACGCGGCGCGCGATCGATACCCCTCGGCCTGCGCGCGGCGGACATAGGGGTCGTTGAGCTGGCGCTGCAGCCAGCGCGTCGACGACACGCTGCGCTTTTTCGCGGTCTTGACGCGCACATGCAGTCCGCCCCGCCCGCTTGAGCCTCCGCTGCCGCCCTTGCTGCTCCCGCTGCCGCTGCTCATTTGCGATACTCGCGGCGGGTCACCGGCACATCGCGGCCCTGCATCGCCAGGGTCCGCAAAATGCCCTCGCGAATGCCGCGATCGGCGACCCCGACCCGCGCCGCGGGCCACAGGTCGATGATGCTTTCCAATATCGCGCAGCCGGCGACGACCAGATCGGCGCGCTCGCGGCCGATGCAGGCGATTTCGGCGCGGTCGGCGATGCTGGCGTCGGCCAGCCGGCGGCTGATGCCGCGCATCGCATCGGCCGGCACCACCAGCCCGTCGACCGCGCGGCGGTCGTATCGCGGCAGGTTCAGGAACACGCTGGCCAGCGTCGTCACCGTGCCGCTGGTGCCGAGCAGGCGCAGCTCTTGCCCGGCGAATTGCTCGGCGCGCCCGGCAAAGGCGGCAAAGGCGGTGCGTGTCACTTCGCGCATATGGGCATAGGCGGCCTGGCGGCCGGCCAGACTGTCGTCGGGCAGCGGCGCATGTTCGGTCAGCGACACGACGCCCCACGGCACGCTGATCCAGTCGTGGATTTTCACGTCATGGTCCGACACATCGACATGCATCAGCTCGGTCGAGCCGCCGCCGATGTCGAAAATCAGCGCCGGACCCTCGCCGGGCTCCATCAGATTGTGGCACCCCAGCACCGCGAGCCGCGCCTCTTCGGCGGCCGAAATAATGTCGAGCGCAATGCCGGTTTCGCGCCGCACCCGCTCGGCCAGCTCGGCGCCGTTCGACGCGCGGCGGCACGCTTCGGTGGCGACCGCACGCGACAGTGATACGTGGCGGCGGCGCAGCTTGTCGGCGCAGATCGACAGCGCGGCGACGGTGCGGTCCATCGCCGCATCGCTGATCCGGCCGCTGCCATGCAATCCTTCGCCCAGCCGGACGATGCGTGAAAAGGCGTCGATGACGACGAGTTCGCCGTCTTGCGGGCGCGCGATCAGCAGGCGGCAATTGTTGGTGCCCAGATCGATTGCGGCATAGCTGCGCGGCCGAACGAAATGCGCGGGGCGCGCGGCGGATTCCGCCGGATTTCGCCCTTTTGCCGCCGACCCCGTTCTGGAACCTGGCCGCGGCGGTCGCCCTGATGGCGCTGCCATTTGCCGCATGGCTAGTATTACCTGTCTCTCTCACGCATCCGCGAAGCACGGACGTGCACTTGATCAGGAACCTAGGCTTTGGCGGGCTTTAAGGCAAGCCCGCCCCCCTCAAGCCCTTCAGGACAGGATCTGATCATACCGACCGCGCAAAGAAAACCCCGCCCGGCGGGGCCGGGCGGGGTGAAGGGGGAAAGGATGTTATTGGAGGTCGGGACTGCCCTTAACGGCAGCCGTCATTCCCCTTGTCGATCGCGCGGCCGGCGATGGCGCCGACTGCGCCGCCGATGATCGTGCCGACGGCGCGGTCACCGCGGCCGGCAATTTCATGGCCGGCCAGGCCACCGGCGATCGCGCCGATGATCGTGCCGCCGGTACCCTTGTCGCACTGGCGATAGTCGCGGCGGTCATAACGCTGGTTATAGCGACGGTCCTGGCGATAATCGCGGCGGTCGGCGCGGCGATCGTAACGACGGTCATAGCGACGGTCGTCGCGGTCATAACCGCTGTAATAGCTCGAATAGCCGTCACGGTCGTAATAGCCGTTCTGCGCCGCAGCAGGAGCCGCCATGCCCAGCGTCGCGGTGGACATCAGGGCGGCGATCGAGAGGGTCACCATCTTTTTCATTGTCGTTCTCCTTCTTTCGTCGTTTGGCCCCTTGGGGCTGCCCGTCTGGGCGGTGGTCGATGAAGGGGTTATGAGCTCTTCGCATTGAGCCGACCCTGAACGCGCTTGTTGGCTGGCGTTCAGCTTCGCGCCCCGGAACGCTTCCCTTTCGCCCGCCGCGGCCCTAACCCGCGCCGATGCGCCGCCTGTTTTTCGCTGCCGTGATCTTCATTGCCATCGGACCGGTGCCGGGGACGGTGCAGCGCTTTCCCGTCGATGACCCGAGCCAGCGTGCTGCGGCGCGTCCGCTGGTCTTCGCGGCCCAGGCGCGTGGGGCGATGCGCTATGTGCGCGGCTGGCGCCTGGTCAGCCCCAACAGCCGCTTCGGCGGTTTTTCGGCACTGGCCCGCACCGGGGCGGGGCAGTTCCAGCTGATCGGCGACAATGGCTATCGCACGCGGTTGACGATCGACCCCCGCGGCGCGGTGTCGGACGTCGATATTCGCCCGCTGCCGACCCCCGATGGCCGCTCCGCAACCAAAGCGATGGCCGATGCCGAGGCGCTGGCGATCGATCCGGTCAGCGGCAAGGGCTGGATTGCGCTCGAAGGGATCAATCAGATCTGGCGGCTCGACCGGGATCTGGGCGCGATCGAATCGTGCCGTCGGCTGCCCGCGCCGCGCTGGCCCGCGAATCGCGGCGCCGAAGCGATGGCGCGGCTCGCCGACGGGCGGACGGTGGTGTTTTCCGAAGATGCCGACGACGATCCGCGCGGGCGCGAGGCGCTGCTGTATGCGGGCGATCCGGCCGCCCCCGGACCGGCGCCGATTCGCTTTTTCTATGATTCGCGCGGCAAGGGACTGGTCAGCGACGCCGCGGCGCTCCCCGACGGGCGTCTGCTGATCGTCCACCGGCGGCTGGGCTTCAATCCCGTGTTCACGACGATCATCGCGGTCGCCGATCCCGCTGCGATCACCAGCGAGGCGGTGCTGCGGTCGCGGACGATCGGCCGCGTCCCCCGACCGCTGGCCGAAAATTACGAAGGCGCCGCGGTGACGGTCGAGCGGGGACAGACATATTTGTGGCTGGTCGCCGACGATAATTTCAACCGCTGGCAGCGCAGCCTGCTGCTCCAGTTTGAACTTGTCGATCTGCCGCCGACAGCGACGCCAACCGAAAGGGTGGCGGGCAGCAAAAAGGCGGCTCGGTAACCCGGCCGCCTGATTGCTTTAGCGATAGAAAAGCGCGTTAAGCGGCCTTTTCGGCCAGCTTCTTTGCGACTTCCTTCTTCACCTTGCGCGCGGCATCCGACAGCTGGTCGTCGCCGGCTTTGAGCAGCCAATTGTCGAGGCCGCCATTATGCTCGACGGTGCGCAGGCCGTGGGTCGACACGCGCATCTTGACGCCCTTGCCCAGCGCGTCCGACAGCAACGTCACATTCTGCAGGTTCGGCAGAAAGGTGCGCTTGGTCTTGTTGTTGGCGTGGCTGACATTGTTGCCTACCATACGACCCTTGCCGGTCAGTTCGCAGATGCGCGACATGATGTTTGTCCTCGTACAAAAAATTTCGGTTCGGCGTCCGGGTGCGTCCCGACTAATCGGGGGATGCAGGACCGGAGTGAGCCGGGAAAGGCGCGCGCTTATCGGCTTGCTGCAGATTCGTCAAGCGACTAGCGCCTGACAATGACTGCCACTCTGTTCCCCCCCGCCATGCGCCGCGCGCTCGACCTCGCTGCAAAAGCGGGCAATCTGGGCGAAGTGCCGGTCGGCGCGGTCGTCGTCAAGGACGGCGCAATTATCGGCGAGGGCCATAATGCCCCGCGCGAATCGCACGACCCGACGGCGCATGCCGAAATCGTCGCGATTCGCGCTGCGGCGGCAAAAATCGGCAATGAACGGCTCGACGGCTGCGACCTGTACGTCACCCTCGAACCCTGCGCGATGTGCGCCGGCGCGATCGCCCACGCCCGCATCGCGCGGCTTTACTATGGCGCCGACGATCCGAAAGGCGGCGCCGTCATCCACGGCCCGCGCGTTTTCACGCAGCCGACGGTGCATCACCGGCCGGAGGTGTATGACGGGATTGGGGCAGGGGAGGCGGCGGCGCTGCTCAGGGACTTTTTCGCATTGCGGCGCTGAAAATCGTCGCCTATTGGCCCAGCACCTCGTCCACCCACGCTGGCACCAACGACCCCGCCGGGCCGTGCCGCGCTTCGCCGAACCAATGGCTGCCCTGGCTCGGCTCCATATTCAGCTCCAGCGTCCGCGCCCCCGACTGGCGTGCTTCGCGGACAAATCCCGCCGCCGGGTACACCGCGCCCGATGTGCCGATCGACACGAACAGGTCGGCGCGGTTCAGCGCGGCGTAAATCTCGTCCATCCGGTACGGCATTTCGCCGAACCATACGATGTCGGGGCGCAGCGTCCCCGCCGCGCCGCATACCGGACAGGCGGGGCGATCGAGCAATGGCGCGGTCCATGGCGTGCGCGCGTCGCACGCGGTGCACCAGGCGTTCAGATGTCCGCCATGCATATGGATCAGCCGCTTTGCCCCCGCACGCTCGTGCAGATCGTCGACATTCTGGGTGACGATCAACAGCTCGCCCGGCCAAGCGGCGTCGAGCCGCGCCAGCGCGTCATGCGCGGCGTTCGGCACCTTGGTCTGGATCGCTGCGCGCCGCATGTCGTAAAAGCGCAGCACCAGATCGGGGTCGCGCGCGAACGCCTCGGGGGTCGCGACATCCTCGACGCGATGCTGTTCCCACAATCCGCCGCCGTCGCGAAATGTGTCGATACCGCTTTCGGCCGACACCCCGGCGCCGGTCAGGATGACGATGTTGTTGATGTCGCTCATGACCCCCTCTTATCCGTTCGCATCGAGCCCTTCGACTGCCTTTAGCAGGCGCTCAGGATAAACTTCATCCGTTGGATGAAGTCGAGATGCCCATCGTTAGCGTCCGCCTTCACGGTGTCTCGACTTCGCTCGACACGAACGGCTAAGGGGAGGCGATAGTCAGGGGACGGCATATGACCAGCATCGGCATTATCGGCAGCGCAGGGCGGATGGGCGTCGCGCTCGCCGCGGCGATCTCCGAAGCGGGGCAGCGGCGCTGCGGCATCGACAAGGGCGGCGACGTCCGGAAACTGGCCGGCGACGCCGACGTGCTCGTCGATTTCTCGTCGCCCGCCGCGCTCGAAGCCACGCTCGACGCCTGTGTTGCGGCCAAGAAGCCGATCGTCATCGGCACCACGGGGCTTGAGGAGCGCCACCATTATCTGATCGACGATGCCGCTGCCGACATCGCGGTGCTCCAGACCGGCAATACCTCGCTTGGCGTCACGCTGCTCACGCATCTGGTGCGCGAGGCGGCGGCGCGGCTCGACCCCGAATATGATATCGAAATCGTCGAAATGCACCACCGGATGAAGCTCGACGCGCCCAGCGGCACCGCGCTGCTGTTGGGGCAGGCGGCGGCCGACGGCCGGGGGATCAGCCTCGCCACCTGCTCCGAACGCGGCCGCGATGGCGTCACCGGCGCGCGCGGCCATGGCAAGATCGGCTTTGCATCCTTGCGCGGCGGCACCGTCGCGGGCGATCATGACGTGATCTTTGCCGGGCCCGAGGAGATGATCACTTTGTCGCACCGCGCCGAAAACCGCATGATTTTTGCGCGCGGCGCGGTGCGCGCGGCGCTGTGGCTGACCGGGCAACAGCCCGGGCGCTACACGATGCCGCAGGTGCTGGGGCTGCCCGAACGGTGAAAAAGGCCGATATTTTCGAATTCTACCGCCGCCTCGCCGAGCTCAACCCCAGCCCCGAGACCGAACTCGCTTTTGGCAACACCTACCAGCTGCTCGTCGCGGTCGTGCTGTCGGCGCAGGCGACCGATGTCGGGGTGAACAAGGCGACGCGGCGCTTGTTTCAGGCGGTGACGACGCCCCAGCAGATGATCGACCTCGGCGAGGAGGGCCTGAAAGACCATATCAAGACGATCGGGCTGTTCAACGGCAAGGCGAAAAACGTCATCGCGCTCTCCGAAATCCTCGTCCGTGACTTCGGCGGCGACGTCCCCGCCGACCGCGACACGCTGGTCGAACTGCCGGGGGTCGGACGCAAGACCGCCAATGTCGTGATGAACTGCGCCTTCGGCGCCGAAACCTTTGCCGTCGACACCCATATCTTTCGCGTCGGCAACCGCACTGGCCTTGCCCCCGGCAAGACCGTGCTGGCGGTCGAAAAGGCGCTGGAGAAAGGCACCCCCGGCCCGTTCCGCGTCGGCGCGCACCACTGGCTGATCCTCCACGGCCGCTACATCTGCAAGGCACGGACGCCCGAATGCTGGCGCTGCCCGGTAGTCGATCTGTGCCGGTTCAAGCCCAAGACGGCGCCGCCGAAGGGGTGGCAGGCGAGTTGATCTGTCCCTTTTGCACAAACGTCGGCTTTGGGGTGGGGAGCGGCCATTGCCGTCTTCGACCATTCGGGGCCGGGGCCGCGATCCGGTCGGCGCATGGACCGGCCATCACGCCAAAGTTCAGGAAAGTTCAGCCTAGTGCAGCGCCGTATTTGTCGTGTTCGGGAGCGGGGCAGCGACCGTTTTTGCCGGTGAATTGAAAGAGCTGAGATGAAGGCTGGCACAGCGGAATAATGTAGGACAGCGTTTTTTTTCGGCGGATGGCGTTTTTGGGATGGGGAGCGGACGTCTCCCTTCGTCATCCCGGGCTTGACCCGGGATCCCGCTTTTTGACGCAATCGTCAGCCTTTCTCGCAAAGCGGGACCCCGGATCAAGTCCGGGGTGACGAGATAAGAGGCGTCGGCTTCTGGTCGCGAGCCGTCACCCGCCCTGTCGTTTTCTTCCCCGTTGCCGTGACGACGATTGACGCTTGCCGTCTGCGCCTGACCCGCCATAGTCCGCCCTCATGCGCAACCGTACCGCCCCGCTCGCCCTCGCTGCCGCCCTGCTCGCCGCCGCGCCCGTTCACGCCAAACCCGCCGACGCCGACGCCGCAAGGCAGATATTGAAAGACAGCATCGCGATTCCGACCGTCGAGGGGCGCGGCAAGGTGCCCGAACTCGCGGCCTATTATGCCGACGTGCTGAAGGCTGCGGGCTATGCCGACAGCGATATCGAAATCACCCCGATGGGCGACACCGCGACCTTCGCCGCGACGCTGACCGGGACGACGAAGCAAAAGCCGATCGTGCTGCTCGGCCATATGGACGTCGTCGAGGCCGATGCGAAGGATTGGACGCGCGACCCCTTTGTGCCGGTCGAGGAAAATGGCTATATTTTCGGCCGTGGGTCGGAGGACAATAAGTTCGACGTATCGATGATGGTCGCCGCGATGGCGCAGCTCAAGAAAGAGGGCTTCAAGCCGAAACGCTCGATCATCCTGCTGCTGTCGGGCGACGAGGAAACCTCGATGCTGACGACGCGCGCGCTCGCCGCGAAGTATAAGGGCGCCGAATTCGCGCTCAATGGCGACGGCGGCGGCGGGACGATCGGCGAGGATGGCAAGCCGCAATATTATGGGCTGCAGGCGGGCGAAAAAACCTATGCCGACTTCATGCTGGAGGTCACCAACCCCGGCGGCCACAGCTCGCGCCCGTCTCCGGTCAACGCGATCGTCCAGCTCGCCGCCGCGCTCGAAAAAATCGGCGCCTATAAATTCGCCGCGCAGCAGAACGAGCTGACCAAGATCGGGATGCCGATCGTCGCCGATCAGGTCGGCGGCAATATGGGCGCCGCGCTCAAAGCCTTCGCTGCCAATCCCGAAAATGCCGACGCGATCACCAAGATTCGCGCCGATCCCGAATATGTCGGCCAGATCGGCACCACCTGCGTGCCGACGCTGGTCAAGGGCGGCCATGCCGAAAATGCGCTGCCCCAGCGCGCCACGGCGAATATCAACTGCCGCATCTTTCCCGGCGTCCCGGTCGAGACGGTGCGCGCCGAACTCGAACGCCTGATCGCCGATCCCGCGGTCAAGGTGAACACCGATCCCGACGCCAGCGCCAGCGACGCCTCACCGCTGCGCCCCGACGTGATGGCGGCGGTGAAGAAAGCGGTTCACGCCCGCGCCCCCGGCCTGCCGATCATCCCGTCGATGAGCGCAGGCGCCACCGACAGCTATCATTTCCGCATGCAGGGCGTGCCGAGCTACGGCGTCGCCGGACTGTTCTCGAAAGCCAGCGACAGCTTTGCGCACGGTCTCAACGAACGCGTCCCGGTCGATGCGATCGCCCCCGCGCTGGCGCATTGGGACAGTTTATTGAGGGATTTGTCGAAGTAGGAAGCCCCACGCCAACGCCGTTCGTGCTGAGCTTATCGAGGTAGCGTTGTATCTAACAGCTCGTCATTGCGAGGAGCGAAGCGACGCGGCAATCCAGAGTGGCGTAACCCGCCCTGGATTGCTTCGCTTCGCTCGCAATGACGGGGTGGATTTCGATTACCGCCTTGGGTGTCGGACCTAAACCAACGCCCCGACCGCGCGCTCGATCATCGCCACCGCCGCTTCGGCGCCGAAGCTGCCCGCGTCGAGCGACAGTTCGAGCCACAGCCCGTCGACCATCGCGGTCAGCATGATTGCCAGCCGTGCGGCATCGCGGGCGCCGCACGCGGTGAGTAGCTCGCCCAGCTGCGCGCGGTACCCGGCGTAACTTTGGGCGTGAATTTTCGCCATCCGCGCGTCGCTCCGCGCCAGCGCCCAGAACGCCGTCCACGCCCCCAGCAGCTCGGGATCGGTCACCGGCGGGCGAAAGCTGGCGGTGAGATACGCGGTCAGCCGCGTGCGCGGGTCGGGGCCGGCACCTGCGACGGCGGCCGCAAAAATCGCGTCCATCCGGTCGCTCGTCGCCTGATAGGTGGCGGCGACCAGATCGTCGATACCGCCGAAATAATGGCGCAGCAGCCCCGGCGACACCCCCGCCCGGGCGCAGATCGCGCGGACGTTGGTGCCCGCCAGGCCAACGTCCGCCAGACACGCCGCGGTCGCCTCGATCAGGTCGCCGCGGCGGGCATCGGCGCTTTCGCGCGTAAAGGCTTGGCGAGCGGGCTGCATCTTGTTATACGTTTGTACAACAAGGATCGACTCATGGCAACTGCATCCCTCCGCACACCGCATATCGACCCGCTCGACGGCTGGTCATTGCCCGCGTGGACGTACAGTGACCCCGATTTTTACGCGGCGGAAATGGCGCGGATTTTCCGCCCGAGCTGGCAGGTCGTCTGTCATGCGTCAGACATCCCGGGCGCGGGCGACTGGCACAGCATCGATTATTGCGGCGAAAGCGTCATCGTCGTGCGCGGTGCCGACCGCATCGTGCGCGCCTTTACCAACGTTTGCCGCCACCGCGGCTCGCGGCTGGTCGATGGCGCGGCGGGTTGCGCCAAAAAGCTCGTCTGCCCCTATCACGCGTGGACCTATGACCTCGACGGCCGCCTGACCGGCGTCCCCGATTCGGCGAGCTACTCGACGCTCGATCGTGGCAAGGCCGGGCTGGTCCCCGTTGATCTCGAACAATGGCGCGGCTTCTGGTTCGTCCGCCTCACCGACGATGACGGTCCGTCGGTCGCGGCGATGATGGCGCCCTATGAGGAGCAGGTGGCGCCGTACCGGTTCGAGGACCTCGGCGCGCTCGGCCGCGTCACGCTGCGTCCGCGCGACGTGAACTGGAAAAATGTCGGCGACAATTATTCCGACGGCCTGCACATCCCCGTCGCGCACCCCGGCCTCACCCGGCTGTTCGGCAAAAGCTATGGCGTCGAGGCGACCGATCATGTCGATCGCATGTGGGGCGACCTGATCGACCGGCCATCGGTGAATTGGTCGGAGCGTATGTACCAGCGGCTGCTGCCGCCGGTGCCGCACCTGCCACAAGCGAGCCAGCGCCACTGGCTCTATTTCAAGCTGTGGCCCAATGTCGCCTTCGACATCTACCCCGATCAGGTCGATTTCATGCAATGGCTGCCCACCGGCCCGACCAGCTGCCTGATCCGCGAGATCAGTTACGTCCTGCCAGATGCGCGCCGCGAGATGCGCGCCGCGCGCTATCTCAACTGGCGGATCAACCGCCAGGTCAATGCCGAGGACACCTTGCTCATCACCCGCGTCCAGCAGGGCATGGCGTCGCAGAGTTTCACCATGGGGCCGCTCAGCGACAAGGAAGTGTGCCTCAAGCATTTCTGCGCCCGGATGCGCGACCTGATCCCCGAATCCCGCCTTGAACAAGCCCCGCGCGCGGGGTGGAGCAAAGCATGAGGCTCATGACGCTTAAGTCCCCGTTCGCATCGAGCCCTTCGACTGCCCGCAGGGCGGGCGCTCAGGATAAACTTCAGCCTCTGGCTGAAGTCGAGATGCCTGTCGGAAATACGCGCCTTCAGGGTGTCTCGACTTCGCTCGACACGAACGGAATTTGATGTGACCAAACAATATGACGCCCTGATCATCGGCGCCGGCCACAATGGCCTCGTCTGCGCCTTCTACCTCGCACGGGCAGGGCTTAAGGTGCGGATTGTCGAGGCGCGCGACGTCGTCGGCGGCGCCGCGGTGACCGAGGAATTCGCGCCGGGCTTCCGCAATTCGGTCGCGAGCTACACCGTCAGCCTGCTCCAGCCCAAGGTGATCGCCGACATGAAGCTCGCCGATCATGGCTATCGCGTCATCGAGCGGCCGATCAGCAACTTCCTGCCGCAGGAGGATGGCGGCTATCTGAAACTCGGTGGGGGGCTCGAACGCACCCAGAAGGAATTTGCGCGCTTCTCCGCCCATGACGCCGCGCGCCTCCCCGCATATTACGACATGCTCGAAGGTGTTGCCGACGTGCTGCGCGATCTCGCCCTCAAATCGCCGCCGAACGTCGGCGACGGGTTCAAGACGCTGCTCGACGCGGCGCGGCAGGGGCGCGGGTTGACCAAGCTCAGCCTGTCGCAGCAGCGCGATGTGCTCGAACTGTTCACCAAATCGGCGCGCACCTTCCTCGACAGCTGGTTCGAAAGCGAGGCGGTCAAGGCGGCGTTCGGTTTCGACGCGGTCGTCGGCAATTATGCCAGCCCCGACACCCCGGGCAGCGCCTATGTCCTGCTCCACCACGTCTTTGGCGAGGTGAACGGCAAAAAGGGCGCGTGGGGCCACAGCATCGGCGGCATGGGCGCGATCACCCAGATGATGGCCAAGGTCTGCACCCAGCTCGGCGTCGAGATCAGCCTCGAAGCGCCGGTGTCGCGAGTGCTGGTGGATGGAGGTAAGGCGGTGGGCGTCAAGCTCGTCGGCGGCGAAGAAATCGCCGCGGCGCGCGTCATCGCCAACGTCGGGCCGAAATTGCTCTACGAACGGATGTTCGACGAGGGCGACATCGCGCCCGAGTTCCGCCGCCGGATCAAGGCGTTCAAGGCGGGCAGCGGGACGTTCCGGATGAATGTCGCGCTGTCGGAGCTGCCGCGCTTTACCTGCCTCCCAGAAACCGGCGAGCATCATCAGTCGGGGATCATCATCGCACCGACGCTCGATTACATGGACCGGGCGTTTCTCGATGCGAAGCAAGATGGCTGGTCGAAGGCGCCGATCGTCGAAATGCTCATCCCTTCGACGATCGACGACAGCCTCGCGCCGCCGGGACAGCATGTCGCCAGCCTGTTCTGCCAGCAATTCGCCCCCGAGCTGCCCGAGGGCAGGGACTGGGATGCGGAGGAGGGCGCTGCTGCGGATACCATCATCGACACCGTCGAGGCGCACGCCCCCGGTTTCCGCGCCTCGATCGTCGGGCGCCAGATCCTCAGCCCCAAGGGACTCGAACGCAAATTCGGGCTGGTCGGCGGCGACATCATGCACGGCAATATGAGCCTCGACCAGCTGTGGTCGGCGCGCCCGGTGCTGGGCAATGGCGCCTATCGCGGGCCGTTGAAGGGGCTGTATATGTGCGGCGCGGGCACCCATCCCGGCGGCGGCGTCACCGGCGCGCCGGGGCATAATGCGGCGCAGGTGATCCTACGCGATCGCGGCTGGTTCGCGCCCCGCTGGGCCTGATCGCCTCATCGCGAGATAGATCGGCAGCCCGACGGCGGTCAGCCCGACGCTCCACAGGCCGGGTTCCAGGCCGGCGCCGTAAAAGGCCCAGCAACTGTAGAGGAAGCCGAGGATCGTCAGCGTGACAAAGGTCTGCGACGCCTTGATCGTGCCCTCGTGCTTCAGCTTGAGCGCCGCGAGCGCGCCGACGATGTAAAAGATGATCGCGGTCGACGTCGTCACCAGCACCATGAATTTGAACAATTCGGCCAGGCCGCGCGAATAATTGGCATAGACAACCAGGCTGGCAAGCATACTCGACACAATCTGGGTGACCCAGGGCACCGCGAAGCGGTTGTCGCGCGCAAAGGCGGCGGGCAGCAGCCCGCGATGCGCCAGATCGCGGGGAATTTCACCCTGCAGCAGCACAAAGCCGTTGAGCGCGCCGAGCGCGGCGATCGCGGCGAACAGTGCGACCGCCTGCCCCGCCGACGGGCTGACCAGCGCGCCGAAGAAGGTCGCATAGGCGGCATTCGACGCTTCGAGCGTCGCGAGCGGCAGCAGCAGCGTCACCGTCGTGCACGACAACAGATAGAGCAGCCCGGTCGCCGCGGCGGCGATCAGCGTCGCGCGCGGGACGGTGCGTTCGGGGTCGCGCACCCGGTCACCAACGACGCAGGCGCTCTCGAAGCCCAGCAGCGCGAACAGCGTCAGCGTCGCCGCGGTGCCGATATTGTCGAGGCTGACCGGCTTGGTGCCGACCATCGTCGGGGTCGGCGCGTCGCCGGTTCCCCAGAGCCACAGCGCGACGAGCACCGCGCCGACGACAGGGATCAGCTTGAGCCCGAGGGTCAGCAATTGCGCCCCACCCGCGCGGCGCACCCCCATCAGATTGATCAGCGTGAAAATCCAGATGAAGCCGATCGCGATCAGCGCCGTCCCCACCCCGGCATTGCCCAGCGACGGCATCAGGATCGACAAATTGCTGATCGCCGCGACCGCCAGCGTTGCGACGACGGTCCAGCAGCTGATCCAGTAACTCCACGCGACGATAAAGCCGGTGCCGGGGCCGAACGCGGCGGCGGCATAGGTATAGGTCGCGCAGCCCGTTGGCAGCCGCTTGGCCAGCCGGGCAAAGGCGATCGCCAGACACAAAGTTCCGGCAATCGACACCCCCCAGCCGATGATCGCATTCCAGCCGAGCGGCGCCAGGTCGCGCGGGAGCAGAAACACACCCGACCCGATCATATTGCCCATGCCGAGCGCGACACACATCAAAAGGCCGAGCTTTTGGCCCGGCCTTTCGTCGTTGGTCGCGCTATCGGTCACCCCGTCAGAAATCCTTGCTGACCTTGATCCCGATCAGCCGCGGCCGGATGACGGTGTCGTAGAACACGCCGCCGGTCGCGGTGTCGCCGTCGACATCGCCGCAAACCGTTTCGACGCATTGGACGCCCGAATTGATCACGCCGTTGCTGTCGAACAGATTGGTCGCGAAAATTTCGGCACGCCAGCTGTCGGCGGTAATGCCGAAACTCATATCGACGGTAGAATAAGACGCGAACTGGCCCTTGATGCCATTCTGCAGGGTTCTCAGATCGCTGCGCCGCTTGCCGACATGATTGGCGGCGAGTTGAAAATGGCCCTCGTTGTCCATCAGCGGGAATTCATAGCGTGCGACGATATTACCCTTGAACTTCGGCGTGACGGGCAGGGCGGTTCCGGCGGGCGCGAGCAGCGCATTGGCCGACCCGTCCGTCCCCGGCAGCGCGCAGTCGAACGTCGCGTTGGCGATACGGCAGAAATCTTCGCGAATTTCGGCGTCGTTGTAGCTGAACCCGGCGTTGAGCGAGAATCCGTCCTGCCGATAGCCGACGTCGATTTCGACGCCGCGAATGCGCGCGACCCCGGCGTTGCGGATTTCTGTCAGCCCATTAGGGCCAAGGAAAGAAAGCTGAATGCCGTTCCAGTCCTCCTGATAGACGGCGCCGTTGAACCGGATCGGCCCGAAGCTGGTCTTCCAGCCGAATTCATAATTGTCGAGCGTATCGGGTCCGTAGGGCGCCAGCCCACCGCGCCGGTTGATGCCGCCGGGGCGAAATCCGCGCGAGAAAGTACCGTAAACCAGCGCATCGTCGCTGATCTTGTAGGTCAGATTCAACTTGTGGATGAAGTCGCTGTCCTTCGTCCGCTCGTCAAGATTGGTGCACGGACTGTTCGGCAATGCGGCGGGGGCAAAGCAAGCGGCTTCGCCGGTGCGGCTGCTGTAACCTGATGAAAAGCCGAAAAAGCCGATCAGGCTGTTGTCGAATTTGTAAAGGCGGCCGCCGCCGGTCAGGGTCAGCTTGTCGGTGATGTCGAACGACAGCTCACCGAACGCGGCATAGTCGCGGTCGACACGTTTTTGCTGGGTCAGCCAGATATTGCTGTCGGTTCCCGTCACCGTGATCGCGTCGGCAATATCGTCGATGATGTAATTTTGTTCGATATTGTGGGTCTGGCGCTGATAAAAAACGCCGCCGATAAAGCGGATGCGGGCGTCGGCGGGCGACGCGACACGCGCTTCAAAGAAATTGCGCCGATAGCGGTCCTTGCCCTGAATATATTGGTTCGGATTTACCAGGTCGCCATCATTGTCGGTGAAATAGGCGCCATATCCTGCGATCGCGTCATAGAAATAGGCATAGTCCGAATAATCGCTTTCGGTTTCGGTCTGGCGCCGCAAATGGCCACCGGTGACCGTCAGGTCCCAATTGCCCAGCTTGCCCTCGATCGTCAGCGCCGCCTGGATCCACTTATCCTTTGCGCCTTCCGGATTATATTGCACCGTCTGGAGATCGCCGGTGACCGATGTCGATCGTTCCTGCGCAAAGCTGCCGCTCGATTTCTGCACCTGCCCGGTGACCAGCGGGCGAATCGTCCAGTCGTCGTCCAGCTCGATGCCCAGCGCCAGGCGGGCGCCATAGGTGTCGACGCCGTTATAATCCTTTTCGACCAAATCGGCGTTGCTCTGGGTAATCTGCGACGAGTCATAGGTGCGGCTGCCGGCGATATTGTCGATATACCCCGCATCGCGGCGATACCAGCCGACGAGGCGGAGCGCGGCGCGCTCGCCCAGCGGCGCGTTGACAAACCCCTCTGCAATGCCGCCGATGCCGCCATGCGCGACACTATTCAGCTGAAAAGAGGCCTCGCCATAAGTGCCGCTGGCATCGGGCTTGTTGGTGACCAGCTTGAGCGTGCCGGCCATCGAGCTGGCGCCATAAAGCGTGCCCTGCGGTCCCGCGAGCGCTTCGACACGCGCCAGATCATAGGTGTGGATGTCGAGCGCGCCCTGGATCGTCGTGACGGGCATTTCGTCCAAATAGGTGCCCACCGTCGGCAGCGACGCCGAATGGTTGGCGTTTTCGCCCGATGACACGCCGCGGAAATAGACCTGGGCAAAACCGGGCGCCGCCGACTGGATCGTCACCGACGGCAGGAATTTGACGACGTCCGAAAACTCGTTGACCTGCAGCTGGTCGAGCCGCTCGGTGCCGATCGCGGTGATCGCCAGCGGCACATCCTGCAGATTCTGCTCGCGCTTTGATGCGGTGACGACGATGTCGCGATCGTCGTCGATCGTCGCTTCCTGCGCCAGCGCCGTGCCCGATGTGCACAATATGGTGCTGCCGAGCAGCGCGGCGCCGCTCCGTACCAGGACTGTGGTGAACTTTCGCATGAGACCCCCCTCAAATGACATCAATATGACGCGAGGATGACGCACCGCAGCATAAGCGCAAGCCTTGTTCGCCGAGCGGCGCGGTTGTTGGTCGAAAATGTCGCGCGCTGTTGCCGAAAGGCAACGTTTTGTCGCCCGCGCCCTAGGCGGGGTGCGGCGGCGCCTCCGGATAGCTGTCCAGCACCGGTCCCAGCGCCGATTTCAGCGGCCCCAGCCAGGCGTCGAAGGGGCGCCACTGATCGACCCCGTCGCGGTTGATCGGGCGGCGCACCTGCTCGCTCGATGCCGTGCGCACCGCGCGCGCGTTGGCGTGGAACGCCATGCAAGCATCCTCGAACGGCAGCCCAAGATGGGCGAGCATCGCGCGCACTTCGGCCTCGGGGTCATCCAGCAAAGCCTCATGGATCACGCGGAGGACGCGCCCCGGCTGGACGGCGTCGATATGCGCCATCAACCGGACATAGTCGCGGTAATAGGCGCCCATGGCGGCCAGATCGTAGCTGAACGCCTGCCCCTTGGCATAATGCTGGCGGAAATTGGACCAGCAGCAATCGAGCGGATGCCGCCGCGCGTCGATGATCTTCGCATTGGGCAGGATCAGACGGATCAGCGGCACATAGCGCCAGTTGTTGGGCAGCTTGTCGATGTAAAAGGGTTTGCCGGTCTTGCGCTGGACCGCGGTACGGCGCAGGAACGCCGCGCCCATATCGGCCAGCCGTTCGGGCGGTGCTTCGGCGAGTGCGGCGATCCAGTGGCGGCCTTCGCCCTGCGTTTCGCGGCCCAGCCCCAGTGCGAGCGCGGGGATGTCGGGCAACTCCATCGTGCCCTCAATCGCCGAATGGCTCGCCAAAATCTGTTCGATCAAGGTCGACCCGGCGCGCGGCATGCCGAGGATGAAGATCGGATCGGGCGCGGGATCGCCCATATGGGCGCGGGCCGCGAAAAAGTCGGCGGTGCAGGTCGCGATCGCGGCATCGACGATCGCACTTGTATCGGCAGCCTGATAGCCAAGCTGTCCAGCGCGGATCGCATTGCCTGCGGCATAATGGCGAAACGCGGGTTCGGCTTCGCTCGCATCGTCATAGGCTTTGCCGAGCGCGAAATGCAGGTGCAGCCGGTCGTCGTCGCGCTCCTCGCTCGCGGGTTCGGCGGCGACCAGTGCCGCTTCCATCGCCGCACGGTCGTCGGCACCGAAACGGATCGTCTTGAGGTTGGCGAGGCTCCACCACAGCTCGCCGAGTCCCGGATCGACGCCGAGCGCATGACGATAGGCGGCGATGCTGTCGTCCTGTCGCCCAACGGTCTTGAGCATATGGCCATAGCTCATCCACAGCTTGGCATGGTCGGGGAAGCGCTGGGTGAGTTGTTCATAGAGCGCGATCGCTTCGTCATAGCCGCCGATACGGCCCAGCGCGGCGGCTTTCAGATTGGCATGCGCCGGATTGTCGGGGTCATCGCCCAGCACCGCATCGAGCGTTTCGGCGGCCTCGGCATAGCGGTTCTGCTTGTAATAGACGGTGGCGAGATTGGCGCGAGCCGCCCCGAAACCGGGGGCGAGTTCGAGCGCCCGGTTCAGCAATTTTTCGGCGTCGGCGTAACGTCCGATGCGACCCGCGACCTCGGCCAGCATCCGGATCGCGGCAACATCGGTAGCATCCTCGCGCAGCCGCTGGCGCAGCGCGGCTTCGGCATCGGGCAGGCGGTTTTCGGCGAGTGCTAGTGCCGCATCGACCATCGCCGCATCGTGAATCGTCGCGCCGACCGCGGCGAGCGAAGCAGCTTGCGCTTCCGCTTCGCGGTTCAGCGCGCGCAGCGCGTGCGCGGCCAGGCGGTGCGCGGCAGAGGACGTCGGCACTGCTTCGATGATCGCCTGTGCCTGGGCCAGCGCGGCGGCGGGCTCGGCGGTGAGTAGGCGGCGGGCGTTGGCGAGCGCCGCATCATGGGTGACGGTTGCCACGCTGCCCCGATCAGCTCTTGGCCGCCCGCGCCTTGGCGACCGCCTGCTTCAGCGCGTCATAGCCGATCTGCCCCTGGAACAGCTGGTCGCCGACGATCCAGGTCGGGGTCGCGTTCAGCTGCAACTGGGTGGCGATCGCCAGATTGCTGTCGAGTTCGCGCTGGAACAGCGCCTCGTTCGCGGTCGCATCGGCGCTGCCGTCGGTGACGACGCCGACCTTGGCGGCGGCGGCGGCGATCGCCGCCTTGTCGAGCGAGCTCGCGGCAAACATTGCGTGATGAAACGCGTCATATTTGCCCTGCCGCGCCGCGGCGAGCGCCATCAGCGCCGCGTCGCGGCTTTGCGGGGCGATGATCGGCAGTTCGCGGAACACCACTTTGAGGCGCCGGTCCTCGCGGATCAGCCGATCGACATCGGGCACGCTCGCGCGGCAGAAACCGCAGGCATAATCGGTGAACACCACCAAGGTGACATCGCCGTCGGCATTGCCCGCCCACGCCCCGGCATAGGGTTTTTCGAGCGCCGGGCGGATCGCGTCGATCGCCTTGGCGATCTCGCCATTGCGCTGCGCTTCGAGCGCCGCGGGGATGATCTGCGGGTTCGCCTTGATATAATCCGCGACGATCGTCTCGACCTCGCTCTTGCTCATCCCGCCGCCCATGCGGCCGCCGAGCCAGAACACCGCAGCGAGCAAGAGCAGCGCGCCCAGCGCCATCATCCCGATGCGCGTCGATCCACCGTCCATCCCCATCCCCTTGATTTGCGGCAAGCGCTGCGCCACCATCGGCTTGGCGGCGGCGGGCTTTTTGGGCGCTGGCGCGATCAAGGGCGAGCGGTCGTCGCCCTCGACCGTCGCCGCGGCGGTCGCTGCAGGGGCTGTCGGCCGGCTGGTATCACTCGCAAACAACGGCAGGTCGGGCGCCGACGGGTCTTTGGCGCGCGCCGCGGCTTCCTCGCGGGCGAGCAATTGTTCGAGGCCCGAGGGCGGCGGCGCCAACTCCTCGCGCGGGCTTGGTCGCAGTTTCGTCGCGGCTTCGCCGATGCTGCCCCTTATGCTGTCGCTGCCCGCCTTGGCGATCTGGCCAACGCCCGCTTTGGTCCGGTCGGCAACCTCACCCAGTCCGCGGCCGGCGTCGCTCGACAGCTTCCGGGCCTTGTCGCCGAGCGCCAATTTTTCCCATGCGGCGCCGCTGGCTCTGGCGGTAGCGCGGCCCGCTTGCGCCGACCCGCGTCCGATCGCGCGCGCCGCTTGCGCGGTCAGCGCGCCGGTCCGGGCGGCCAGTTCGCGGGTCCGGCGCGGGATTTCCATCGCCTCGACCCGCGCCGGAATATCGGCGCGATCGCCGACGCGGATTGTCCAGTCGGCAAAGCCATCTGCGCCATCGCGCAGCGCCTGCCACACGCCCGCGGCGCCCGTCTTCATCTGGCCCGACGTGACCCCCGGCTTGCGCGGCGGTTTGTCGTCGGCGGCATAGCGCGACAGGTCGATACCGACGGGCGGCGCCTCGCGCGGTTTCGCCAGGCCTTCGACGGGCGATGCGGGCGGCAACGGCGCGGCATCGGGCGTCGGCGCGGGGTCGCGCAGCCATGGCTGGTAATATTCGTCTTTTCTATCAGTCACTTGTTGCCCTTGCGCATCGATATTGGCGATGCGGTCCCCGCATTTTCCGGCCGAATCTAGCGCCGTTTGCGCTCGCGTTCCACCTCGGCGCGCGCGACCAGCGAAATATCCTGTGCACGGATCCAGTCGGGCGAGCCCTGCGGCAGCCCCTGCATCGCCGTTTCGGCATTACGCAGCGCCAGCGAAGGCTGTCCACCCTCCAGGCTGTAACGTTCCGCCGAGGCGAGCGCGGCGCGCGCCTGATCGCCCTTGTTGGCATAGACGATACCGAGCTGGTACCAGGCAAAGGGGTTCTGGTTGTCGAGCGCGACCGCGGTTTTCAGCACGTCTTCGGCCTCGGCGAAATTGGCCGGATCTTCGGTCGCGATCAGCGCATGACCCAGCGTGGCGCTGATCAGCGGCTGCGAGCGCGATATCGTCACCGCCTTGCGCAGCGCCGGAATCGCTTCCTTGGGGCGCCCCGATTCGAGCAGCACCTGGCCTTCGAGCTCAAGGAAATAAGGATCGGCCGGATCGGTGGCGAGCAGCGCCTCGACCTCGGCCAGCGCCTTTTGCGGATAGGCGCTGCGGTGCCAGGCATAGGCGCGCGCATAACGCGCGGGGATGCTGCTGTTGGTTTCGGGGAATTTGCGCAGCGTCCGGTCCGGGTCGGTCATATAGCCCGACAGCTTGGCCTTGATGCGCTGAAAGCGTTTCTCGATGGCCGGGTCGGCGGGCTTGGCCCACGCCGGATCGATGACATAGACCTCGCGCAGCGTCTGGATGCGATCGCCCGACATCGGGTGGGTGCGACCATAGGCCTGATCATCATCCTGCTTCACCGCATAGCGAAATTCCAGATTCTGCAATTTCTTGAAAAACGCCAGGCTGCCGCGGCCGCTGATCCCCGCCTTGGACAGATATTGCGCGCCTGCGGCGTCGGCGGTCGATTCCTGAACGCGGCTGAACGCGAGATATTTGCCGAGCGCGGCTTGTTGCCCCGCCATCATGATCCCCATGCCGGCTTCGCCGCCACCGGCAGCGATCGCCGCGGCGCCCAGCAGCAGGCTGAGCAGGGAGATGCCGGTCGCCGCCTTCGCGCCTTCGTTGACGCGGATTGCGTGGCCGCCGATGACATGGCCCAGTTCGTGCGCGAGCACCCCCTGCACCTCTTCGGCGGTGTCGGCGGCCTCGATCAGCCCGGCAAAGACATAGATATCCTGACTGCCCGCGACGAACGCATTGATGCTGCGGTCGCCGAGCAGATGGACGCGTACCTGCCCGGGTTGCAGTCCCGCCGCGACCAGCAGCGGGTCCATCATATCCTGAAACAGCGCCTCGGTTTCGGCATCGCGCAGGATCGATTGCGCGACCGCCGGGCGCATGGCAACCGCCGCCATTGCGAGCAGCGTCAGCAGGATGCGGAACAGCGGACGCCAGGCGCCCGCCCGGCTGGCGATCGGCAGAAATGAAGTCATCGCCCGGTCCTTGCCCCGCGCGCCTGAACCTCGACTGAAGCCGGTGTGGCTTCGCGGGGACCGGCGCGCGCGGGCGAAGGGGATCGGGTCAATTGGCGCCTGATCGATCTGATCGATCAATTGCCAAAGGTGCGCTGCCACCAGCCACGACGCGGTTCGCCGTCGGGACCAAGGCCGTCGTCGCCATCGGCGGCGGCGGGCTCGGCTTCGCGCGTCGTTGCCGCTTCGGGTGCGGCCTCGGCGGCGACGGCCTTTTTCGCTCGGCTGGCGCGTTTCTTGGGCGCAGGCTTGACGGGTTCGGCTTCGGCTTCGGGCTCGGCTTCGGCGACGGGTGCCGCTTCAACTGCGTCCGGCGTCGTTTCGACAGCTGCTTCGGCGGCTTCGGCTGCGGCCTTGGTCTTGCGCGGCGCGCGCTTGCGCTTCGGCTTCTCCTCGGCAGCGGGCGCGTCCTCGGCCACCGGCTCGGCGGCTTCGGCCGCTACCGGCGCCGCTTCGGCGTCGGCGGCGGTTTCGTCGGCGGTCTCCGCGGCATCGACCTTGGGCTTGCGGCCACGACCGCCACGACGGCGGCGCGGCTTGGTGTCGGTCTCGACCGGCTCGGCATCGCCTTCGCCAGCGGCTTCCGCCGGTGCGGTCTCGCCGTCGTCCGTATCTTCGCGATCGCCGTCGCGCTCGGCTTCACCGTCTTCATTGCCGTCGACGATTTCATTGCCTTCCTCGTCGCGGCGACCGCGGCGGCCACGGCGGCGGCGGCGGCGACGCTTGCGGCCTTCACCGTCGGTGTCGCTCTCGCCGCCCTCCGGCGCGCGCTCGCGCGGACGTGCAGGACGGGCGTCGGCTTCTTCTTCGGCCTCTTCCGCGTCCTCGTCTTCGGGATAATCGTCGTCATCCTCGTCTTCGATCGGCGCGATCGGGGCAAAGCTGCGACGCTGGGTCGGCGGCGGGCCGGTGACCTCGATCGCCATCCGCGCGCCTTCGGTCTCGCCGTCGGTCAGAATTTCGACCGAAACGCCGTACAGTTCCTCGATATCGCGCAGCTCGCGGCGCTTTTCGTTGAGCAGATAGAAGGTCGCTTCCTGGCTGGCGCGCAGGGTGATCTTGCTGCCTTTGCCGCGTGCGGCTTCCTCTTCGATCAGGCGCAGCGCGCTGAGCCCGGCCGACGATGCGGTGCGGACCAGGCCGGTGCCTTCGCAATGCGGGCAGGGCCGGGTCGAGGCCTCGAGCACGCCGGTGCGCAGGCGCTGACGGCTCATTTCCATCAGGCCAAAGCCCGAAATGCGGCCGACCTGGATGCGCGCGCGGTCGTTCTTCAGCGCATCCTTCATCGCGCGCTCGACCTTGCGGACGTTCGAACCATGATCCATGTCGATGAAATCGATCACGACCAGCCCGGCCATGTCGCGCAGGCGCAGCTGGCGGGCGATTTCGTGCGCGGCCTCCAAATTGGTGCTGACCGCGGTCTGCTCGATATTATGCTCGCGCGTCGAGCGGCCCGAGTTGATATCGATCGACACCAGAGCCTCGGTCGGGTTGATCACCAGATAGCCGCCCGATTTCAGCTGGACGACTGGATTGAGCATCCCCGCCAGCTGATCCTCGACGCCGTAACGCTGGTACAGCGACACCGGATCGGCATATTGCTTCACCCGCCGTGCGTGGCTGGGCATCAGCAGCTTCATGAACTGCTTGGCGGCCTTATAGCCCTCGTCTCCTTCGACGAGCACTTCCTCGATGTCCTTGTGATAAATGTCGCGGATCGCGCGCTTGACCAGATCGCTGTCCGAATGGACCAGCGCCGGGGCGCTCGATTCGAGCGTCTTTTCGCGAATCTCGTCCCACAGACGGGCGAGATAATCGAAGTCGCGCTTGATCTCGACCTTGGTGCGGCTCATCCCGGCGGTGCGGACGATGCAGCCCATCGTCGGCGGCAGTGCGAGCTCGTCGATCATGGCTTTGAGCTTGCGGCGATCGGCGCCGTTCGAAATCTTGCGGCTGATCCCGCCGCCGTGCATCGTGTTCGGCATCAGCACGCAATAACGGCCGGCTAGCGACAAATAGGTGGTCAGCGCCGCGCCCTTGTTGCCGCGTTCTTCCTTGACGACCTGGACCAGCATCACCTGGCGGCGACGGATGACGTCCTGAATCTTGTAGCGACGGCGCAGCGACATGCGGTTTTCGCCATCGTCGTCGTCGCGGCGGCTGCTGCGGCCGCGGCCACCGCCACCGCCCTTGCGGCCATTGCCGCGCCCACGGCCACGGCCCTTGCGGTCACCCCGATCGCTGCGGCCCTCGCGGCCTTCTTCGGCTCCTTCGCCGCTTTCTTCGCCGTCGCCATTTTCGGCATCGCCCTGGTCGTCGCGGTCGTCGCGGTCATCGTCGTCGCCATCGTTGCGCTCGTCGTGGTCATCTCGATCGTCGTCGCGGTCGCGGCGGCGGTCGCCATTGTCGTCGTCGTCATGATATTCGACGTCGGCGACATCGCCTTCCAGCTCGTCCAGATCTTCCTCGGCGCGCATCGCCGCTTCGGCGGCATGTTCGGCCTCTTCGCGCAGCAACGCTTCGCGATCTTCCTTGGGGATCTGGTAATAATCGGGGTGGATTTCGCTGAACGCCAGGAACCCATGGCGATTGCCGCCATATTCGATGAACGCCGCTTGCAGCGACGGTTCGACACGGGTGACTTTGGCCAGATAGATATTGCCCTTGAGCTGCTTGTGCTCAGCGGACTCGAAATCAAACTCCTCGATGCGGTTTCCCTGGGTGACGGCGACCCGGGTTTCTTCCCGGTGCCGCGCGTCGATCAACATGCGCGTGGTCATTAGTTACACTCCAAGCGCGCCGCAGCGCGCCATCAAAAAATTCCGCGACCCTTCCAGATGAAAAGTCGCGGCGGATACGGGTGAAAAGACAAAAGACGTTATTGCCGCGGGTGGCCTGCGTCCGGTCCTGGACGCGCATGCGGTCTTGGCATCCGGCGACGACCGGGGCGAAAGCGCCCGCGTCGGGATGAAAAGAGGGCATGGCAAGCCTCATGCGGCATCAACCTGTTTATGGTGGTGAGCGGGCGGGCAGGGCGGGCGTCTGACGATCGCCCCGACTGTCCGGTCAACCGGGTGGACTGACGGCAGGTTGCCGATCCCCGCATATCCGGCGCCAAGGCGGCCATGTTCCGCGGATTTGCGGAGCAGGCCTTCCCCTCAAAAGGCCGGACGGTACCGGGAACGACACCGTCAGTGGTGGCGTGCTAGCATCGGCACGGGCCAACAGCAACAGCGCCAAGGCAGAAAGATGGGACGCCGCCGCGCGTCCACAAGCCCCGCCTTGCCCCCGATCATGCTGAATTACCGGTTAACCCTGCCGGTTGACGGGCATTTGACCGCCGATGGCTAATGCCAGGTTCACGACATTCTGCCGCTGGGGGCCCCATGTTTTCGAATAAGCGCTGGACCATCGCTCGCCCGCGGCGGCATAGAGGCGCCATGAGCCTGCTGCTCGTCCTGATCGCGATGATGATGAACCCGGCGGCGGCGCTGGCGGGGCAAATCGGCGCGGTCGAAATCGGCGATTCGGACATCACGCTGCGCTTCGACGACCTCATCGTCGGTGCCTCGACCTTTCTGCTCGCCGGCCCCGACCGGATCGCGCTCGACATTGCGGGCGCGCAGCCCGGTCGCTCAACGCAAGGCGCCGGACTGGTGCGCGCGGTGCGCCAGGGGCAGAAGGATTCGGATACCGCGCGCATCGTGCTTGACCTCGCGCAGCCGGCGGTGGTCACCGGCGCGCGCTTTGCCGCCGACGGCCGCAGCCTGACCTTTCACCTGCGTCCGGTCTCCGCCGACGAGTTCGCGCGGGTGTCGCGCGGCCCGCGCACCGAATTGGCGCCGCCCGCGGGCTTTCGCGCCAAACCGCCCGAAAAACGCTACAGCGTCAGCGTGCCGATCGGCAAACCGAAGCCCAGCGTGGTGCTGCCGCGGATCGAGGGGCCGAACAATAGCCGCCTGCCGCTGGTGGTGATCGACGCCGGGCATGGCGGGCATGATCCGGGCGCGATCAGCCCGCACAGCGGCAAGCGCGAAAAGGACATCACCCTGGCGCTCGCGCGGGCGATCCGCGACGATCTGCTCGCCTCGGGCCGCGTCCGTGTCGCGCTGACCCGCGGCGACGATCGCTATTTGGTGCTCGAGGAACGCTTCGGCATCGCACGGCGGCTGAAAGCCGATCTGTTCATCTCGGTCCACGCCGATGCCGCCGAAAACCAGACCGCCAATGGCGCGTCGATCTACACGCTGTCCGAAGTCGCCTCCGACCGCGAAGCTGCGCGGCTGGCGGCGCGCGAAAACAAGGCGAATGTCATCAACGGCGTCGATCTGGGCGCGCACAGCGGCGACGTGTCGTCGATCCTGCTCGACCTGACCCAGCGCGAGACGATGAACGTCGCCTCCGACTTTGCGCGCCTGCTTCAGCGCGAGGCGGGCGAAGCGGTCAAATTCCGCACCAACGCCCACCGCTTCGCCTCGTTCGTGGTGCTGAAAGCGCCCGACACCCCGTCGATCCTGTTCGAAACCGGCTTCATCTCGAACAAGGATGACGCCGAATTTCTCGCGTCGGCGGCGGGGCAGAAAAAGGTCGCGCGCGGGGTGCGCGACGCGGTGCAGATCCATTTCGCGCGGCAGATCGCGGCGCGTTAAGGCGCTGCGCCATTCCCCAATCGTCATTGCCAGCGAAGCGAAGCAATCCAGGGGCGGCCTTGCACCGCTCTGGATTGCCGCGTCGCCTTCGGCTCCTCGCAATGACGGACAAATATAGTCTTGACTAACTTTCTTCCCGCAGACAGCTTCACCTTGCTGGCGGCGGGAGAGAGGTATGAGCTGGAGCAACTGGTCGGGTAGCGTCACCGCGGCGGCCCAAATCGCCCGCCCGCACAGCGAGGATGAACTCGCCGCGCTCATCCGCAGCGCGCGCCAATTGCGCGTCACCGGCGCCGGGCACAGCTTCATGCCGCTCTGCGAATCGGACGAGCTGATCGTCAGTCTCGACGATCTGGCGGGCGTCCTGCACATCGCCGCCGATCGCCAGACCGCGCGCATCCCCGCCGGGTGGAGCATCCGCCGCCTGACCGCGGCGCTATGGGACGAAGGGCTGGCGCTCGCCAACCAGGGCGACGTCAATCCGCAATCGCTCGCCGGGGCGATGGCGACGGGGACGCACGGCACCGGCGCCGACCTCGGTTCGCTCGCAACCTTTGCGCGCGGTTTCCGGCTGATCGGCGCCGATGGCGAGGTGCATTGGTGCGATGCGACCACCAACCCCGACCTCTATCAGGCGCAGCGCCTGTCGCTCGGCCTCTTCGGGGTCGCGACCGAAATCGACGTCGCGGTCGTCCCGGCCTTTCACCTGGCTGAGCGGATCGAAAAGCGGCGCTGGGCCGACATCCGTGAAAGCTATGATGATTTGACCCGGCAGCATCGCCATGTCGAATTCTGGTTCTTTCCGCACAGCGACGATGTGATCCTGAAAACGCTCGACCCATGCGATCCGTGCGATCCGCCGCCGACCACGACCGATATGGAGGAAGCGAGCTTTCGCCGCATCCTGAACATCGCGGCGCGGCTGCCGTTCCTGACCCCGCCGCTCCAGCGGCTGATGATGAAAAGCGGCATTTCGGGGCGCCGCCGCGGTCCCGCGTACAGCATCTTCCCATCCGACCGCACGATCCGGTTTGAAGAGATGGAATATGAAATGCCGCGCGCCGCCGGGCTCGACACGCTGGCCGAGGTCGTCGGCTGGATCCGGCGCCAGCGCCTGCCCGTCACCTTTCCCTTCGAGTTCCGCACCGTCGCCGCTGACGATATCTGGATGAGCCCGATGAACGCCGGACCCGTCGCCGCAATCTCGATGCACCAATATGCCCGGATGCCGTGGCGAAACCTGTTTGCCGAGGCCGAGACGATCTTTCGCAGCCATGGCGGGCGGCCGCATTGGGCCAAACGCCACACGCTGGGTCGCGCCGATGTCGCGGCGCTGTATCCGATGGCGGGGCGCTATAATGCCGTCCGCCGCGCCGCCGACCCCGGCGGCAAATTCCTCAACCCGCATCTGGAAAGCCTGTTCGCATGACCACCGACCGCGACCTGCACGCGCATCTGATCGGCCAGCAAGGCTCGCGCGCCGACCTCAACACCCCGGTGCTCGTGCTCGATGTCGAGGCGCTCGACCGCAATATTCAGCGGATGGCGGCGCTCGCCGCTCAACATGGGGTCGCGCTGCGCCCGCATGCCAAAACACACAAGAGCATCGACATTGCCTTGCGTCAGTGGGCGGCAGGGGCGGTCGGCGTCTGCTGCGCCAAGATCGGCGAGGCCGAAGTGCTGGCGGGCGGCGGGGTCACCGGCATCCTGATCACCTCGCCCGTCGCGGCGCCTGCCGCGATCGATCGGCTCGCCGCGCTCGCGGTCACCGCCGAAGGGCTGATGGCGGTCGTCGACCATCCGGGCGTCGCCGAACGGCTCCAAGCTGCGCTCGCCGCGACCGAGGCACGACTCGATGTGATCATCGACATCGACCCCGGCATCGCGCGCACCGGGGTCGCTTCCGCAGAGGCCGCGGTCGCGCTCGCGAAGGTCATTTCGGCATCGCCGAACCTCGAATATCAAGGGGTGCAATTCTACTGCGGCTCGCAGCAGCATATCGAAAGCTATACCGACCGCCGCGCCGCGATCGTCGAGCGCACCGCCTATCTGCAAAGCGTTATTGCGGCACTGGCCGACGCGGGGTTCGCCCCCGAAATTATCACCGGATCGGGCACTGGCACGCACCGCATCGACCTCGACCTCGGGACTTTCACCGAATTGCAGGCGGGCAGCTATGTCTTCATGGACAAGCAATATGGCGATTGCGACCTGACCGGCGAGGGCGGTGAAGCGCCGTTCGAGGTGTCGCTGGCGGTCGACGCCCGCGTCGTCAGCGCCAACCACGACGGCCTGGTCACCATCGATGCCGGGTATAAATCGCTGTCGACCGACGGCGGCGTCGCGGTGGTCCAACGCGGCGCGCCCGCAACGGCTTTCTTCGCCTTCATGGGTGACGAACATGCGGCGCTGATCGCCCCCGGCATCGGGGCGCAGCTCGCCCCCGGCGACCCGGTCAGCCTGACCGTGCCGCACTGCGACCCGACGGTGAACCTTTACGACAGCTATCATGTCGTGGCGGGCGATACGCTGGTCGACATCTGGCCGGTCAGCGCGCGCGGCCGGGCGCGATGATCGCGGTGGACCGCCCCCCTGCGGTCAAGCGTCCGCCGCAACAGGACCGCGCGCATCTGACCCGCGGCCGGCTGCTCGACGTCGCGGGCGAATTGCTGGCCGAGGTCGGGATCGAGCGGGTCTCGACCAATATGATCGCGGCGCGTGCGGGGCTGACGCCGCCCGCGCTCTACCGCTATTTCGGCGACAAATATGCGGTGCTGGAGGCGCTGGGGCGGCGGTTGATGGAACGGCAGAACGATGTGCTCGAGGGCTGGCTGGCGCGTCACGCGCCCGCCGGGATTGCGGCGATGGCCGACCATATCGGCGATCTGCTCGCCGAAAACGCCGCGGTGACGCGCGCTGAACCCGGCGCGGTGTGGATATTGCGCGCGCTCCACGCCTCGCCGCGGCTTGTCCATGTCCGGCTCGAACCGCACCGTCATGTGACCGACCGGCTGACCGACGCCTGCGCCGCGCATCTCGCCGCGCCGGACCGCCCGGCGCTGTGGTCGCGGCTGCGGCTGGCGGTCGAACTCGGCTTTGCCGCCGACGAGATGCTGTACGAGGAAGAACGGGTTTCGCAGCCCGCGGTGCTGGCCGATGTCGCCGCGATGCTGCGCTTTGCGCTGCTTGACCTGATCGATCCCCCTCCCGCTTGCGGGAGGGGTTAGGG